>Ga0315288_10009923_pt1 | contig 11997 bp, 10 predicted proteins | sample YL17G11_20_MG_FD_203454 | JGI IMG/M metagenome (GOLD analysis project Ga0315288, IMG submission 203454) | Sediment microbial communities from Yellowstone Lake, YNP, Wyoming, USA - YL17G11_20 | ecosystem: Environmental > Aquatic > Freshwater > Lake > Sediment | place: USA: Wyoming | collected...
GGCACGCCCCGCCCTGGGGCCAGGAAATGGACCGTAACCTTGTGCATAAAGACGGCGCGGAGCCCGCACACGCCACCGCGCTGCAACGGCAGAGCGGCCGCGACACGAACTCCCTCGTGGCGGACGCGCAGTTCAGTGATCCCGCGAAAGGCGACTACCGCGTGGAGGATGGCTCCCCCGCGCTGGCCTTGGGCTTTGTGAATTTTCCAATAGACCAGTTCGGCGTGCAAAAACCGGAACTGAAGGCCCTCGCACGCACGCCCGTATTCCCAGGAGCGCAACCCGTCGCCGCCGCGTCCGCCACGCGCGACACCACGCCGCGCGCCTGGCTCGGCGCGAGCGTTCGCAGCATTGCCGACGCGGGCGAGATGTCCGCCTTTGGTCTACCCGGTGTGACGGGCGTGCTCGTGCTGGAGATTCCCGCTGGCTCGGCCCTGGCGAGAGCCGGGCTGCAAAGGAACGATGTCATCCTGTCGGTCAACGGGACCAAAGCGGCTGACGTTTCCACTTTGCTTCAAGAGGCCCCCGCGCTGGCCCCCTTCCAAGCCCTTTCGCTGGGGATCTCCCGCCAACAGAAAGAAAGTGTTCTCACTGTCACGCCTTGAAATCACGCTTTCGACTCACCCCGCTGTAATGTCCCGCAAAACAGGACATAAGGGATTGTAGAACCGGATGAATATGCTCAGGTGGACTTTGATCGCGGCAACCTTGCTGGTGTGGCAATCCGGCTGCGCCACAATCCGCCCGACCCCAAAGACCCCATGCCCATGTTTACCGATGGGGCGGGAATCCTCTTCCAGTCTCCATGAATGTGCCCCGTTGCTCTTCCAGAACGAGCGTCTAAGGAATCGAACAATCAAACCAGTTACGTCATATGAAATCCCGACTCCTCCTCATCGCGGCGCTGCCGATACTGGCCGGCCACTTATGCGTGGCCCAGCCCGCTCCGGCTGCCGATGATTCCAAGCCGGCTACCTCGAACATCCCCGGCCAGCAGTATCCGCGAATTCACTCCGACCTCCGCGTCAGCTTTCGCCTGAAGGCGCCCGACGCCCAAAAGGTGCGGCTGCACCTGGACAAGGACTACGACATGGTGCGCGACACCAATGGCGTCTGGGGTGTGACTACGACGCCGCAAGTGCCAGGCTTTCATTACTATTGGTTCATGCTGGACGGTGTGAACGTGTGCGACCCCGCCAGCGAAACGTTCTACGGGGTGAGCCGCCAGTACAGCGGCATCGAGGTGCCGGAGAAAGGCGTGGATTTCTACCTGCCGAAGGATGTCCCGCACGGCGAGATCCGCGAGCGCTGGTATTTCTCCAAAACGACTGAAGCGTGGCGGCGCATCTTCATTTACACGCCGCCGGATTACGACCTGAACCGCGAGGCGCGGTATCCTGTGTTGTACTTGCAGCACGGCGGTGGCGAAGACGAGCGCGGTTGGGTGGTGCAAGGCCGGGTGAACTTCATCATGGACAATCTGATCGCTGCGAAGAAGTCCAAACCCATAATGATCGTGATGGAGAAGGGTTACGCGAGGAAGCCCGGTGAGCCCGAAGTGCCGCTGCGCCCGCCAGCAGCCGGGGCCGGTGCCCAGCCACCGGATTTCCGACGCATGTTCGGTGCGTTGGAGGAGGTCTTCATCAAGGACTTGATCCCCATGATCGATTCGACCTACCGCACAATTCCGGACCGCGAGCATCGCGCGATGGCGGGCCTTTCCATGGGAGGCATGCAATCCTTCAATATCACGCTCAACCACCTCGACACGTTCGCCTACCTCGGCGGGTTCAGTGGCGCGGGGGGCGGGTTCGGTGGCGGTACGTTTGATCCCAAGACCGCGCACAACGGCGTCATGGCTGACGCGGACGCGTTCAACAAGAAGGTGCGGCTCGTCTGGATGAGCCTTGGCACCGCGGAAGGCGAGCGATTCTACAGCAGCGTAAAGAGCTGTCGTGATTCCCTGGAAAAGGCCGGGATCAAGACGGTTTTCTACGAGTCGCCCGGCACCGCGCACGAGTGGCTGACCTGGCGACGGAGCCTGAATGAGTTCGCCCCGCTCCTTTTCCAATGAGTCAGCCGCCACAATCAACCCCCTGAACGCAAGACCCTATGAATCCCATGAAGACCTCAATGAGCATTCTGGCCGCGGCCCTATCCTGGCTGCTGGCCCTGGCAGCGGCGCGGGGCGCTGATGTTTCCGGCCAATGGCGCGCAGAGTTCGATACGCAAATCGGCCTGCAGAAGTATCTCTACACCTTCCAACTGAACGAAGGAAAAGTGACCGGCAAGGCGACCGCCGAGGTCGGCGATCAGAAACGCGAGGTGGAGTTGAGAGAAGGCAAGGTCGCGGGTGACACCTTGACGTTTGTGGAGTTGTTCAAGTTCCAGGACAACGAAGTGCGCATCGAGTACACGGGCAAGGTGAGCGAAAACGAGATCAAGTTCACCCGGAAGGTGGGCGATTTCGCCACCGAGGAGTTGGTGGCCAAACGAGTCCAGGCGGCGGCGGCACCGGCGGCCGCGAGTCCCACCAATGCGGCGGCTGGGGACCGGCCGCGTCGCGGACCGGGCGGGTTTGGCGGGCCGGTGGTGCTGGGCCCTGATGACAAGCCGGCTTTCGCTGACCCGCCCGCCGGGTTTGACGTGAAACGGGAGGGCATCGCCCACGGCCAGATGGAGATGATCGAATACGACTCCAAGACCGTTGGCACCAAGCGCAAGATGCTCGTCTACACCCCGCCCGGCTACTCGGACGATCGCAAGTACCCCGTGCTTTATCTACTGCACGGCATCGGCGGCGACGAGACGGAATGGCAGCGATTCGCCATGCCCGACGTCATCCTCGACAACCTGTTGGCCGACCAGAGACTCGTGCCGATGATCGTGGTCATGCCCAACGGGCGCGCGCAGACCAACGACCGCGCCGAGGGCGACATTTTCCGCGGCGCCAAGGCCTTCGAGAATTTCGAGCAGGACCTGCTCAAGGACGTCATTCCGGCGATTGAGGCACGTTACTCGGTTCTGGCAGACCGTGAGCACCGGGCGCTGGCGGGGCTTTCGATGGGCGGCGGCCAGTCGCTCAACTTCGGTTTGGGTCACCTCGACACCTTCGCCTGGGTCGGCGCGTTTTCCCCGGCGCCTAACACGAAGCCGCCTGAGCAACTCGTGCCCGATCCGGCAGCGGCGACGCGGCAGTTGAAGCTGCTCTGGCTCTCCTGCGGCAACAAGGACGGGCTGATCCGCATCAGCCAGGGCGTCCATGCCTATCTGAAGGAGAAGAACGTCCCGCACATCTGGCACGTGGACTCCAATGCTCACGACAGCCTGGAATGGCGGAACAATCTGTTCCTGTTCTCCCAACGCATTCTCCGCTGATGGTTGCATGAAGACCGCCCAGCTCCTTCGCCTCAGTCCAGAATCTGCCAGGTTTGGGTGGCGCTCACTAAGCCCACACCTCCACCCCAAAAAATGGATCGCTGGGATTCTTGTCGCTAGTCTCGCGTGTGGACTTTCAGACAAGGCCGACGAGCTTCGCGGTGCCAAGGAAAGCGCGGAAGCCGCGCTGGCTCGCGGTGATGGTTACCTTGCCATCCGCGAGTATGATAAGGCGATCATCGAATACACTCGCGCGATCGAGTTGAAGCCCGACTTTGCTGACGCCTATAACAACCGGGCGTACGCGGCGTACTCGAAGTACGATGGCACCGGCGATCCCCTGGGTGATTTAACCCGTGCTCTGGCACTGAGACCGGACTTTGCTCATGCGTACAACACCCGCGGTTGCGTTTACATGGCCACGGGCGATCCCGACAAAGCCATTGCTGACTTCAACCGTGCTGTTCAACTGCAGCCGGACTACCCACGCGCGTACCGAAACCGGGCGAACGCTTATTTGCGTAAGGGTCGCATCAGCCTGGCGATGGCCGATTTCGAGCGAGCCGGTGGAAATCCCAAACGTGTAATTCTATACGTTTCCGTCGGGTTGTCATTGGTGGTCGCGCTGGTCGCGGCGGGAGTGTATCGCTGGTTCTTTCGGTCACGTCATCACACTAAGGACCACTAAGGAGACACATTGTCATGGAGAACTCATCCTTGATCCTCGCAATTGCCGCGGTGCTTTTTGTACATGGAGCGGATGCAGGGGCCGATCTCTCACGTCCGCATCTGGAAACCCGAAATGGCGTGCGTCAACTGGTCGTTGATGGAAAACCGTTCCTGGTCCTCGGCGGGGAGTTACGCAACTCCAGCTCCTCGAGCCGGGAATACATGAAGTCGGTCTGGCCCCGGCTCGTCGAAAAGAAACTCAACACGGTCCTGGCGGTCGTATCCTGGGAATTGATCGAGCCCGAGGAAGGCAGGTTCGACTTCGCATCCGTGGATGGATTCATTGACGACGCCCGGAAAAACAACATGAAGGTCGTTTTCCTCTGGTTCGGAAGCTGGAAGAACGGCCTGTCCTCCTACCCGCCTTACTGGGTGAAGACCAATCCGCAGCGCTTCCCGTGGGCGAAGAACCGCGACGGGAGGACCCTGGACATTCTCTCCACCTTCAGCGACGCCACACGTGATGCCGACGCGAAGGCGTTCGCCGCCTTGATGCGCCACATCCGTCAGGTGGATGGCAAGGAGCACACGGTCCTCATGATGCAGGTTGAAAACGAGGTCGGCATTCGAGACGACTCCAGGGACCGCTGCCCGGCCGCGAACGAAGCCTTCAGCAAGCCCGTGCCCAAGGCGTTGATGAACTATCTCGTCAAGCGCAAGGACACCCTGGCTCCGGAATTGCGCGAGGTGTGGGCGGCCAACGGCAGCAAGACTTCGGGCACCTGGGAGGAAGTGTTCGGTCCTGGCAAACCGGATTCGGTCAAACTCTACGGCCCCGACCTGACGCAAGAGAGAAAGGACATTCTGTGGCGGCAGTTGAGCTGGCCCGTGGACGAGTTCTTCATGGCCTGGCGCTACTCGACCTTCATCCACAAAGTGACGGCGGCCGGCAAGGCGGGGTACGATATCCCGATGTACGCCAACGCCTGGCTGCAACAGCCCGGTGGTCCGCGGCCGGGAGAGTACCCCAGTGGCGGCCCGGTGCCCCAAGTCCATGACATCTGGCGGTTTGGCGCCCCGAGCCTCGATTTCCTGGCGCCGGACCATTACATCTCGCAGTTCAGCGAAGCCTGCGAACGCTTCACCCGGAACGGCAATCCGCTGTTCATCCCCGAGGCCAACACGGGCGGGCAAGCCGGGGCAAATGCGCTCACGGCTTTGTTGAAGTTCAATGGCATTGGCTTCTCGCCATTTGGAATTGATGGCTTTGGCTTTCGTCCCCGGCCGCAGGGCACCAACGCGCCGGCTCCGTCAGCGGACTCCTTCGCCCAGACCTACGCCATCCTGGATTACCTGGCGCCGGTGATTCTCGACAATCAAGGCACGGGCACGATTGTTTTCCTCGAGCCGATGAACGACACCAACGCGCCTCCGCAAGAGGTCAAGCTGGGAGATTATACGCTCAATCTCAGTTACGGTACTGGTGGTTTCGGTGGCCGGGGCGGTCTTGGTGGCGGTCTTGGGGGCTTTGGCGAGGGGCCGACTGTTACCAATGCATCGCCCGCCCGCTTGGTGATCAATTCAGGCCCAGGCGAGTACGTGTTCGTGGGCGGCCCCATGACCGTCACATTCACGCCGAACACGCCCGGGCGGGGCGGCGTGGTGTTGGGGAGCTTTGACGAGACCATGTTGGTGGATGGCCGTTGGGTGCCCGGCCGTCGGTTGAACGGGGACGAAACCGACCACAGCAGGCGCTGGCCGGCTAGGCGGTCTTTTGGGATCTACCGCTACAGAGTCTATCGGAGGGATTGACGAAAGGTGGCTATGAACATGACCCGAAGACAGATGCTTAAGCTGGTGCCTGCTTCGACCCCGGTCATGCGCGTTCAGCTCGTTCTGGCAGTGGCTGGCCTGTTCGCCGCGATGGCGGCGCAAGCTCAACCGGCATCCACGAACAACGCCGGCGGCGCGCAAGGCCTCGGCGACGGCGGATTCCGATGGATATCGCCGGACTCCACAAACATCGTGAAACTCGGCAGCATCCGGCTACGGGATGTCTGCATCCTACCGGATCAGGCGACGAAGACCTACTACATGGTCGGTCCGGGCGGCCGAAGCGTCCGGGTCTATACGAGCAAGGATCTGGTGAACTGGCAGGGGCCGCAGACGATCTTCCGCCCGGCAACGAACATCTGGGGCGACATCCCTGTCGTCGGCATTTGGGCGCCGGAGATGCATGCCTACAAAGGGAAGTATTATCTGTTCCTGACCTTCGACACCCGCAATCGGTTTCCCGAGCAATGGCGGGGCTGGCTTCCACGGGTGACACGCGGCTCGCAAGTGTTGGCGGCGGGCAAGCCCACTGGGCCATTCGCGGCGTTTACAAATCAATTCGACCTTGCCGGTGGACATGATGACGCTCGACGGTACGCTCTGGGTCGAGGACGGCCTACCCTACATGGTCTTCTGCCATGAGTGGGTGCAGATCAAAGACGGGACCGTTGAATACGTCCGACTGAAGGACGACCTCTCCGCCACAGACGGCGAGCCCGAGCGGCTTTTCGACGGCAGTGACGCCGTCTGGAGCAAGAAATCCGACCAATACGGCTACCACGTGACGGACGGGCCCTATCTCTACAACAGCAAATCGGGCAAGCTGTTCATGCTCTGGACGAGCGGCGGCTACACCGGTTACACGACGGGCATCGCGGTCTCGGACTCAGGAAGGCTCGCCGGACCATGGAAGCAGCAGGCCGAACCGGTCTACGGCAAGGATGGCGGACACGCGATGCTGTTCACGACATTCGATGGCAAACTGATGATGGTTCTGCACTCGCCCAACGGCCCGGCGGCGCAGCCCCGCGTCTTCGAAATGGAAGAGACCGGTGAAACGCTGCGGATTGTCAAAGAGTTCACCAACGAAACCCAATGAGTTCTATGAAAACATTAACAATTCTATGTGCGGTGACGGCATTTTCCCTAGGCGCCTCGGCGCACGCCGCCGACAGGACGTTGATCGATTATTTTCTTCCGATGCCTATCCAGAGTCCTTTGGTGTCGAATGTATGGGGCGCTCCGGGCGTCTTCCCGCGCGATCCGCAGAACGGCGTGGAGGATACAACCATGAAACAGTGGTGTTATTGGGATGGACAGATTATCAAGGGCTTGGATGGCAAATACCACATGTTCGCCAGTCGTTGGGACCAAGCCAAGGGCCATAACGGATGGTTTGGCTCGTCAGCCGTGCATGCAGTCAGCGCTAAGGTCGGCGGACCTTACATCGACAAGGGTCTTTGCTGGCCTGACGATCAGGATGGAAAAGGGCACAATGTGACGGCGCTGGTTCTTCCGGACGGCCGTTATGCCGTCGTGGTCAGCGAGACAAGGCCGGGCGATGTTTTTGTTTCCAAGTCACTGGATGGACCATGGGAATGTCTCGGCTCGATCAAGGTCGCCACAAATGAGTTCAGCCGCGGGGGACGAATGTCCAACGTGAGCATGACGGTTCGTCCGGATGGCAACTTCATGATCGTGCCGCGGTCGGGCGCCATTCTGCTCAGCAAGGACGGCATCCTGGGGCCCTACACGGTTCCAGGGCCGAGCATTTATCCGCAGATCCCCGACCTCCCACTTCGCAACCTGGAAGATCCGGTGGTGTGGGTTAGCGGGGGTCTGTATCACATCGTGGTCAACGGCTGGAGTGACCGAAAGGCGTTCCACCTGACGTCACCCGATGGCATCAACAACTGGACGTTCAGGGGATTGGCTTACGATCCGACGAGGGACTTTGTGCGGTATACGGATGGAACCGTAAACCATTGGGACAAAATGGAACGTCCCGGCGTGGTCATTGAGGATGGACACGTCACTCACTTCACCTTCGCGGTGCTCGATGTTCCAAAGAACCAGGAACGGGGAAACGATACCCATGGCAGTAAGATCATCGTTGTTCCCTTCGACGGGGTGGCCTTCGATCGCGATATGCAAACACTATCCAAGACAGGGCAACCCGGGGAGGCATCCACGCAGCGTCAATGAAGGGGGCTGAGCGCCAAACAAAAAGACGCATGAAACGCAACCTGCTCCTCGGTCTGATCATGCTCTGCATGCTTGAGTCACATGCTCAATTTCAGGAGCGCCCAGCGCCTCAGCGATCGTTGCCAACGCCATCGGGCAGGCTGGCGCCGCGGCCCTTGTTTCGTGACCCGCCTTTTGATGCGCCGACAGATCCAGTGCTGTGCTTCAATGCCGAATCGAAGAAGTGGTACATGTACTACACGGCCCGCCGCGCCACGGCGACCAATGCGCCAGGGGTGACCTGGGTCCACGGGTCGAACATCGGGATGGCCGAATCGTCCGACGGCGGGGCGACGTGGACCTACAGAGGCAGCGCCGCCATCCGCTATGGCAAGGACCAGCATCCCAACGATTACACCTACTGGGCCCCGGAAGTCATCTGGGTCAACGGCACGTACCACATGTTCCTAAGTTACGTGCCGGGGATTTTCAACGACTGGAACCACCCGCGCGAGATCGTCCACCTCACGAGCACGGATGGCGTGAAGTGGGAAGCCATCGGCGCGGTTGACCTGAAGTCCGACAAGGTGATCGACGCGTGTGTGATCCAACTCCCCAGCGGCGGGTGGCGCATGTGGTACAAGGATGAACGCGGGAAAAACACCATCAGCTACGCGGACAGTCCGGACCTGATGAAGTGGGAAACCAAGGGCAACGCCGTGACCGACTACAATGGCGAAGGCCCGAAGGTCATTCACTGGAAAGGCAAATACTGGCTGATCTCCGACTGTTGGGCGAAGGGCCAGCGGGTGTGGAGTTCGGATGATTGCCTGAAGTGGACGCCGCAGGACAGCTTGCTGACCGGCAGTCACGGCGATGTCGTAGTGAGCGGCGCCCGCGCCTGGTGGTTTTACTTCGGCGGCGGACGTCGAACCGCAATCAACGTCGTCGAACTCAGCGTTGTTGATGGCAAGCTCGTTCCTGGCGATCCGGCGCAGCCAACTTACATCGATCTCAAACCCGAGCGAGAGCCAGAAAAGTAACGCCGAACCTCACATGCAACCGCCGATTGGGGAATCGATGATCAGGCTCAAATGCATGTTGTTGATCTTGATCACGGGGACATTCCCGATGTGGCTGACCGGCTGTGCTGCAGCCAGGCCGGCCCCTAAAGACCCCATGCCTGCGTTTGTCGATGGCGCGCGGATCCTCTTCCAGGGGGACTTCATTACCGACGGCAACCGCGGAAGAAACACCGATCCAAACCACATTCTTGGCCACGGCTATAGGGAGTTCGCCGGCTCGTGCCGCCTGATCGAGGAGCACCCGATTCAGCGCGGCGCCTGACAGCAGAAGTGATCACCAACCCCTGCATCGCTTCATCCTCAGCATCGGTGGATGGTGACAGGGAGCCGGCCGAATCGGGTCTGCAGCAGAAGCCCTTGGTATAGCGGAATCTGGAATGTGGATGCGGAGGTCGGGATTCAATAACCGCATCCGTGAGCCCCGGTTGGGCACGGTGCGGCGGAAGGGGAACACGCCGAGGGGGTTCGAGGATTCGGTTGGAGAACGGGCGAAAGTCGGAGCTTGGGAGCACAAACCAGACCTCAGGAGAACTACCCTCCCACTATCCCTGAGTGCACCGGCACTATCCTGGAACTATCCCGTCAGAATCTGGAGGCGCAGGTCGGAATCGGCGAGCCGGATTTCGTGACGACGGCCAGTCGAACAACCTCGTCCCCAACTACTTCTTCCGCTTCGCTACGATCAATGTGTCACCCAGTGTTCGCCAAGAGCGTAATCACTATCCCGGAAGTACACCAGCACTATCCTCCCACCATCCCGGAACTATCCCGTCAGTACACTTCTGCTGGCACATCTGCTGGCAGTTCAAGCGGCGATGAACCCTCGGTTGCAGGGCTTGCGCGCTGCGAATTCGAACTCCTGCCACCGTGAGGTCGCACGAGAAGATTCTCAAGGACCGCCGACTCCAAGCCTGACGCCCGGCACTGGCCCTCGCGGATAGCTTTCCTCGAGCCGCGCCATGGCTTCGGCACGGAGCCGGAAGTCCAATTGGAGAAAGTCGGCAAAGCCAGGATCAAACCCCTGACTGCCCGCGTCAATGCCGAGGTCCGACTGAAATTCGCTCAATCCCGCGTAGCTCTTGTGCCGCGCCCAAGTTGTACCCCACTTGAACCACCCCTGGCCCGGTGCGGCAAAATAGACATTGTTCTCAAACCGCAGCCGCAGCTGCTCCAGCGTCAGGCCCCGCGGTTGGCCTTCGCCGGTCTTCGCCGCATACGCTCCGGCGATGTCTTCCGACTTGGCGGTGACGGCGACACCGGTTTGATTCTTCGACGGGTCACTGGCCGGCCAATGCCGGTTGTCCTTCACGTCAAACCAGCCCCACACCTGTGCGTCGCGGTTAAGAACGATCAGGTTGTGGCGGACGAGCTGGTCGTGGTTCCACACCGGGCGGCCGGCGCGGTCCTCGATGGTCGGTGTGGTGCGGATCTGCTCGCGGAAGTTGAATCCTTCGCGGTTGCCGGCGATCAAGTTGCGCTCGATGACGCAGCCCGGGCTGCTGGAAAGCGAGATGCCCGCCTGCGCGCCCCACGCGCCCGCCGTCGCCGCGAAGCCGTTGCCGACAATGACGTTGTCGTGGGCGTGCAGACGGAAAGAGATCTCGTAGAAGATCCCCGCGTCCTCGTTGTCGGCGATGAGGCACTGGCGCACGGTGCAATTCGTGTTGCCAATGTCGAACCAGATGCCGTTGCCGCGATTCCGCACGAACCGGCTCCGCTCCAGCACGGCCTCGCGACACAGCACGAGCTTGTTGCCGCCCGCCTCCCAGCCGCGGTCGAAACCTTTCGTGTTGTTGTTCTCCACCAGACAGTCCGTGAACAGCAAACGATGGGCGCGCCCCGCTCCGAAGCCCAACTGCCCGTTGTCGCGGAACACGCACCGGCGCACGACCGCGTCTTCGCCGGTGAAGGTCGCACCGCTGGCGTTCATGGCCTCGACGACGCAGTCCTCCATTGTGTCGTGCCGCCCGGCCAACACCACCGCGCCGTGCTGCGCCATGTTGGCGGCATAGCGGAAACGCAGTCCCCGGAGTCGCACATGGTCCCCCTCCACCCGGAAGATCTCCTGCCGCCCTGATGCCTCAATGAAGCTCTTATCGAGATCGCGGCTGCCGGGGTCCCACACGAAGAGCGCCTGCTTGGTCACGTCCGCGAAGAAAGCGCCTGGCGCGAGCTGGTCCGCGCTGAGGACCTGGCGGAGGAGATAGCCGTTCACCATCACCTGTTCACAACGGCCGATGAGGCGGTGATACTCGTCGTCGGGATGAGTCATGCTCCGGTTCCAGCCAATGAACTGGTGCGGCCTGGCAATGCTGTAGATCGGCCGCCCATCCTCCGCCTTCTGCCAACCACTGAGCCGGTCTGCTCCGGTCACCACGACGTGCTCACCCGGCGCTGCCTCGAAGCGGATCGGGGTCTGCGCCGTGCCGCTGGTCTTCTGGAGCACGCGTTCTCGATACACGCCGCCGCGGATGACGACGACATCGCCGGGGCCCGCCTTCTCCGCCGCTTGGGCGATCGTCTTCCACGGCCGCTCCGCCGTGCCCGGGGCGTCAGCGCTGGCTTGTGGATTTTGCTGCGCCACTTCGTAGTTGGCGGCTCGAATGGAGGAGCCAAGGGCCAGCGCCAAGCCAAGTGCGTGATAGGAAAGAAACGAACGCATGGTCCGATTGAAAATGATTCTCAACGCATTGACAGGATAAACTTGAACCTCTCCGGCACGCGAAGGTCATCGCGGGAGTCTGTCAAGAATCGGTTACGAGTCGGCCTTGACGCGCGCTCGCCCCCGTCTCAGCTTCGAGGCATGCGACTCAATGCGGGCCAATCCTCCGTCTCCCCCGGCGCGTCG
>Ga0315288_10009925_pt1 | contig 11996 bp, 8 predicted proteins | sample YL17G11_20_MG_FD_203454 | JGI IMG/M metagenome (GOLD analysis project Ga0315288, IMG submission 203454) | Sediment microbial communities from Yellowstone Lake, YNP, Wyoming, USA - YL17G11_20 | ecosystem: Environmental > Aquatic > Freshwater > Lake > Sediment | place: USA: Wyoming | collected...
AGATAGTACTTGCCGTCCACTTCCACGAATACGCCTGAACGGCCCAGACGTCTCTTCATTGCCTCTTCGAATCTTGGCGGAAGATCGAGCTCCTCAACCGTCATTGCTTTATCGGGACTGTTGGCTCCTTTTTGACGAAACTTTTCGACGACGTTGTAGAACCAGTTCTCGATCTGTTTGCGTCCTGTGAACATGATATTTCAAGCTGCTAGAGACTGTTTGCTCACACGCCGTCTGCGGTTTGGTCTAGGCCTTTCAAGACTCTTGACGCGAACTGTCTCATTGCATCTGCCTTGACCATGGCGATGCCTCGCCTGTTTTTGCCTGCTACGACGAGCAATAGGTCTCCTGGTTTTATGTTGAAGTCTTTTCGGGCTTCGGCTGGAATGACGACTTGGCCCCGATCGCCGACTTTTACGGTACCATAGATAGACATATCTTCACCATTTTCACTCATGGTTATTCCACTTTTCACATATTTCATATAATTCATACCATCTAAAAAGCGTTATGTATGGAATCGAAGGTTAGGGCATGAAAAGAATGTCTTACACAACAAAGTTAAATAAACTCGTGATAATATTATGTTATTGCGAGTAAGTCCTATCCGAGGCAATGATGCCCGCGCTTGTGGGATGGGAGTATTAGGATAGGGGTCGCATTTCTGTTATTTCCAGAGATATTTGAATAGTCCAACTTTGTGCTCAATCATGTTGACGTACGAGTCGTTTTGTTTCTCGTATTTCTGGAAGTAGGCGCCTGCTACGGCGTCGGCTGCTTGCAGGCAAAATTCTTTCTCAGAAGCTGCGTGATTTAATGAAATACAGTTGGATGGGAGACTATTTCCTGCTTCATATAAGAGGAAATCATGAGCGTTGAATACTTCGCAAAATTCTTACAACCGGCATGCGGATTGTAGTGTGTTCAACGGAGTGGTCTTTCGCCGCCAAGGAAAGACATTGTCAGGGTTGTCTTGGGTCGACAACAACGAGAAACAAGGCAAATATCCGTGAAGCTTGGGCATCTGAAAGTGAGACTATTCGAACAGCTTTATGGACTACGCGAAGAGTATAAGCCTCATAACAGAGAAAGTGCACAGTAAGTCGACTCTATAGCGTCTGAATCAAACGTTTCTGCATGTAGAAACGGTTCTCTTGCTCTTTGAAAATCAGTACGATATGCGATGAGTCTAGCGGAAACGTGATTCATACTACGAAAAAACAAAGTCCACAGGGGGTTCTGTGGTCTCTTTTGCTTCCGCAAACCCTGTTTTCTTAGCAAGGGCGATCAACTCTGGAGTGCGTATTTTTTGAATTTCTTCAATATCCTTCTTCATTTTCGACAAGAATTTCCTGTCTGCGGTTGAACTCGTTGAGTTGATCATGTTTTCTCCTCTTTCGGTGAGTTTGTAACTGTACCTAACAATTCCTTCGTTGATTGGTTCCGATACTTCTTCAACCAAGTTTGTTCCCTGAAGTAGCGACAATGTGTCTGCCAGCTCTTCTGAATATGGTCCGTAATAATAAGACTTGAAGTTGAAGCTAAATGGAATTTGATATTTGTGTTTCAATAAGCAAACAGTCTTCTGAAATCTCGTTCGCCCTTGTACCTTTTTGGTCAGGTGTAACAAGAGCAGAAGCAAAAAGACGTCCCTTTTCTCCTTCATCCTACCCACTCATCTATTATTCCTTGTATTTCCTTTTTAATAGTTTTGGCAAGTGATTTGCCTTTTTTCTTATTAAGAGTGGGCTCGATATACACCTTCATTGTCAGTTCCTCTTTCTTCAGAGCTTCCAATATTGGAGATTCCATCTGCACAGGTTCCCCGTCTTTGTCCAGTCTGTCGACTAAAATGTTTCGCGGCGCCTTTGTGCGAATAATATCACAGATAAGTAGGTAGGGTTCAGATCCAGCTGCGCAGAGTTCCTGAGTTATTTTCTCTGACGTATTGTCAGCAGAACGCAAGCTTTCGACAAACTTCTCGTTCAGTGTGAAATTCGGTTCCTTGAGTTCGTCACACCATAGTTCAACATACAGATTGTTCTTCTTCATCATATCGACAAGTCTTTTGGAGAAATCTCCAGCCTTTGAAACCTGATCGAGAAGGTTGTACTCGTCAATGGTTATGAATTCTTGTGCGTTACCCATTCTTTTTTGGAGGCTTTTGTCGATTTTTAGTGCTTCTATGATGGCTTTCTCCAACATCTTCTCCGCAGTTCTCGACGCACTAACATGATAAACTAAATCATACATCGTCTTCCATATCAGGAGGAACAGTTGAATACTTGACTTGGCCTCTTTTGTGTCTTCGAGGACAAGTTTGTATTCCTCAAGCGAATTTCCCTCGCCACATATAGTCACTTGATTCAGAAAATGGCCAAGGTCGAAGCTGTATCTGAGACCAACGAAATAACTGTCCCTGATTAGATAGTCGACCTTGTCTATGTCCATCGAGTTGTTTATTATGTCCCCGAGAAACGGATACTTGTGTTTTGCAGTAATTATCTTGCACACCGAATCAACTGGTATGGATTCTTCTTCCAGAACATCCTTGAAGTTTTCTTTGACTATTTTGACTCCCATTTTTTCGTGATCCGTCTTAAGAGCAGTTTTCGTTACAAAATCCAGAACATGTGAAAAAGGTCCGTGCCCAATGTCATGGAAGAACCCTGCAGCCTGAAGGCATTTTTTGTTGTTTATCAAATTCTTCTTCAGATCTGTCCTTCCTTTTGTTTCTTCCTTCTGGATGAGCAAGTCAGCCAGCTTGCCTGCCAAGAACATAGTCCCTAGAGAATGCAGGTATCTCGTGTGTATTGCACCGGGAAAATCAATGAGAGCCTTCAATCCAAGTTGTTTGATATTATTCATTCTTCGTATTGGCAGTTCATCTTTTATCTGCATCAACCAGTGAGGTATCTCTATGTCGCCATGAATTGGGTCAGTGACGAAATGCTTTCGATCCATACCTTCACTTGTGCGACACACGTCTTAAATATTTGTGGAATTGCGATGACACAGCTTCTGTTAGTTACGTGGAGAGGCTGCGCAACATCAAGGCGTGCAGAGTCTGTGTCTATTCGTTATTAGGAAAGTTTATTCTGTGTTCATTGTCAATGCTTTAAGTAGGGATTGAATCCTGATGCTGAGCGAAGCTGAGACTAGAAAACGGCTTGTTGAGAAGGCTCTGGCGTCTGCGGGCTGGTCACCAATAATCAACTTTTCTAGCGGTAAGTCTTACGAGTTTGGTGCAGTCCGCGAGTATGAGACTGATAATGGACCTGCCGACTATATTCTGTTTCTTGACGGCATCGCAGTTGCGGTTGTGGAATCTAAACGGTTAGAGTTGGGACCGCAGAATGTTTTGGTTCAGGCTCAGCGGTATTCAAGGGGGTATAGGGGTGGACCTTACAATTTTGGCGGATTTAGAGTGCCTTTTGTCTACTCGACGAATGGTGAGGTGTTCTGGTTTCAGGATTTGCGGGATCCTCGCAGCAGGTCTCGTCAGGTTGCTGGTTTTCACACGTCTTCTGCTTTGAAGGAGTTGCTCGGGCATGATTTGGCTGAAGCTGAGCAGTGGTTGAAAGATAATCCAATTGACAATCCGTTCTTGAGACCATATCAGAAAGAAGCTATCGAAAGTGTTGAAGGCGCCCTGCTTTCCCACAAACGCAGAATGCTGCTTGCGATGGCTACTGGAACTGGCAAGACTCGTGTGGCGGCATCTTTGGTGTATCGCCTACTGAAGTCTGGTTTTGCCAAGCGTATTTTGTTTCTTGTTGATCGTAGAGCTCTGGCTGCGCAGGCGGTTAAGGAGTTTTCGACGTTTGAGCCTGAGCCTGGGTTGAAGTTTGATCGGATTTATGAGGTTTATAGTCAGCGGTTCAGGCGTGAGGATTTAGATGAAGAGGTGAAGTTTGATCCGAAAGTCTTGCCTGAGAAGTATTTGGCTGATCCGCAGCCGCATCACGTGTTTGTTTATGTTTGTACGATTCAGCGTATGCGGATTAACCTGTTTGGCACTGAAGGCATGTTCGGTGAGGAACGTGGGGACACTGATGTTGAGGAGGATGCGCGGAGGCTGGATATTCCGATTCATGCGTTTGATTGTGTTATCGCAGATGAGTGTCATAGAGGCTATACGGCCGCTGAAGAAAGCAAGTGGCGGGAAGTGCTTGATCATTTTGACGCCGTGAGGATCGGTTTGACGGCTACTCCGGCTATGCATACGGCGGCGTATTTCACGGATATTGTGTACAGGTATGATTATGAAAGAGCTGTCCGAGAGGGTTATCTTGTTGATTATGATATTGTGAAGGTTCATTCTGATATTACGATGAACGGGCTCTTTTTGAAGCCTGGTGAAGAAGTGGGTTTGAAAGATACTCTCACGGGGCGGATGACCTACGAGGTCTTGGAAGATCAGCGTGAGTTTGACACAACGGATCTTGAGGCGAAGGTTACGGCGCCAGACCGTAACAAGAAGATAATTAGAGAATTCGGAAAGTATGCTTTGAAACAAGAGAAGGATCTTGGGCATTTTCCTAAGACCTTGTTCTTTGCTGTGAATGATTTGAAGCATGTTTCTCATGCGGATCAGGTCGTGGACATTCTGCGGGATGAGTTTGGTCATGGTGACGCTTTTGTTCAGAAGATCACGGGGAGCCCTACGGTTGATAGGCCGTTGCAGCGAATTCGCGAGTTCCGTAACAGGCCCGAGCCCTGTGTTGTGGTTACGGTTGATATGTTGACTACTGGTGTTGATGTCCCGAGGATTGAGAATCTTGTGTTTTTGAGACCGGTTAAGTCTAGAATCTTGTTTGAGCAGATGGTGGGGCGTGGTACTCGTAAGTGTGAAGAGATTCATAAGACGCATTTCACGGTTTTCGACTCGTTTGATGGGACTCTGATCGAGTATTTTAAGAATGCGAGTGATTTTCTGGTCGAGCCTCCTGAGAAGCCCACGCGCTCGCTCCGAGATGTTGTTATTTCAATCTATGGGAACAAGGACAGAGAGTACAATGTTCGGGTTCTTGTGAAGCGTTTGCAGCGAATCGACAAGAACGTTTCTATTGAAGGCCGCGAACAGTTTGCTGCTTTCATCCCTGAAGTCAGTATAGGCAGCTTTGCCACGTCATTGCCGGGGCTCCTGGAGAAGAACTGGGATAGTACCATGAAGATCCTGCAAAACGATGCGTTCTTGAGGCTTTGCGAGAACTATCCAAGAGCCGAACGCACCTTCATTGTTGCTACAGGTGCTGAAGACAGAGTCTCAAGCGAATTCCTGTTCAGGACAGCTGATGGGCGGGATTTAAAGCCCGAGGATTATTTGATTGCGTTTGAACGATTTGTGAAAGAGAACCCTGAGCATATTGACGCGATCAACATTCTTCTAAATAGGCCTAAGAATTTTAGGACGGCTGAACTGCGAGAGCTGAGAATCAAACTTGCCTCAAGACCGGAACGTTTCACAGAACAGAATTTGCGCCAAGCGTATCATCATGAGCTAGCGGACATTATCTCTATGGTTCGTCATGCTGCGTTAAACGAGCCCTTGCTGGATGCACCTGAACGCGTCGATAGGGCTCTTCTGCGTTTTCGTGAAGGGAAGACGTTTACGCCTGAGCAGGAAGAATGGCTGGAGCTTATTCGAGATCATCTAGTTGAGAATTTGGTGGTCGACGAGGCTGATTTTAGGTTGATTCCGTTTAGTAGGCACGGTGGGTGGAATAATGCAAACAGGGTGTTTGATGGGAAGCTAAAGGCTTTGTTGGAAGAGATTAATGTGAGGATGACTTCATGAGCGATGTTGTTGGCAAGCTTTGGGGTTTCTGTAATACCCTACGGCATGATGGGATTAACTATGGAGATTACATTGAGCAGCTGACCTATCTTCTGTTTTTGAAGCTGGCAGATGAGAAGGGAGTACCAGTCCCTGAAGGCTGTAGTTGGTCAGCTCTCAGAGCCAAGTCTGGGACTGAGCTCTTAGATTACTACATCGAGGTTCTTCGAACCCTAAGTAAACAGAAGGGCATTCTGGGAGATGTTTTTGCTGGTTCGCTGAGCAAGTTTCGTGAACCGGTTAATCTGAAGAAGCTGATAGGGCTCATTGACGAGACTGAATGGACAGTCTTGGATGTGGATTTGAAGGCTCAAGCATACGAGGGTTTGTTGCAGAAATATGCAGCTGAACAGAAAGGAGCGGGTCAATACTTCACTCCTAGAGAGGCTATCCGTTGCGTTGTGCGCTGTATGAAGCCCGACATTCGCGAAAATCTCGCCTTCTCAATCCATGATCCCGCATGCGGAACTGCTGGCTTCTTGATAGGCGCTTACGAGTGGATGATGCGGCAGACGCATGAAGGAGCTGACCTGAGGCGAGAGGATAGAGAACGATTGCAAAAGAGGACTTTTTCCGGCGTCGAGATCGTTCAAGACACTCGGCGATTAGCATTAATGAATCTGTATCTGCATGAAATTGAAGCAGAGATTTACTATGGTGACGCGCTAGGTGGGGGCCCTCATATGGAAAAGCTTTACGACTGTGTCATGACCAACCCGCCATTTGGGACCAAAGGTGCTGGAGAGTCTCCAGTGCGTGAGGATTTTACGGTCAAAACATCTAACAAACAGCTAAATTTCGTTCAACATCTTATGACCGTCCTGAAGCCTGGCGGAAGAGCCGCGATCGTTTTGCCAGATAATGTTCTGTTTGAGGAGCACTCTGGAAGAGAAGTTCGTAAGTTGCTGCTAACTGATTGTGAACTACATACGATATTGAGATTGCCGATCGGCACTTTCACTCCATATTCCCCAGGCGTCAAGGCGAACATTTTGTTCTTCAGAAAAGGTTTGCCGACTGAAGAGGTCTGGGTCTATGATCTTAGAACAAACATAGAGAAAATCACTAAGGGTCATCCCTTGACTGACGAGTATTTCAAAGATTTCGAAGCAAGATACAGTGCAAAGCCCCGAAATGAGACGGAACGTTTTAAGAGATTCACCAAGAGAGAGATTGAAGAGAGAGACTATAACCTAGACATTTTCTGGCTCAAAAACGAATTGCGGGAAGATTCAGAGGATCTGCCAGATCCGCAGGATCTAGTGAGTGACGCCTTGACAAGCCTTCAAACCGCCTTGGATTCCCTCAATGAACTTGCATCAAAGCTGAGCAATAGTTCAGATAGGATGGACTGAAGTGGAGTTGTGTCAAATTCCCCAGAATTGGGTTGAAGCAAAGCTTGGAGATATAGTCGTTATTGAATATGGGAACGGATTGCCTAAGAAAAGGCGCACTGTTGCTGGCCATGTGGAGGTTTATGGTTCAAACGGTGTGGTGGGCTACCATGACAAGGCAATAACCAATGGTCCCACAATCGTCATAGGGAGGAAAGGCTCTGTTGGCGCTGTCAACAAGTCTCACGGACCTTGTTGGCCAATTGACACAACTTACTACATAGATCGGGTCCCTGCAGGAGTGGTGCTTGACTATCTTTTCCATTATCTGAAATCTAGGCCTTTGGCAAGTCTTGATAGGTCAACCACCATTCCAGGAATCAATAGAAATGATCTATATAACACAGAAATCCTCCTTCCACCTACTCCTGAGCAGAAGCGTATTGTAGCGAAGATTGAGGCTTTGTTTGCGAAAAGCAAGACTGCAAGAGAGGCTCTTGACAGAATTCCTGCATTGCTCCAAAGGTTTCGCCAGTCTGTCCTTGCCAGAGCATTCAAAGGGGAGCTTACTCAAAGGGACCTGAACGACGAACCTGCACAAAAACTGATGGAGAGAATTCAGCAAGAAAGAAGGAAAATCGGACTAATCTTTTCGACTAAGAATGGGGGAGGGTCTGTTGACCTGCCAAGGCTCCCAGAAACATGGGTTTGGACAACGATAGGTCAATTAGAAACGTTCATAGGAAGCGGCATAACCCCAAGAGGAGGAAAGAAAGTCTACAAAAGTGATGGCATCCCATTTATTCGGAGCCAGAATGTCTATCCAGACGGTCTCCATCTTGAAAATGTTGCTCATATTACGCCTCAAATGCATGCGGAGATGAAACGAACGCAGGTTCACCCGAATGATGTCCTTCTCAACATAACGGGGGCATCAATAGGACGCTCTGCCTTCATCCAAGAAGAATTCGATGAAGCAAATGTGAATCAACACGTTTGTATTGTTAGAACTGGATGGTGGATTGTTCCAGCCTTCTTGAGTCACTTCCTAAACTCAACATACGGTCAAGACCAAATATTCGCGGCAGAAGCCGGAGTGACAAGAGAAGGACTGAACTACACACAAGTTCGAAGTATATTTATTCCGTTGGCTCCTCTCGCAGAACAAAGGCGCATAGTAGCCAGAATTCGAGAAGTGATTGCGTATGCGGATCGAGTCAACACTAGCGTGCAAAAGGCCCAAGAAAGGGTGGACAAAATCGACCATGCTATTCTCAAGAGAGCGTTTGCAGGCGAATTGGTTTCGCAGGATCCAAACGATGAACCTGCTTCAGTACTTCTGCGGCGTATCAAAGCTCAAGAGTCACCAATGAAAGCAAGCGAGAGAAAGAAACATGCTCGCTTTCGAGAGTCGACTTATCGAGAACATAATAAGCCTCTCGCCCACATAACATCTATTCTTAGAGAAATGGGTGAAGCTACCGTTGAACAGGTCTATGATGCTTCAGGTCGAAGTATGGAGAATTTCTGGGATGAGCTTGCGAGAGACGTGAAGGCGGGCACAATTCAGGAAATACGCAAAGGGCACATCATCTATCTCAAGGTGAAAGATTGAGACTTGATAAATTATGGATAGGCGACTTCAAGAACCTGATTGATGTTCCAATCGACTTTGACGAGAAGAATCTGACCACAGTTCTGATCGGGCGCAACGCCACTGCGAAGTCCTATCTAGTAGAAGCATTAGTGATGATATTTCGAAATCTCGATCTGGAAGAAGATCCGCCATTCAAGTACCGGATGGAGTATGAATGTAATGGGCGTCATGTCAAAATATCCGCAGATCCCAGCCAACCCAGAAAGATTCAGATTTTTGTTGACGAAAAACCATTTTCTTATCGTTCGTTTGCAGAAGATCCAGAGCGGCGATTTCTTCCCAGAAATGTATTCGGGTATTATTCGGGTACGAGTAGGCGACTCGAGCAGCATTTTGAGAAACACCAAGAGAGATTCTATCGTCAGCTATTGAGCGGGGAGAGACCTCCTCTTCGACCCCTATTCTATGCCAGAACCATTCACAGCCAATACGTGTTGCTGGCCTTCTTTTCTTTTGAGGAGGACGCTCCGCTCGCATTTCTTAAGAACCATTTGGGGATAACTGGTTTCGAAAATGCAACCTTCATTCTCAAGCAACCTAACTGGTTTCAGAAAAATAAGGCAGGAAAAGATATTTTCTGGGGAGCTCGAGGGGTAGTACGCGGGTTCCTAGAAGATCTATACTCTTCTGCCATAGCTCCTATTAGAAAGACTGAGCGGGTTCCGTTGCCAATGGGTAGAAGCAGAACAGAAGAAAGGATGTATTTGCGTATCGAAGACTTACGCTCGCTGCGCAAACTTGCAGGCAAGTACAATGACAATGTCAATTTCTTCAAAACGCTTGAAAGCACATACATTTCTGATCTCATTCATGAATTGAGGATTCGAGTGAAAAAAGAGGGCGTAGAAGGTAGCTTGGAGTTCTCTGAACTGAGCGAGGGAGAACAGCAGCTACTCACTGTCCTCGGGCTTCTTCGATTCACGAAGGAGAAGCAGTCTCTATTTTTGCTGGACGAACCTGACACGCATCTCAATCCAGCTTGGAAGTTAGAATATGTTGACCTACTCCAAGATGTCGTCGGAAAAAACGAAACCAGCCAAGTTCTTGTTGTGACACATGACCCGCTCTTAGTTGGAGGGCTTAAGAGAGAACAGGTCCAGATTTTTTCATTCGAAGGTCCTGAGAAACGCATAGTTGTAGGTCCTCCTGAGGAAGATCCGATTGGAATGGGAGTCGCAGGATTATTAACTAGTGAACTCTTCGGTTTGCCTACAACTCTGGACCTTGAAACGCAGAAAAAGCTGGATAGAAAAAGAGAACTGGCAGTAAAAGACGAATTGAAGCCTGAAGAAAAGGGTGAACTGGAATCTCTAGATAAGGAACTGGCAAAAATGGGTTTTCTGAGTGCTTTCAGAGATCCGCTTTACAGCCAATTCCTGAAGGCAGTGAGAGAATTTGATCAATTCAGAAAACCTGCCTTCACTAGGGGAGAGAGAGCAGACCAAGCAAAGCTTGCTAGAGAAATTGTTGCAAAGTTGAAGAAGGGGGAAAGTTGAGATACATTGATCTTTCAAGGCTCGATATTCGAAGACGATGGGTAGAAGAAGCGGAGAGGCTAACAGAAGAATTAGCACAGATCCACGATGAGAACGAACGAGCGGCATTCATTAATCGAAACGCCCGCGTTTGGAAGCGGTTGAAACGGGAAATGGAGAGAATCTCGGACAATAAGTGCTGGTATTGTGAATCAAAGAATGTCCGCGGTGATCTCGCAGTTGACCATTATCGACCGAAGATTAGAGTGAGAAGAATGGATGGCACTCAAGCACCAGGCTACTGGTGGCTCGCATTCGACCACAAGAACTTTCGACTGGCCTGCAGCCACTGCAATTCTCCACACACTGGAGCAGGCAGTGTTACAAAAGGAAAGGCAGATCAGTTTCCATTGCTAGACGAATCCAATAGAGCTTCTTCTCCAGCTTCAAATCTAGGCGATGAGATGCCATTCTTGCTTGATCCAACAAATTTCAGCGATCCCTCCTTCCTTTGGTTCACAGACGATGGAAAAGCAACTCCAAGCAAGCCGAAAACTGATGGGTTTTTGCACGACAGAGCTCTGACTACGATTGAAATCCTGAACCTTAATGAAATCAAGATTGTGGAAGAAAGAATGGCTCTCTGGAACCACTGTCTTGGTCTAATGGAGCGTGGTGATAGGTCATATGAAAAGCTTAAGAATGGATCAATCGCAGCAAAAACGGAGTTTGAAAACGTTGTCAATGAGATGCATCAGCTTGTTCAGCAATTGGCCCAATTCTCAGCAACAGCTTGCGCATGTTTTCGAGGAAGTCCATATGATTGGGTTAGACAAACAGTTCAGTAGCATTTTCCGAGACTAATATGAGGGCCTCGTCGGTCAATCGTCTTGAGAGTAGCGCGCATGCGTGTTCCTAAATTGGTCTAAAATGGTTTTTATTCTTATTTTTTGATTTGAGGGCAGTTCTTGGTCTTCGAATTTGTTCCTGAATTCCTTGCGCAACCAGCCTTCTCGAACCTGCAGAAGGTTGCAGAACGGAATTAAAACCATTTTTAACCATTTTCGGAACAAGCATGCGCGCGACTTCCATAGCTCAGAGCTGAAGCTCCATTGACTTCGCAAATCCTTTTTTCACGACTCTCAAACGTAACAGTAGAATACTCAGCACTTTTCAGAATGTGAGAGAAACATCAAACGTAACAAATCACTTAGCGCGCGACTGCCTGGAATCTTTGAATGAATTGTCATTGCATTCTTTCCTTGATCTTTTCCTCTACTGTACGTAACAGATATGGACGGGTGCAAACTATTCAAGAAGCGCAAGCAACAGAAGGGTATAGTCCAGCAAAAGGGCCTGTAGTCTAGGCTGGATTAGGACACTGGCCTGCGAAGCCGGAGATCTTGAGTTCTAATCCCCTCGGGCCCGCTAATCTTTTCTCCTTGAAGCAATATTCAAAATCTTCTGTAGGCCCGAATACTGTTTTAATACTACTTTCAACACAAGAATTCAACCAGTGGATACCCAATGACCAAACAACTGCAACAAGCCAAATCCACTTCACGCAAGTTTGTTTCAGTCGACCCCTTCAAATGCACCGGCTGCGGCATCTGCGAATACGTCTGCGCCTCAGAAAAATGCGAACACTGGACCCCATTAGGCTCAAGAATACGAGTCATCCGCATAACACC
>Ga0315288_10009926_pt1 | contig 11995 bp, 11 predicted proteins | sample YL17G11_20_MG_FD_203454 | JGI IMG/M metagenome (GOLD analysis project Ga0315288, IMG submission 203454) | Sediment microbial communities from Yellowstone Lake, YNP, Wyoming, USA - YL17G11_20 | ecosystem: Environmental > Aquatic > Freshwater > Lake > Sediment | place: USA: Wyoming | collected...
TGCCGGCGACACGGTGGTTCGAACTCTCGGCAGCCGTGATAACATCGTCGATTTCGGCGCTGCCGAGATGTACCTGTCGGCCGCTTTGGGGCTTGAGGTCGCGGCCTCGCGCCGGCTGGGGCTTCACCTGAAAACGTCGGTGGACTGCCTGACCGGCGTGGGAACGGCGTTTGCCGATTCCGTGGATGACCACCGTGGAAGACTGTTTTTCCGGGCCGGGTTGACCCTCTCATATCGATTCGGCGCCGACGGCGGAGAGCGCCTTTCCGAAGAAAAATGGCCTTCTGAAAAATCCTGGGCGCAGGCGGTCGAATCGCCGAAAAAGTCTGCCAAAGAACAGGATGCCGACATGGACGGGGTCGCGGATAAGCGCGACCGTTGTCCCAACACCCCGCCGGGCGCTATCGTCGACAAGATGGGTTGTCCGACTGATTCCGACGGCGACGGCGTCCTGGACGGCGTCGATAATTGCCCTCGGACGCCTTTGGCGGCGGCCGGATACATTGACATCTATGGCTGTCCGGTAGATGCCGACTACGACGGCGTGCCGGATTATCGTGACCGATGCCTGTCGGGTCCGTTGGGGGCGGCGGTCGACGATGACGGCTGCCCGGTGGATGCCGACGGGGACGGCGTCTATGACGGTCTCGACGACTGTCCCGGCACCGAAGCCGGTATCGAGGTTGACGAGCGGGGATGCATCGATATCGCCTTCCTGCGGGACACGATGCGCGTTTACATTGATTATGACTCGGGTTCGTTTGAAGTCGATATCCGTACCCGGGAACGTTTGGGGCCCCTTATTCGAAAGCTGAAAATCCTGGCGCAGGTCAAAATCGAAATCGTCGGTTACACCGACAACGTCGGCGCCGCCGAGGCCAACCAATCGCTGTCGCAAAAGCGGGCCAACCGGATGCGCGACTGGCTGGCCGGCGAGGGTATCGCCTCCGAACGCATGACGGCTACTGGCAAAGGTGAAACGAACTTTATCGCCTCCAACGACACCGCCGACGGGAGAGCGAAAAACCGCCGCATCGAATTCATCTTTTCCCAGTTCTGATCGGCCGCATTTCTACCCTGAAAAACCGGTTGTTTCCCCTGACAAAGATGGTATAATAGAATAGGATCCTCACCGGCGGAGCTGTGATTCCTGCCCGTCGGACGTCCTGCGTTAGGGAGGTCAGCGTGTCGTCGAAACCAGCCATCATCGTCGTAGTTCTGATTTATGCTTTTGCGGACGGCCTGGTCGCGAGCCCCTTGTTCGGCGATAGAGTCGATTACGGCGGTTTCATCGGGCCGCAGGGTATCGTTGCCGCCGACTTTGACGGCGACGGCGACGTTGACCTGGCCGTAGCCAACCAGGGGACAATCGGTAATATCCAGAAGACCGTGGTGATTATGCTCAACGCGGGGAACGGGGCTTTCTCGCGCGCGGATGAAGACACCACCGGCTACGGGCCGAGCGCATTATGCGCCGCCGACCTCGACGGTGACGGCGATATCGATCTGGCCGTCGCCAATCGCCTCGGGGATGATATGGCGGTTTTGCGGAACAATGGCCACGCCGTATTTTCTCTGTGGGGTGCCTATCCCACGGGCCAGGTCCCTTTTGGCATCTGCGCCGCCGACTTTGATCGCGATGGGGACGTTGATCTTGCCGTATCGAATTCCCTAAGTCCGAGCGTCTCAGTTTTCAAAAATGCCGGCAACGGCATCTTTTCGCCCAAGACGGATTATGTTGTGAGCGAGGCGGCTCTTGCGCTGTGTGCCGATGATTTTGACAACGACGGCGACGCGGACCTGGCAGTGGCCATCTCGTACGGCGTCGAAATTTTCTTGAACCGCGGCGACGGCAGGTTTGTCGCGCCGGTCCTATATAACGCGGGCCAGGCTTATGGCATTGCCGCGGGTGATTTTGACGGCGATGGTTTCAGTGACTTGGCGGCGGCCAGATTGCTACATGATTCCGTGGTTCTTCTCATGAACCAGCATGATGGAACCTTCGGCGATTTTGCGTATGTGGCAATGAGAGAACCACCGAATGACGTGGTGGCGGTGGATTTTGATCATGATCACGATCTGGACTTCGCCGTCACTCATGATGAGCTGGGGCAGGCGGCGGTAATGCTCAATGACGGCGCCGGGCTTTTTGTGATGGATGAAACCTACGAGGCGGGTGACCGCACCGCTTCGATCTGCGCCGGCGACTTTGACGGCGACGGCGACAACGACTTTGCAGTCACCAACCCAGGCTCCAATGACGTAACCGTCTATTTCAATCGGACCTACACGGCCAAGGCGGACATCGAACCGGATAGCATGGATTGGCTGTACGGTTACGCGACCGATCCGATTGCGGGGGCCATCTACGTCGGCGAGTTCGCCGGCGGCTACGGCGTATACAATATTGATGCCTTATCGGTGAAAGTCAACGACTCGCTTTTCCCCTCCTCATTTACCATCATCAACGACCACCCGGATATTGCCGGCGACGTGGTCAAGATGGAAATGGACGTGCGGCAGTTTGTCCGGGGCTACGGCGTCCTGTGGGATACGGCCGCCTACGTCTACACCGTGTCGGGGCAAATGACCGACGGTACACCCTTTGCCGCCGGAGGGGATGTGACCATCTTCGGTTTTCGCGCCGGCGACATCAACAACAACGGCGCGGTCGAAATCGGAGACGCGGTCACGATTATCAGCTATCTCTACCGTCAGGGGCAATTATCCATCCCGGCGGAAGCCGCCGATCTCAACCTAAATGGCCAAGTGGACCTGGGAGACGCCGTCTATATTATTGATTATATTTTCAGATACGGGCCGGCTCCGGGCGGACGCAAATAGAACTCCGCAAAGGCTTGACTGCCGGCGCCCCCTGTGGATGGATTTCCTACCGATTCATTAATTATCAATCAATGATCGATCTTTATGCCCCCGACCGGCGTGCTCTGCGAAAAGACCTTGGAAAACCACTTGAACGTTTCTTTAAGGCCGGACTTGAAATCATGCTCGACCGTATAGCCCAGGTCTTGCCTGGCCGCTTCAATGTCGGCCAGCGAATGGAGAATGTCACCTGGGCGAGGGTCTACGTATTGGGCGGCGACCTTCTTGCCGGAAATCTCGGCGAGCATCTCAAGCAGCTGATTGAGCGAGAAACGCTGACCGCAGGCAATGTTGTAACATCGGCCGGGTGCGGCAGGAGCGGTGCAGGCTTTCAGGTTCGCATCAACGGCGTTGGCGATATAAGTAAAGTCCCGCGACTGTTCGCCATCACCGTAGATCACAGGTTTTTGCCCGTTGAGGATCGAATTGATGAATTTCGGGATGACCGCCGAATACTGGCTGTTCGGATCCTGGCGGGGGCCGAAAATGTTGAAATACCGAAGCGAGACCGTCTCCAGTCCGTACAAACGATAGTACACTTTGCAGTAATGCTCGCCGGCCAGTTTGGTTATCGCGTACGGTGAGAGCGGGTCCGGCTTCATCGCCTCCACTTTGGGCAGGGTTTCGGATTCCCCGTACACCGATGACGAACAGGCAAACACGACTCGTCTGACGCCGGCTTGGCGGGCGGCGTCAAGGACATTGAGGGTGCCGTCGAGGTTGACCGCATTCGAGGTCAAAGGATTTTTGACCGACCGGATGACCGAAGGCAACGCCGCCTGGTGCAAGACATAGTCGACGCCATTGACCGCTTCGGCCACCGTCCAGAAATCGCGAATATCGCCGTCGATCAATTCAATCTGATTGTCGAGCGGTTCAATATTGGCTTTTCGCCCGGTGGCAAAGTTATCCAGGATGCGAACCGATTCGCCGCGTTTGACCAGTTCGGTGGCGATATTGCTTCCGATGAATCCGGCTCCGCCGGTAATGAGATATTTCATATCTTGTTTCCCGTCATGTTATTCTAACCGTATGTTGTTATTGTAGTTATCGGCCCCGACGGCTGAATGATTTATCTTTTGCACCCAAGAAACGGGCGCTTTTGCGGAAGAATATTTGCACTGCCTTTTTGTAATCATCCGGCCGCCCAATGTCAAGCCATTCTCCGCGATGACGATAGACCGCCGGGTGGATGTCGTTGTCCAAAAGAACATGCACCAGTTCCGGAAAATCGAATGGCCGCCGCGAGGGGATATATTTCAGAATATCCCTCCTGAAGGCATAGACACCCATCGACACCAACGATTCAATTCGGGGCTTTTCGTAGTAGTCTATCACCCGGTTGCCTTTGGTTTCGATCACTCCGAAATCAATATCCAGGTTACGCCGAAATGAGGCGATGGTGGCGACGGCGCCGGTTTTCAGGTGGAAATCGAGGAAAGACTTGAAATCAAGGTCGGTCAAAACGTCACCGTTGAGGACGAGGAAATCCCGGCCGAGACCACTGATCAGTTTCAGCGGGCCGGCCGTGCCCAAAGGCTCTTTTTCCACGGAGTATTTGATCTTGAGGTCGAATTCGCCTGCCGCGGTCACCATTTTCATCAGTTTGGCGGCCTGGTAGCCGACGGTGAGAATCACTTCGCTGATCCCCGCCCACGCCAGCTGTCTCAGGACGATATCCAGTATCGGCCGATTGCCGACCGGCATCAACGGCTTGGGAAATACGTGCGTGTACGGCTCCAGCCGCGAACCCCTGCCTCCTGCCAGAATGACTGCTTTCATCAGAGCTGGTAATCCTCCACGGAAAATTCATTCAGGCGCTTCTCATAATAAGCCAGCGTCTCCCGCATCCCGCTTTCGATATCGGTCCGTTTGCCGAAATGAAAAGTCCGTTTGGCCAATGAACCGTCGCCGAGAAGCCGGACAACCTCGGAACCCCGGGGGCGAATCCGTCGGCGTTCAGCCTTTATGGTCAGTTTCTTGCCCAGAATGTCGCCGACCCAGCCAACCAGATCACCTATGGGATAGTCTTGGCCCGAAGCGATATTGAACCGGCCGCCCAGGCCCTTGGTCGAAAGGGCGATTTTTGCCAGGGCTGAGGCGGTGTCGCCGACATAGTTGAGATCGCGCCGGGTATCGGTATTGCCCAGCCGGATGATCTTGCCTTTGAGCGCCTGCAGGATGATGGTGGGGATCACGGCCCGCGCCGACTGCCTTGGGCCGTAGGTATTGAACGGCCGCGCCACCACGACCGGAAGGCCGAAGGAGAGATAAAAAGATTCGGCCAGCTTGTCGGCGGCTATTTTGGAGGCGGCATACGGAGACTGCGCCGTCAGGGGGTGGTCTTCGTCGATCGGTACGTACTGTGCCGACCCATACACTTCAGACGTGGATAGATGGACGATCCGTTTGACCCCATGCTCTCGAGCCGCCGATAAAACATTCAACGTGCCCACGGCATTGACATTGAGAAAATCGCCGGGCGCGATGTACGAATAGGGAATGGCGATTTGAGCCGCCAGGTGTATGACAATGCTGCTGCCCGCCACCGCCCGGTTGACGTCGTCGCGGTTGCGGACGTCGCCGTAAACGATTGTCAACCGCTGGCGCCAATCGTGATCGACGTGATTGAGGTGGCCGATGGCGCCGGTTGACGTATAACGGATAAAGGCCGTGACGTCGGCGCCGTAACCGAGTAATAGTTCGGTCAGATGAGAGCCGATAAAGCCCCCCGCGCCGGTGATCAGAATCTTCTTGCCGCGTGCGTTCATAGAAGATGGTCCATCCCGATTAGGTTATCCCCATATATACGATAGATACACCACGATATCAAGACAAGAAAATGGGATTTCCATCGTCTTGCGGGATAGGCGGTAATGATACGGATTTTAAGGCATCTCCATCATCACCGGGAAAATCGCCTCGGCAGCCACGGCGTGCCCCTGGCGGCTGTAATGGAAAGGATCGATTCGGGGATCATCAAAGAGGTTTCGGTACTGGTCGAAGATCGCGGCCAAGTCAACCAGCCCGGTTTCATACCTCGCGGCCGCTTCTCTGGTCTGGTCATTATAGTAGTTATGCAGCGAAAACGTGAGCCGACCACCGGCCGCGCCACCCTGGTCTTCCAGCGACGGGATCGGCGAGGTCATCAGGATAACGCGGACGCCGTCCTGCCGGGCCATGCCGACAATCTGGCCGAGGTTGCTTTGAAAATCGTTTAGGCTGACCCGGGTGAGATCGGAGCTGAATTCGAGCGTGTCCGTGGCCGGCCGGAAGGAGAAAATCAGCCCCTTGACCAGGCGGTAAAACCGGAGACGCCCGACCACGTTGTACACGTCCAATAGCGCCTGCGGGGGCATTTTCTGATCCTTGTCGGGGCGCTTGTTGGCGGAGAGCCAGTGATCGTTCCAGGCGAAGGTAACCAGCAGGATGTCGGGCTTATAGGGTCGGACGTATTTCCGATAATTGATTTTGCCCTGGTATGAGGTGTAGCCGGGGACGGAGAAATTGTACACCTCGGCGTTCTCAAACCCCCTCCGGCGGCGAAGCATCTGCTGGAGGCGGTCGGCAAAGGTCTCATCATCCAAAACGCCCCACCCAAAGCTGCACGAATTACCCAGCACCGCCACCCGCAGGCCGGTTTTTTCCATCCGAAAGTCGGCGCCGCGAAAACCCCGCCGATTGATCCGGTAGGCTTTCCCTTCAAAGAACTCGGACGCAATAGTCCGGTTCGACCGCAACCGCCAAAAAAGGTCATGGTCTTTGACGAACGCTTCGGGGTAGTCAAGGGCGCGGTTGACGATGAAATCCAACCCCTTGGGGCGGGGGTCGACGGCGAACAATACCAGCGCCGCCTCCATAATCGAGACAAATATCGCGACGGACACAACCGACCGGATCAGATATTTCATGACCGTCTTGCGACTATGCCTGGCGACTATCGGCACGAGTTGTCACCGTGGTGATTCATCAGAATATCGTATAGATAAACGGCGCCAGGGCCGAACCCTCGGCAAAGACGATAAACAGAGACAGCAAAATAAGAAAGATCAGGATCGGAAGCAGCCAATACCGCTTGCGATACCGGACGAATTGCCACAGTTCGCCGAATACGGCCAGCCGTCGAGCTGTTTTCTTAAACGCGCTCATATTGTCAATATACTGTGATTACCCTTCCCCGACAACCGAATTGATGCCATATCCACGTTGAACCGGCGACAATCCGGCCGTCTCACAATTGTGCCGGTTCGCGATTGCCCGGCGACCCTTCTTTGACTATTTTGCGACTAACACATCGATTCCAACTGAAAATCGGGAGGCGTATGAGATCCGTGCTGTTTATGTGCCTGGGAGTGGCGACGCTGCTCTTCTATTCAGCCGCCCTGGGATCGGACCAAAAAACATTGATTGGGGCGCCCGCGAACAAACCACCCCTGGTGACGCCGATCACCAATGAAATTTCCCTGTACAAGAACGCTGACGACGACGGACGTGCACGAGGAACGACGCTCCAAATCATTTCCATCAATGAGTTTCACCTCGGCACCGACTTTATCGTGGAGTTCACCGGCGATTTCAACTGGGAGCTTGATCTCTACGAAGATCGGGACTATTACATAGAGCTGTCGCTGGTCAAGCCGGTCTACAAGTCGCTGTCGATCAACTATCAGCGGATTTACGGCACCTTCGCCAACGGGCCGATAAATCAATTCGGCCTCCGCCTCTCGCTTTTCCGGGGGGCGTAAACGGCCGAGACTGCCAGGGGCGGCAAAACGGTTCATCCTCGAAAATCCGGGAACTTCATATCGTTGCTTGGAAGTTGCTGAGACCGCGGCCTATGAGCGCCAGGTTGCCGCCAAGCTGGTGTCACCGGAAGGACAAGCGGTGTATGCGCGTCGGCAAAGCTTGGTCGAGCCGGTCATTGGCAATCTCAAATTCAATCTTGGTTTCAGCCGCTTCAGCATGCGCGGTCTGGCCCGGGTGAAAGGTGAGTTTTTGCTGCTGTGCATCGCACATAACTTAATGAAACTGACACAGTGGCAGGGCCGTCGTCGCATGTTAGCGGCGTTGTGTAGCAGCATGACCCTGGTTGTTGCCCTCATAAACCGCCAACAAACGCTTTTTCGGACGGTTACAACCGGCGGACTGAAAAATCGGCTGGCCCTCTCCTTTATCTGAGTCTCTACGCAAATAAAATCCACTCGTGGGACAGCCTCTGGATGTACACCGGCTATGGAAGGTGTTGGCAGACGGGACGTCAGCCGACCACTCAATGCCGCGTAACAAAGCTCCCCCGGCTGGATTCGAACCAGCGACCCGCTGATTAACAGTCAGCTGCTCTACCACTGAGCTACAGGGGAGTGTCGCCTATCTTTTACAAAAAAACGGAGCCAATCGCTCCTTGGTCAGCTAATATAATACGCCTTCCCCCTTTGTCAAGCCGGACTTTTGATTTTATCGGCCAAAAATCGACCCGCTTTACGCACGCCTTCACCCGCCACACGCTCCCGTTCACTCCCGGAACGACCCAGAACAAAACGCCTCAACCTGCGGTTCCAGAAAGGAGCGACTGGACGTCCCGGCGGGTCAGGCCGGTATGGTTGCCGGCAGGCCATTTAAGGCTTGACGGGCGAAGCGATTGGCTATATTTTCCGACTGAAAACGGGCGAAAGTGGCGGAATTGGTAGACGCGCTGGATTTAGGATCCAGTCCTTTTTGGGGTGGGGGTTCAAGTCCCCCCTTTCGCATTTTATAGAACGTGGAGGATCGGTTGCAGGTTGAAGTTGTCGAAAAGGAAGGCCTCAAACGCGAACTGAATATTGAAGTTCCAGCGGAAATCGTCACTGAGGCGTACGGCAAAATCTACGAAGAATTCCGCAAGAACGCCAAGATCAAAGGATTTCGTCCGGGGAAAGTGCCGGTGGCCATTATTCGCAGTAAATTCAAACAAGAGGTCACCGCGGAGCTGGTCGAGGATCTGATCGGCAAGTATCTCGCCCAGGCCATCCAGGAGCAGAAATTGGACCCGGTCGGCAAACCGGTGATTTCGAAAATCGACGTCGACGAGGGCAAGCCGCTGGTTTTCACCGTCGGGATCGAGATCATGCCCGACATTGCCCCGGTGAATTTCGACAACCTCGTGGTCAACGAACCGGAGATGGCTATCCCCGACAAGGCCGTCGACGACGTGATCGAGCAGCTCCGGAAAAATCACGCCGACGTGAGGGTCGTTGACCGGCCGGCGCGAGAGGACGATCTGGTGATCGCCAACCTGGAGACGCTCGAAGGCGACCTGGATCCGGGCGATACTCCCATGACCAACCGGGAGATCGACCTTGGCAACCAGTACACCGTCGAGGAGTTCCGCAAGGGTTTGGCCGGAGTCAGTCGCGATGAAACCCGGAATATCGAGATCAACTATCCTCAGGATTATCCTGATGAGAAGTTCGCCGGCAAAAAAGTCCTGTACAAGGCGGCGGTTAAAGAGGTCAAGGAACGGGTGCTGCCGATCGTCAACGATCATTTCGCCAAAGAAATGGCGGGGGCCGGAACCCTCCTGGAATTACGCCTCGACATCCGCAAGCGAATCGAGATGGATATGCGACAGGACGTGAAACGGGCCGATAAGAGGCAGATCATCGATCACATCGTGGCGCAAAACCCGATTCAGGTTCCGGAGGTGATGGTGGAGTCGTACCTCAGCGGTCTGGTCGAGGACATCAAACGGCATGAACAGGACGTGAAGGAAGATGAGGTTCGCCAAAACTACCGCCCGGCTGCAGTGCACGCCGTGCGGTGGTATCTTTTGTATCAACGGCTGGCGGCCCAGGAAAATATTGAAGTTTCCTCTGCCGATACCGAAAATTGGGCTAAGAGATTTGCCGAGAGCTATCGCATGGATATGGCCAAGGCCGCGGAGGTTCTGGCCAAGAGTGGCCGTGCGGATGACATAAAGGACGGCATCCTCGAGGAAAAAGTGGTCGATTTCCTGATGTCGAAGGCCGAAGTCAAAAAGGTTGCACTCGAAAACAAGGAAGGTCAGGCATGACGTTAATACCGATTGTGGTCGAAACAACGGGACGTGGTGAACGGGCGTATGATATCTACTCGCGTTTGCTGAAGGACCGGATCATCTTTATCGGCTCTCCTATAGATGACACCATCGCCAACCTGGTGATTGCCCAGATGTTGTTTCTTGAGGCGGAAGATCCGGCCAAGGACGTATTCCTGTATATCAATTCGCCGGGCGGGTCGGTTTCGGCCGGGATGGCCATCTACGACACCATGCAGTTTATCAAGCCCGACGTGGTCACAACCTGCATGGGTTTGGCGGCGTCTATGGGCGCGTTTCTTCTGGCGGCGGGGACCCGCGGCAAGCGCGCCGCCCTGCCCAATTCGCGCATCATGATCCATCAGCCGATGGCCGGCGCCCAAGGGCAAATATCCGACATCGAGATCATGACCAAGGAATTCGTGCATATCAAGAAGCGTTTGAACGAGCTTTTGGTTATTCACACCGGTCAGCCGCTGGCGAAGGTCGAAGCCGACACCGATCGCAATTTCTTCATGTCGGCCGAAGATGCCAAAGATTACGGTCTGATCGACAAAGTATACCAGTTCCCGCTCAAGGGCGAAAAGAAGTAGGGTCATGGCTCATGGATGATGATTCCAGAACGGCAGGCCAGACCGAACGCTGTTCGTTCTGCGGCAAACCGGCCGGTCAGGTCAAGCAGCTCTATTCCGGCCATCGGGCGTATATCTGCAATGAGTGCATCACGCTCTGTCATGACCTCATGACCACCGCGCCCGACGTGGAGAAGCCCGGCGAACAACTCGAAGTACCCCGCCCGTCGGAGATCAAGGCTTTCCTCGATCAATATGTCATCGACCAGGAGGAGTCGAAAAAGACGGTGGCGGTGGCGGTGTACAATCACTACAAGCGCATCCAATCCCGCGATGCCGCCGACGAGGTCGAGCTGGAAAAGTCGAATATCCTCCTTCTGGGGCCTACCGGCACCGGCAAGACGTTGATCGCGCAAACGCTGGCACGGTTTTTATCCGTCCCGTTTACGATTGCCGACGCCACCGTGCTGACCGAGGCTGGATACGTCGGTGAGGACGTCGAGAATATCCTGGTCCGGCTCTATCAGGCCGCCAATTACAATCCGGAACGGACGGAACATGGAATCGTCTACGTCGATGAGATCGACAAGATCGCCCGCAAGGATGGTAACCCCTCGATTACTCGCGACGTTTCCGGCGAGGGTGTCCAGCAGGCGCTGTTGAAAATCCTGGAAGGCACTATCGCCAATATTCCCCCCAAGGGCGGACGCAAACATCCCGAGCAATCATTTGTCAAGGTCGACACGCGGGATATCCTGTTTATCTGCGGCGGGGCGTTTGAGGGTCTGGAAAAGATTATCGCCCGACGGATCGGCAACAAGACGGTCGGGTTTGACACCGAGAAGATCAACGTCGAGGCCGACCGGGCCAAACTGCTGGCGCAGGTCGAACCGTCGGATCTGCTCGAATACGGCCTGATCCCCGAATTGATCGGTCGTTTGCCGGTAGTGACCGCCCTGCATCCGCTGAGTGAAAAAGCGCTCATGCGCATTTTGACCGAGCCGAAAAACGCCCTCGTCAAGCAGTACCAGCGCCTTCTGGAAATGGACGGAATCAAGCTCAGTTTTCAACCGGGGGCGCTTCGAGCGACGGTGGCCGACGCGGTCAAGCGTCAGACCGGGGCGCGGTCGTTGCGGTCGATCTTGGAGCGGGCGATGCTGGAAATCATGTACGAGGCGCCGGCCCTACCCGACCTTGAGGAGATTGTTATCACCGAGGATGTTATTCACCGCACCGGCAAGCCGAAGCTGAAACACAAAACCAGGCGCAACCGCAAATCCGCGTAGGCAACTTGTAGCTCATCAAGCCATCAACCTGACTCACCATTTCCCCATGGCAACCTATTTTTCATGTGGAGCAGGTGGCTGTACGCGACGTATCTGTCATGCTGCAGACGCCCCATAACGATTGACGACGCAACTGAAATTGTCGACGCGAAATCGCGAATTGCTGACTCGGAGAAATCACCGACATTCACAAATGCCATGTA
>Ga0315288_10009927_pt1 | contig 11994 bp, 11 predicted proteins | sample YL17G11_20_MG_FD_203454 | JGI IMG/M metagenome (GOLD analysis project Ga0315288, IMG submission 203454) | Sediment microbial communities from Yellowstone Lake, YNP, Wyoming, USA - YL17G11_20 | ecosystem: Environmental > Aquatic > Freshwater > Lake > Sediment | place: USA: Wyoming | collected...
GGCCGACGCCTACCACGCCATCATCTCCGACCGCCCCTACCACGCGGCCGCCGCCCCCGAGGTCGCCATCCGCGAACTGCGCGAGAACGTCGGCACCCAGTTCGATCCCGCCGTCGTCGAGGTCGCGGCCGCCGTCATCCGCGAGCACGCACCCGACGAGGCCGTCACCGTCTCCGCCTGATCCGGCCCGCCTCCGCCCCGCTCCCTCGAAGGGAGAGGGTAGGGTGAGGGTGGCCGAGGCCGGCCGGCCCCCCACCTCCGCGTTTTCCGCCCCCTTGTGCGCCCGCGCCGACACGGCCCCGCAGAAACGCCCGCGAATGCCTTGACACGCCGCCCCCCTCCGCGTAAGTGATAATGGCTACTATTATGATCAAGGCGAAGGCGGCGGCCGCGCCGCCCCGCCGGCGAAGCGCCGGGAGGCGCGGGGATCCGGAAGCGGGATCTTTCGCAGGTTTGGAAACCTGCGCCACCAATTCAGGCTGGTGCGGGCCTTGCCGGCGGCCCAGAAGAAAGAGCAAAGGAAATCACGACATGGCCAAGGTGGCGCGAGAGATGGTGAAGAAGGCGGGGGTCAATGTTGACCAATTGGTGGAACTGTTGGTCAGGAATGCCGCCGCTGAACTCACCACCTACTACTACTACACGATTCTGCGGGTCAACCTGATCGGGCTGGAGGGGGAAGGGATCAAGGAGATTGCGGAGACTGCCCGCATCGAAGACCGGAATCACTTCGAGGCCCTGGTGCCCCGCATCTACGAACTCGGCGGCGAATTGCCGGGGGACATGAAGGCGTTCCACGACGCCTCGGCCTGTCCGCCTGCCAGGCTGCCCGAGGACCCGACGGACATCAAGGCCATGCTGACGGTGCTGGTGAACGCCGAGCGCTGTGCGGTGCGGGGCTACAGCGAGATCTGCAACCTGACCGCCGGCAAGGACCATCGGACCTACGATCTCTCCCTGGCCATCCTCAACGAGGAAGTCGAGCATGAATCGTGGTTCTCCGAGTTCCTGGGCGAGGGACCCTCCGGGCACTTCCTGCGTCGGGGCGAGACCTCTCCCTTCGTGTCCAAGTTCCTGAGGTAGGTCGGGAAGCGGGCGAGGGGCGCTCCGGCGGGAAGCCGGGGCTCCTCCGACGCCCCGGCCAGGAAGCGGGCAAGATGCACTGCGAACAGGATTCGCGGGTTCCGACCGGGAATGACCGGGGCGACGGGATCGGAACTGGAGCCCCGTCTTGCGGCGAATAGCGGGCTCAACCGGCACCATGCACCCCGATTCGACGAACCGGGCCGTCCCAGCGCTGCGCATGTCGCGCCAGCGCCGCGCCATCCTCGACGCCCTGCGCGGTGCGCGCTCCCACCCCACCGCCGACGAGGTCTATGCCCTGGTCCGCCGGCGCCTGCCCCGCCTCAGCCTGGGCACCGTCTACCGGAACCTGGAGATCCTCGCGCAACGCGGCCTGATCCGCGACCTGAAACTGGGCGGCGCCCCGCGGCGCTTCGATGGGATCACCGAGCCGCACTATCATCTGCGCTGCCTGCGCTGCGGCCGGCTGGAGGACGCGCCCCTGCGGCCGATCGCCGCCATCGAGCAAGCCGCCCGGAGGCTGCGCACGTACGCCATCCTCGGCCACGAACTGGAATTCGTGGGGCTTTGCCCCCAGTGCAAAACGGAGCGGCCCCCCGCGCTCAAGAACGCCCGGCACCGGGCGAGAAAGGGTAAGTGACATGGCACTCAAAGGATCGAAGACGGAGAAAAACCTGCTCATGGCGTTTGCCGGCGAATCGCAGGCCCGCAACCGCTACACCTACTTCGCCAGCCAGGCCCGCAAGGATGGTTACATCCAGATCGCCAACGCCTTCGAGGAGACCGCCAGCCAGGAGAAGGAGCACGCCAAGCGCTTCTTCGGCTTCCTGGAAGGCGGGATGCTCGAGGTCCAGGCCGGCTTCCCGGCGGGCGTCATCGGCACCACCGCGGAGAACCTCAAGGCGGCCGCCGGCGGCGAGCACGAGGAGTGGGAGCAGGGCTATCCCGCTTTCGCCCGGGTGGCGGAGCAGGAGGGCCTCGGCCACATCGCCACCGTATTCAAGTCGGTCGCCGCGGCCGAGAAGCAGCACGAGAAACGCTACCGCGGCCTGCTCGCCAACCTCGAAGCCGGCACGGTGTTCAAGAAGGACAAGCCCGTCGTGTGGCGCTGCCTGAACTGCGGCTACGTGCACGAGGGCACGGAGGCGCCCAAGGCTTGCCCCGCGTGCGCGCATCCCCAGGCTTACTTCGAGTTGCTGGCGGAGAACTGGTAGGCGGCGTTGGCGGCCGCCGGCGACAGGAGCAAAGCGCGGGCCGGCGGAAACGAGGGGGCCCAATCAGTTGGGCTCCTACACACGAAATCCAAGCAGGTGCCTGCGGGAGACAGTTGGCGCATGGGAAAGTACATCTGCGATGTCTGCGGCTGGGTTTACGACCCGCAGACCGGTGACCCCGGCAACGGCATCTCGCCGGGCACCGCGTTCGAGGACCTCCCCGACGACTGGGTCTGCCCGGTGTGCTTCGTGCCCAAGGACAAGTTCTCGCCATTCGAGGGCGACGAATAGCCGGCAGGGGCGCACGGCGGGCGCAGGCGCGCCCGGCCTACAGAAGGCACAGCCGAGGGCGGCTGAGCTACGTGGGCGGCGTGGTGCGGCTGGGCACTTCGATGGGCCGGCCGCCTTCATCGGTGAAGCGCAGCGCGAATTTCCACTGGCCGCCGTGGTTCGCGATTTTCAGCAGCAGCAGGTGCCAGCCCTCGGCGGCGGCGGCCACCGAGATGCGGTCAATGTCGGGCGTGAAGCCACGCGGCACGTCTGAGACGAGGATGGGCTTGCCGTCGAGCCACACCGCGGCGCCGTCGTTGCTGCCCAGGCGCAGCGTGATCGCGCGCGGGGCGGGCAGGCGCACCCAGCACGCCGCATAGGCGCTCACCCAGGGATCCTTTGAGATGAGTTCGCGCAGGTCCACGATGCCGAAGGCGTTGCTCGCAGCGACCGCTTGCCAGGCCGCTGGGCGATTGCTCGCGGGGCCACCCGTTGTCTCTTGACGAGATTCCTCGCGGAGTTTACCCTGAGCCCGTCCATTGCTCGCTTCGGGATTCTTCGCTTCGCTCAGAATGACGGGCGAAGGGCTCGGAATGACAGGACGGGCGGCTGGATCGAAGCGGTCCACCGCAATCTGCGGATCGCCGAGGTCGCCCGGCCGGTAGGGGAAGGGGCCGACCACCTTCCACTCGGTGATGAAACCCAACTTGCGGGCGAGCGCGACCTGATCGCCGGCCGCGGCCTCGGCGCGCTGCTGGGGCGTGAGATACCCGGCCTTCTCCATGATCTCGACATAGGCCTGCGCCTCGTCGCCCTTGTCCTTGAGGGTGAGGCGCACCATGTCCTGGTCTATGACGTCGCGGTCCTCGGTGCGCGCCATGGACTCGGCTTTCTCCAGGACGGCGAGTTGGGCGTCGCGCATCCCGAGCATGTCATTCGCTTTGCGCGCGCAGGCCGCGCGCCATTGGAGAGTGAAGATCTCGTGGCCGGCTTGCAGTTTGCGCACGCGCTGTTTCTGCTCGCTCGTTTCCGCGAGCGAGGCGGCCCGCTCCAGCAGCGCGCGGCCCTGTTCCATGAGTTGGGGCGAGGGCCACGACATCCAGTCCTCGTGGCTGCGGTAGGCATCGAGCGGGATGCCGGCCATTGCGTGCTCGTAAAGCGCGAAGTATTGGCGCACCGGCTCGGCGGCGGTCCCGAAGAGATCGGCGCAGAAGCGGGCGACCAGCGCGTCCACGTCGGCGTTCACGTCCCAGGCCAGGCGGCGGGCGACATAGAAGTTGAGGGGCTGGGTCCACCAGTTGGCGTGGGTCTCGCTGTTGAGGTGCTCGATGCCCGCCTTGGCGTAGAAGGGGATGTCCTCGCGCAGGTCGTGCACCAGCGGCCACTGGCCGAACCACTCCCAGTGGCCGTAGTAGTCGTAGATGCCGACGTGGGGGCAGAGTTTCCGCCAGCCCAGCACCGCGTTGCGGAAGCGCCGGGCGGGCGCGCAGTCGGCGCTGAGCGGATGCGCGTGGCAGAACTCCCACGGCGTGTGGCAGAGCACGGGCATCAGGTTGGGCAGCGGCTTGACCACGCGCGGCGGGTCGGTGTGGCTCAGGTAGGCGTAGAAGCAGAGGATCTTGTCCGGGTACTTCCGCGCCACCGCGGCGGCGATCTGGTTGAAGAAATAGACCAGGCGGTCGGTGAATTGCCCGCCGGGCTGGAAGGGATCCACGCCGAGTTCGCGGTCGAGCGCACGGCAGCGATCGCACTGGCAGAAGTTGCCGCTGTCATTGGGCGAGAGCGAGAGGGTGCGCGCGTCGGGATGCTCAGCGAAGTATTGAAGCGCGCGCGCGGTGGAGATGCGGATCACCTCGGGGTGGGTGGTGCAGAGTTGGTCCTTGCGCTCGCCGTCCACGAGCGCGAACCAGTCGGGGTGGGCCTCGCGCTCGGAGGCGGGAACGAGGTATTCCCAGTTGTGGCTGTGGAAGTAGGCGGGGAAGGCGGCCAGGCGGTTGCGGCGCGCCCACTCGGCGCCGCGCGGCGGGTCGGCGGGGTAGCCGCTCAGGCCGGTGAGGCTGGGGATGGCGGGCTCGCGCTGCTCGTTGAGGTCGTTTAGGACGATAGTCGCGCGCCGGGGGATGACTTCGCCGAGCAGGCCGGGCACGTACCAATGCGCGCCGAGGTGATCCTCGAGCAGGCCATAGATGCCGTTGACCAGGCCGGCCTGCGTGGAACCCTCGATGATGAGCGCGTTGCCGTCGGTGCGCAGCCGGTAGCCAACCGGCGACAGCCCCGCGGCATCGGCGCGCAGCACGAGGGCCGCTCCGGCGCCGGGACGCTGGTCCACGATCGCGAGCCGCGCGCCGGACATGCGCGCGATGACCTCCTGCAAATCGGCGACCGCGGCGGCCAGAGTCTTCGAGCGCGCGGCGGGCGCCACGATCACCGCGCGCGGCTGGCCCTGCTCAACCAGGGTCACGGCGCTCGCCTTTCCGGCCCAGGCCATGAGGATGCTGCCTGCCGCGATCCATTTCGCGCTATGCAAAATCGTCCTCCTGGTCCAATCTAGGGGCGGACGGCCGTTCGCCCCTACGCTTCACCCTTCACTCTTCACGCCGCCGCACGCGCCCACAACCGGAAACCGACCACCCCCAGTGCGGGGCGTCGCCAAGGGACAGTGGACCGCTTCGTCGCCTCGGCTCTCGTGGCGACCGGGAGCGAACCCGCGGGCCTTTCTCATTTCGTAAACGACACAATGCCAAGTGCGTGGAGGATTCCCAGCAAGTAGAAAACGGCGCCCGCAATGTAGTACGCGATGGCGGCAGCGGTGTCGAGCTTGCTCCTGACCGATAGCCAAACTAGGATTCCATAGGCCACCCCGCCGGATGCGGCAAGCCAGATCCAGCCGAGACGCGGGAGAACGATGACAGTGAACAGCGCATAGATCACGAAGATCAGAAAACCCATAACCACCTTCAGATGCCTGACCTGCCCACCGGAGGGAGCAGGCGTGGGAAGGTCCGCCTGGATACCGGCAGGCGCGACCTGGCGGAGGTTCCGAGCCCGTTCCTCTGCCAGGGCGGTTCGGAAACGGGTTTTGTGCTCCGCCAGTTGGGCGTCCTTCTGCGCTAGTTGCTCTTGCGCTTCAGCCAGTGCCACCCGCATCGAGGTGTTGTCTCCCAGCTTGCTCTCGATCCTCCTGATGGCTTGGACAAGTATCTGATTGGCCTTACCGTGCGACACCCTCCCGCTCTCCCTCAGTGCCCTGAACTCACTGCGGGCATGCCTGTCGCTTGCTATGAGGAGAATAACCTCAGGCGGCAGGCTAGTGTCGTAAAGGGGACTCACGATCTGTGCGATGAAGTCAACCGAAACCGCCGGCTTCACTTCAATAAGCGCCGCAGCAACCAGAGCCTTGGCTGCCGAGCCGCGCGTGTCCGGGCGAAGCCTGGGGGGTGCGATGCTGCAGAGGATGGCAATCCACTCAGCACACGTCGCCGCGAAGGGGATTCCTGACCGCCCATGGCGGGCAAACTTGTCGAACCAGTACAGAGTCCTGTCCAGCGTGATGAACCAGTAGTCAGACCCTAATACGGTCGGCTGCTCGTTGGCTCTTAGCGCATCGATTAGCAGGAAATGAAATGCATCATGCTCGGCGCCCCTTCCGCTCTTCGGTTTGTACTCATGCTCCGCTTTGTACACCTGCGATATCAGGTCGGACAGCCTCGGATCCGTCTTCAGCGCATCTCTAGGTGTCGTATCGACCTCGACGCCATACTTCGAACGGAGGATCGCTCGAGCGGCCCCCGCTTCGGAGACGAACGCCTCCCACTCACGTTTCCTCCCTGCCGTCTGCAACTCCCAGTACGCCTCGATGATTCTGTCATCAAGTCCCTCTTTCAGAAGTCCGGCAGCCACAACCTCCGAAGTTCGCCCAATCTCCGAATACCTCCGCTGAGCCTGGTGCACTTTGTCCTCGAACGAAACCATTGTCTCTGACGACACGAGGATTCCCATCCCAAGGTCCTTGGAGAATGCAACCACCGTTTCGGCCGCGCGCCGCGAGCCGACAACGTTCTCTTGGAGGCCTAGAAGAGCGAATACCACATTCTCGTCGAGGTACAGAGTCTTGGTCGCAAGTTGCTCCGCAACGAGGCGATTCGCATCCTCGTCGACGCAAAGGATCCTCGCCAGGAAATGGGATCTCAGGCGTGCTTCGATGTACTCGTCTCGTGCCCGACCACCACCAAGGAAAAAGTCTCGAACTGCCGCCTGCGCGCGAGTCGCGTCGGAGGATTCCCCAAACGCCTTCAGGACTTCGGAAAGCATCTCGCTGACGGACTTCTCGCTCACGAACCCCATGCGGTCGCCGTAAAGATCACGCACTCCTCGCTCCCCGATCTGCGCGAAGAGGAGATCGATGAACTGGTTGAGTGCGTTGGCGAGGGAGGTGCGTTCGTCGGGGTTCTTCGCGGGGTCAGGGTCGAAGCCATACTGGCCCAGGGATCCTAGCCATTCGTTGATCACACCTTCCTCGACTCGCTGCCAGACTGCGCGCTGTTCTCGAATGCGTGAGGCCTCCCCGCTGAGCAACTGGAATGAAGCTACGCCACCGGGAGTCCGCATCCCAAGGCGACCCGCCTTGGCGAGTTGAGCGAGGGTCCTTTCAACGAGAACCTGCGAGAGGCCAAACGCAAAGTGCTCCTCTACGAGGCGGCCAACGTCGCCGGCGGTCAGCCACTCGCCTTCTCTTGCCTCCGCCATCGCACGCTGAACGACGAATTCATGGAGTTCGCGGCGGAGATCCCCCGTCTTTGGGTTGAGGACGAACTGGGCGACGGCGTCAACGGCCTGGCGACTCAGCTCGAAACCGGCCTCTACGGGTCGTTTCGCACGCTTGGAAGAATCCGCCCGCTCTTCTGGTAACCGGTCCATGACATCCACCCCCTGGACTTACGGATGGGCGCACAAACCTGATACGCCGTCGTAGACCCGAAACCTTCACGCCTCACATCGCCCGCAGGCGGCGGATGCGCTCCTCGATGGGCGGGTGGGTGGAGAAGAGGCTGTTGAGCCAGCCGCCGTGCTCGACGAGTGGGTTGTAGATGAACAGGTGCGCCGTGGCCTTGTTGGCCGAGTGGAGCGGCTCCGGGTCGGCGGCGATCTTCTCCAACGCGTCGGCCAAGCCGTCGGGGTAGCGCGTCAGCACCGCGCCCTCGGCGTCCGCGAGATACTCGCGCCGGCGCGACACCGCCAGTTGAATCAGCGTGGCCGCCAGCGGCGCCAGGATCGCCAGCACCAATCCGATGAGCGCGATCCAGCCCGCTCCGCCGCCGCTGCTATCGCGGTCGCTGCGGCGCCGCGTGCTGCCGCCCCACCACATGTAGCGCAGCAGCCAGTCCGCGAGGAGCGCCACCGTGCCCACGAGCACCGCCACCAACATCATGAAGAGCACATCGTAGTCCTTGATGTGCGACATCTCGTGGCCGATCACGCCCTCAAGTTCCTGGTTGTCCAGTTTCTCGAGAAGCCCGGTGGTGACGGCGAGGGCGGCGTGCTGGGGGTTGCGGCCCGTGGCGAAGGCGTTGGGGGCGGGATCGTCTATGACGTAAATGTGAGGCATGGGCACCTGCGCGGCGATCGCCAGGCCCTCGACCGTGTTGTAGAGGTGGGGATTGTCGGCGTGCTCGACGGGACGCGCGTGGCTCATGGTGAGCACGATCTGGTCGCTGTAATAGTAGGAGCCGATGATGCTGATGGAGGCGATGATCAGCGCCAGAGGAACGCCGTAGGGGCCGAGTGCGGTGAGCCGGCCGAAAACGTAGCCCATCGCCACCAGGAAGGCGACGACGAGCAGGATGAGCAGGACCGACTTTGCCTTGTTGCTGGCGACCGCGTCGAACATGGGGAGATTCTACCACCGCGGGAGCGAGGCAGCAAGCGTGTGTGGCATCCCGACATCGGGGGGCGATGGGCATGGCCGGGACGGCCATGCCGCGTTCCGCGGGCTATTCCATCGGCGCGGTGAGGCCGGTATCGTACACGGCCCCGCAGTTGGGGCACTTGAGCAGCAGGCTGACCTGGGCCCTGACGGATCGCCGCGCCTTCGCCGGCACGAGGTGGAAGCCCCGCTCGCAGCCGCACTCGACGCAGGTGTCGAAGGGCTCGCCGGGCCTGAGGCGCTTGCGCAGGGGTTTGGGTCGCTTCTCAGCGATGTCGGTCTTCTCGCTGCTCACGCCGATCCTCTTTCCACGCCGGGGGCGGCGATTTCACATCCCGCAATCTTTTCCATAGCCTGGACCAAAACCTGTGTCCCCGATTCACTCTTTCCGTCCGCTTCGAGGATCTTGAACATCTGCTGCACCAAGCTGGTCGCGGGCAGCGGCAGGCCGAGTTCGTCGGCGGCGGCCATGATCAGGCGCAGGTCTTTCTGTTGCAGGCGCACGAAGAAGCCGGGCGCGAAATCGCGGCGGATCATCTTCTCGCCCTGCACGGTGAGCATCCACGAGGCGCCCGCGCCGGCGCTCACCGCCTGGCGCACCGACTCCACGTCGAGGCCGGCCTTGGCGGCCAGCACCAGGGTCTCGCAGACGCCCTGAAGGTTGATCACGCAGGCGACCTGGTTGCAGAGTTTGGCCATGTGGCCGGCGCCGTGGTCGCCGACGTGGGTGATCGTCTTGCCAAGCGCTTGCAGGACCGGCAGGCAGCGCTCGAAGGCGTCGCGTGGGCCGCCGACCATGATCGAGAGCGTGGCCGCCTCGGCGCCCTGGGGCCCGCCGCTCACCGGCGCGTCGAGCATCGGCACCCGCTTCCCGCCCAGGCGCGCGGCGATGGCGCGGCCCGCCGAAGGCAGGATGGTGCTCATGTCCATGACCACCGATCCTGGGCGCGCGCCCTCGATCACGCCGCCGGGGCCGAGGATCACGGCCTCGACGTCGGGCGTGTCGGGGAGCATGGTGATGATGACGTCGGACTTCTCCGCGACCTCTTTGGATGAAGACGCAGGCGCGGCGCCTTCTCTCGCCAGCGCCTCCACCGGGGCGCGGCTGCGGTTGTGGACGGTGAGCGCGAAGCCGGCGCGGAGCAGGTTGCGGGCCATGGGCCGGCCCATCTTGCCCAGGCCGATGAAGCCCAGCCGCTCGCTCACTTGGCCTGCTCCTTTGCCCACGCGACCAGCGCCGCGCCGGCGGCTTTCGCGGCGGCGATCTTGTAGTCGCGGCTGCGACGGGTGACGATGACGCTGTCGAACACCGGCAAGCCGATCACGCCGAAGTAGCGATCCAGCGCGACCAGGCAGGTCGGCCCGCCGCCGCCACCGCCGCCGGCCGCGGCGATCGAGAGCACGGGCGTGCCCTTGATGGGCGACTCGCCGGGCCAGTGGCGCTCGCAGCGGCGCAGGCGGTCGAGGAAGTTCTTGGTGACCTCGCTCACGTCCCCGAAATAGACCGGCGTGGAGAGGACGAGGGCGTCGGCGGCGCGCATCTTCTCGCGCACCGATTCGAGGTCATCCTCGATGATGCACATCCCCTCGCGCCGGCACCGCCCCCAGCCGTTCTCGCACTGGCGGCAGGATTCGATTTTGAGTTGCTTCAGGTGCACCAACTCGATCTCGGCGCCCGCGGACTTGGCGCCCTCGAGCGCGCTCGCGGCGATGGTGGCGGTCAGGCCATCGGTGTTCGGCGAGGTCTGAATGGCAAGAACCTTCACGTGGCACCTCCTTGCACCCCCACCTTATTCCTCCCCCGTGAAAGGGGGAGGAGATAAGAGGTGGCCGGTGCGTCAGATGTGGAGTTCGTCGCGATCTAGTCATATCCTGTCGTGGCGGCGATGTGTCATCCCGAGCGCAAGCACCGGCGCGCCCAGCACGTCTGTCATCCCGAGCGTAAGCGAGGGATCTCGTCAACAGACAGCGACGCGGCTTCCCAGTGCACGAGATTCCTCCGCCCCTGTGCCCTTCGGGCCGGGGTCCCGGCGGCGAAGCCGCTCAGGGACTTCGCGTCGGAATGACAAACTCGGTCGGCCCCTACGATCCGCCGGCAGCACACACCGCGAACTTGTGGATGATCGGCTCGGCGGCGGAGTCGGTGCAGCGCAGGCGGACCGCCGATACCTCGACGGGCCCGCAGCGCGCGATGCGCTTGTGGCCGATGACGCGCCCGCGGCAGATCTCCTGCCAGGCGCCGTCCACCAGCCCCTCGACCACCCAACCGCGCACGCGCTCCCCCTGGCGGATGTCCTCCATGAGCACCACGTGGTCAATGCGCGCCGGCTTGCCGAGCGCCAGTTCGAGCGCGTTGCCGCGGCCGTGAGTTTCCGCCGCGCTCTTGCCGAAGCGCCGCTTGATCTCCGCGCCGAATTCCGCGAGGCGCTTCGCATCGTTCTCGTGGAGGAGGCCGCGCCGGTCGGGCGGCACGTTGAGCAGGAGATTCGAGTTGCGCCCCACCGACTGGTAGTAGATCTCCATCAGTTGGTCGAGGGTCTTGACGTGCGCATCCTGGCTGGCGTGGTAGAACCAGCCCGGGCGAATGGAGACGTCGCACTCCGCGGGGTACCAGCGCAGGCCTCCGCCGGGCGCAGGCTGCGCGCTCGATTCGTCCTCGCCCGCGACGCCCGACTCGTTGCCGACCCAGCGGATGTCCGGCCCGCAGATGGCGATGAGCGCTTTGGGCTGCAACTCGCGGACCAGCGCGTAGTAACGCGGCCAGTCGTACTCCTGCCGCTTGCCGTTCGGGCCCTCGCCGTTGGCGCCGTCGAACCAGACCTCGGTGATGGGGCCGTACTGGGTGAGGAGTTCGCGCAATTGATTCAGGAAGTGCTCGTTGTACGCGGGCGTGCCGTAGGTCGGCTCGTGGCGATCCCACGGCGACAGGTACACGCCGAACTCGAGGCCGCCCTCGCGGCAGGCCTCGGCCACCTCGCGCACCACGTCGCCCTTGCCACCGCGCCACGGGCTGTTCTTCACCGAGTGCTCGGTGAACGCGCTGGGCCACAGGCAGAAGCCGTCGTGGTGCTTGGCGGTGAGCACGAGCAGTTTGACGCCCGCGGCCTTGAGGGCGCGCACCCACTGGCGGGCGTCGAACGCGCTGGGGTTGAAGAGCGCGGGGTCCTCGGTGCCCTCGCCCCACTCGCGATCGGTGAACGTGTTCATGCCGAAGTGCGCGAAGGCGGTGACCTCCAGGTCCTGCCAGGCCGCCTGCTGGGGCGTGGGTTTGGGGAGCGCGCTCACGGGTTCTCCTTCGGCCGGCCGCGAGCCGGCGAGCGCCAGCGCGGCGGCGACCAATCCTGCGACAGCGAGTGGAGCCAGGTTCATCTCACCCTCACCTCAATCCTCTCCCTGGAAGGGAGAGGGGCCCGATGCCGGCCGACAACAGTGCGAGGGGCGGTTCGCGAACCGCCCCTACGGACTGCGAGATTCCTCGCCCCGGCGGGGCTCGGACTGACACTT
>Ga0315288_10009928_pt1 | contig 11993 bp, 23 predicted proteins | sample YL17G11_20_MG_FD_203454 | JGI IMG/M metagenome (GOLD analysis project Ga0315288, IMG submission 203454) | Sediment microbial communities from Yellowstone Lake, YNP, Wyoming, USA - YL17G11_20 | ecosystem: Environmental > Aquatic > Freshwater > Lake > Sediment | place: USA: Wyoming | collected...
TTCCGTCACTCACTTCCCACTCTCCTTCCCCGCTTCGAGACGGTCGGCTTCGGCGCGGAGCACGTTCTCGATTGTGGTAACTCTGATGTATCGGCCACCAGCATCAATGAGAGCTTCTGCGATTGCGTCTGCTAGTGTGTCGCCTTTATGCCGTTGATGTCCAAGAATTAACTGGCTCATCGTGACTGTGTACGTTCCGTGATGAGGGCAGGCCGCACTTGTCAAGTGACCATCGTGGCCACAGATGCACTCACCCAGTTTGCCTTTAGCGACGGCAAGTTGGTGCTGTAGCGTAATCACGGCATTGCCCGCTGAGTCAGGCGCATCAGCATTGACTAATGCCTTGAAGCGCGACTGCCAAGCGGCAAGTTCGTCTTTCAGTTCTTTCAGTTCATCCCGCATATCAGCCTTGTCACGGTCAGCCATAGCCAGTTGCGCTTTGAGTTCGTCACGCTCTTTTAATTTTGCATCACGGTTTTGTGCTGCCAGAATAGCCGCATCATGCCATTGTTCGGCAATGACGTCGCATCGTAGGTTGTGCTGCTCATACCAGTGGTTCGCATCGGGGTAGCCGGACTTCTGGTAGAGCTCGAGCATTTTCAGCGCATCGGCGTGCGCCTTCCGTTCGTCGAGGATATCGCCCGGCTTCTGGGATCCGCCTAGCAGTTTCACTCGCTGGCTAACCGTTAGCTCTTGCCGTTTGCCAATGCCCTCCGCGCCATTAGTCGGAATATCGAAACCGTCAAGCAACGACCGGCAATCGGCCAGCATACTTTGTTCACATCTGAGTTGAGCAGTCACCAGCGTTATTGTCGCCTTGGCGGTGGCGAGTTCGGCTTGTAACTGGAGTTTTTCTGTCTGCGATTCGCCAAGTATTATGTGCGCGGTGGTGAGTTGGTCACGCAGCTTGATTTCTCTTCGTTCTGCACTAATGGCTCGGTCATAATAAGCTTTTTGTAAGTCGGCAAGGTCAGCATCGGCTTGTTCGGCGCGGTGCCGATAATTAACCAGAATATCTGGGAGATTCGTCGCCAGTGGACTGTGTATCTTCGCGTCCGCCAGTGCCTTGTCGATACAAGTCTCAAAGACATTCGACCGAGCCTCCCAAGCAGCGCGGTTGACCTCGGCTTGCTTGCGCTTGTCGTGTTCGCCCTTGGCTTGGTCACGCCAGAACTCGGCTGTCTCATTGTCACATAGCGGTTTCTCAGCGGCATTGCAGACTTTATCAATAACCACACGGTCAGCATCACAGAATCTATTTAGCTTCTTCCAGCCACGAATCATCTTAATCGCCTCGTCCAATGTAGGTTCACTCACTTCCCACTCTCCTTCCCCGCTTCGATGCGGGCGGCTTCGGCGCGTAATTCTATTATCACCCAAATCACGCGTGATGCGGGAACATCTAAACCAGCTAACCTGTTTGCAAACTCCCGCAACGCCGTCGCTTGAATCTTTCGGTGACTATTGCTCGTACATTTTGCCTGCGCCTGTTCAGCGGCATCACAGACGGCGAGGATGTCGGCATCTTCTTCTTCAACATGATGATAAACAGAAGCAAGTTCATGCTTAGTTCGCTGTCGCAACCTAGCGATGCGGTCGGCGAGGTTTTTCGTCGGTATAATTAATTCATTTATAATCATAATATCTATAACTCTATCAGTTTTTACGGGCGGTGTCAATCATTTTTTTTATATACCTTTCACTTCTACTATCTATTTATATCTTAACCATGCCACAGCTATTTAAAAATATAAAAAATAATGTCTTCGCCCTAAATAAAGCCAGCCCTGTAACAAGCGTAGCCCGCAATCTCTTCGTCGGTTTCCTTATAAAATATATACAGCTCATCAACGGCGATACCCAACAAATAAACCTAACCAATGCCCAAAACCTCTTCTTCACAGCAGCCAAAAAATACGGCATCAATCTAACCCAAGACGCCTTTATCCCCATCATCGAACCACGCCTCCAAGAATCTGACTTCCTTAATACCAATATCCGTAAATATAAAGGTAAATCCCCCTACCGCATCGAAACTGAACCAGAATTCGCCAAATGGACAAAAGACCTAATCGCAGCCCTCAAAAATGATTACCCAAGCTCCATCTTCACCTTCCTCTAATTCTACTCGCGGTATCAATAATAACTTTTACCATTCATCATTATAAACTTATAATCAGATAATCAAATCTCTTATAAAAAAGCTCAGGAGGGGTACCCCCCCCTACCCTCGCTTTTTTCGCTGTACCAACCTCTTTTCCAGTCAATTGCTGCTGTCCATTCTAACATACTATACTCCAACTACTTAGGCATAACTCCTTCCAGATTAGATTATTAAATTAATATTATATTCAATTACCAGTAAAGTATTGAATCCAAGTGAGATAAGCGTAGGATAGAGGTTATAGTAATTGATTAAAATAATAATAAAGGGGTGTCTGATAAAGAATAGGGAGACTATTTAACTACACGCTAATTTATTATACATTTACATTTTTTTCTATAATTTAAACTATTTGCATATTGCTTATTTTCTATTGCTTACATTGCTTTTATTTTTTTTGTGTATACCGCGAGTGTTTTCCTAGCGCCGCGCATCACTACGCTTCCTGCGTAACCCATTCTATGCTATTATCGTTACACTACCGCTACTAATTTTTACTAATTAATTTTATGCCACCGCTTCCACTTTCTACTAATTTAATTTTAATTTATTATTTTCCCGCCACCGTCAGTTTTTGATAATTATAACCCAAAACGGACTAATCCGTTGATAATTAACAACTTAGGACTTATATAAAGTCCATTAGTGGCAATTAGTTAATGTATAGATACTTATATCTTAATAGTTATAATAATTGTAAATGGTTGGGTTAGAGGTAGTTAGGGGAAATCGTTATCGTAATGACAATGTGGTTACAATGTAAATTATGGAAAATCGGGTTAATGAGTAGAAACTCGTTGACTTATTATAGAATATGGGTATAATGTAGTGGTCGTGAGTGTGCGAGGCGTTAAAGCTATCATCCCATGTGCCGGTCCCCCAATCGTGGCGCTTAACGCTTCACAGAATTTTGTTTGGATTCGTAACCAATACTACATTTCCCTTACGACAATACTAATTATACTACTTTTTATATTCCTGTCAAGCCCCTTTATTAAGTTGATAGTCAACGACTTACGACTAATTGTGCAAGGGTATAAGTTGGTGTAGTTTGACTTGTATAGATTGATGTATGAAAATGTAAAATCCTAGATTTTATTTGGTATAATATGTTTAGTAGTAGTTACTTATGTGGTATTAGTAAGTGTAATAAGATGATGAAAGTGAAGATGTCCAGTTGAGTATAGGTATTTATAGGTGTTTATACGCTCTATAGCGTATAAGTGGGTATAAGTGTATATAAGTGTAACAGGGTCAATTATGCGATAATGGGCGGTGGTATAGAAAGGTATTGACAGATTATAGAAAGTGTAGATAATGGTTAGGATATGAACAAGAACAATCTTGGTATTACTGAGAAGTTTGATTCGCACAATCTTACATATAATGAGGCTTTAAACAAGTTGAATGAGGTATATAGTATATTGAAGTTACGGGCTGACATAATGACGTATGCTGGTGTGAGTCATTGGAAGAGTTCACAGAATTACGATTGTTGTGAGATACTTGGGATGGTATTAGAACCTGATACCACGACTTTATTGAGCATTCGCACGAATGGGGTTAGTTTATATTGTCGGCGGCGCTGGCGTTTTATTTGTAAGGTATTGAAGAATCTTAGAATTAGGGAATTGAGTGAGTTATATGACAAGGGCAAGAAAGCTGAGTTAGCATTAAGGAAGCCATGACGATTAAAGAGTTATTTACGCCTGCGGTATTGCAGTTAATAAATGAGTCAGACATTCGTGGATATATAATATCTATGGATGTGGCGTTACAGAGTAATACTATTGGGTGTATTACCTACGATGTGGAGAAGAAGGAATATTTGATAGATTTGGGTGATTTGGATGCGGATATATTACAGGCTGATCCGATTGTTATAGCGGAAGAGAGTGTAATTGAGGTTAATGGGGATAAGAGGAATAGTTTTAGTGTAGTGGAGAGTATAGATGGGGACAAGTTGATATTGAGTTTTTACAAGTATATTCCGTATGAGTTAATTAAGGAGAGCAAGTAATGAACAGGCTCGAGCTTTGGGATTGGTTTGTGAGGCTGGTGGTATTGTTAGCATTTTTGATACCGGTGATAGGATCATTGGTTGGGGTATTTTATTTAATGTCGCGATCGGATTGGTGGATTCCGTTATATGTTATTTGGGCTTATTTAGTATTTAAGAGTGTTGAGGTATATTTTAAAAAATTTGATTGACACCGCGAATAAAATCGGTATAATAAGAGAAGACAACAATTAACAAAAGGATTCCTCAATGGGATTTTTCGGATTAAAAAATTACGGTGATAGTGATGAGGCGTGGGATTTTTGGTATCTTATCCAAAAGGCTAAAGGTAACAAGCCTAAAATTAAGAAGTTGATTGCCAAGGAACTGCGCAATCACACCAATGAGTTTAATACCGATGGCTTTATCAATCTTGCTCTTTATCTTGAGAGTGAAGGAAAGAAGATTGACCCCGCTTTCAGTCATGATGATGATTGTAAATTTGACGATACCACATTTGTTATCAGTCCGTTCATTACACAAACCCAATATAAAACAATCAAGGCCTATCTTAATGACGCCATCAACGACAAAGATTGGAATGGCCGAATGAAGCCCGCTTTACGCCGCATGTTAAAGTGTGTCGAATCTAAACGCAGAAAACAAAAAGGAAAGAAATAATTATGGGAACAAGATCATTAACTTATGTTCATGAAGGCGGACTGAAGAGCACGCCATTGGTTTGTATGTATCGGCAGATGGATGGTTATCCTGAAGGCCACGGCAAAGAGTTGCAAGAATTCTTGAAGACATTTACAATTGTCAATGGAATTGGTGTAAATAGCTATTCTGGTAAAACTGCTAATGGTATGTCATGTCTCGCGGCTCAATTAGTGGCGCATTTTAAGACAGAGATTGGAAGTTTTTATTTGTATCCAACCGACAGCGGCAATACTGAGGCATACAATTATCATGTTTACTTGAATGAGAACAACAAGCTTGCGTTAAAGTATTTTACATTTAGTGACAGTAAGGCATTTCCGTTGCCTCTTGGCAAGACTGAGCCGGAATATGAAAAGGTTGCAGAATTTGTATATACTTCAGCTTATGCTGGGGCCGAGACGAAGTGGCGTAAGATTGGTTTCGTGGAGTTAACTAAGAAAAATTATAGTGGCGAACAATTTCTGACGGGGTATGATTTGAACGATGAAGATAAGTTCAAGAAATTCAGATTGAGTGCTATCTTGGATGGTAAGATTTATTATACAAATGTAACAGGAGAAGATTTACTATGAATGATGATATGATTACCAAAGCGCAATTACGTCTTGAGGTTAAGTTACTTCTTATTGAATTACTTAGTCAGGATAAAAACATTTTAAAAACTATCAGCGATTCTATTGAGGATGTTGTTGCTGATATTGTTCAAGAGAAGATTGATTGTGGGGAATTGGTGACCCAAGATGATTTAGAGGATGCGTTAAATTCTTTGTCTTGTGAAATCAGACGGTAATAAAAAGGATTAAATAATGCTAAAAATAAAATGCAAAGATTGTGGGTATAGCAATGTTTATGAGAATGAGAAGCATGCGTATATGGATGGTTGGTTTTGGGTTGGTCCGAAGTTGGCGATAACGATTTGTTGGCGGTGTGGGCGTGCGGAAAGCAGTTCAACAAATATAAAGAAAGTAGTTGACAAAGTATAAAAAGTCGGTATAATAAGTGTTATTGGTAGAAACAGAAACGAAAAATTGAAAGGAAGGTAGTAAATGAAAACAGCAACAGCAACAGCAACAGCAACAGTAATAACGCCGGTCAAGCGCAGTGTAGGTCGGCCGGTAACAAAGGTGACGCTCAAGCGGGTAGTTTTGAGTGATGGGAAGCCGGTTGGGCGTGGGCGTCCTGAGAATGAGGGCAAGAGTGAGCGCACCGTGGTATTTATCCCTGTGGATGAAACTTTTAATTTGGCCAAGCATGGCAAGGGTGTAAAGTTTGCAAAGGGATTGAGACAATTCGCATCCCCGATTAAACGCGTGGATATTGCGAAGTTTAAGACACTTACCGCCACAAGCGCATAAGTTATTGAACACTGGAAGAGAGTCAGGCTTGTAAAAAGGCTTGACTCTTTTCTGTTTTTGTATATACTTATAGGCGCGGATGACTCGGACGACTCAGAGGGCTGGCTCATAATCAGTTTAACCGGTTTGACTCCGGTATCCGCAACCAATTTAATGACCGGTAGGCCGGTAGAAGCCCGGACGGTTAACGGATACGTCCTGCAGGTAGTAAGCCGTTAAAGATAACGAGGAGGATGCCTGGTCACCAATTTAGTCATTGACAAATATATAAAAAGGGTTATACTAAGTGGTATGAAGATTGAGATTAAGGATAGATTGATTGCCAGGCTTAAACGGGAATGGGTAAAGAATGGCATTGCTCTTCCCAAAGAAAAGATTCCTACCAAAGACATTGTTGATATGGTCAACAATTATTTTGAATCTGGAATGGATGAGGATTTTGGTCATGACTCTTAAAGCTTACGCAAAGAGGCTTAACGCATTGGCCAAGTTACATCCGGATGCGATTGTAGTATCTGCAAGTGATGAAGAAGGTAATTCGTATAGTGAAGTGATTTATTCTCCGACATTGGGACATTGGGATAAAGTTGCGTGTGAGTGGTCTACAGACCATGGTTCTCTTACCCCTGAGAAGGTTAAAGTTAATGCAGTTTGTGTAAATTAATTTAAGGGCTCTTAGCTTAGTATGACTTAAAGCAGCAGTCTCATAAACTGCAGACCGCTGGTTTAAATCCAGCAGGGCCCACCAAATATATGAAAAAAGAAATAACAGCAGAAGAAAGAGCAGATTTAATCCACGAGTGGAAAGTTTGTGTTACTGCGGGTGATGATGACAGGGCTGAGGAAATCAGTAAGTTATTGAAGAATAATCCTGCGCCATTAAGTCCGGAAGTTCAAGCGATTGCTGAGCGGCTGAAGGTTCTTCCAAGTGTTGAAACCATTGTAACAATGCCTGAGGAAGTAGGCGTGGTAAAGACGAAGAAAAAGGGAACAGGAAAGCGTGGGCGGCCGAAGGGCAGTAAGAACAAGTCAAAGAAATCGTGGTAATATGAAAATGAAATACATACCGTCAACGGATAAGACCGAAGTAAATTCTAATTGGAATAATTTCAATCCAAAGATTTGGTTAGAATTTAAGGAAACATTTCCTAAAATTAAATTTGTGGATGTAATTGAGGGTGAGAATTATTGGGCGAATGAAGAGGATACCGTTGTCTTTACGATAAATGATAAAGGTATTGGGGCATTACTTTTTGCAGACAAGTTATCAAGTTTGGGTGTAGATGAATTTGATTATAAGCAGATTAAGGGAAACAAGTATATTGTGCGGTTGTGGTGGGATTGATGATAAAATTAAGACCATATGATGATGTAGAAGTATTAAGGGATATTGTGCGTGTTGAAGGTGCCTACGCTAAAGCTGGCGATACTGGTAAGGTTCTTGAAGTGTTTGGCAACGCTGTTGGTGGCCGTGAAAGGTTACGCTGGTTTGCTAAAGTTCGTATGAAAAACCGAGCTATTAAAACCTTTAGGGTAACATCATTGAAAAGGGTCTAAAAATACTGGGGTGAACACTGTAAATGTGACCCAGAAGTAATATTCTCTGGCGGTGATTTACGGTTGAGAAGTGGTTCAAAATGTGGCGTATGCGCCTTTTAAGGTTCGATTCCTTACCACCCCACCATTTTCAAGATGAAAATAAAGTAAAAAAATAGTTGACATTTTCCAAAATTTCCATATACTTATAGTTGTTATGAACGATACACGACATTTAGATACAGCGGAATGTGTGGCCAGAGAGGCCTACACGGGCTGAATCTTAGTGTCTAAATAACACGGATTTTCATAACCCGTCAAACCTCTAAATGGATTGACGGGTTTTTTGTTCTTTAATATAATTTAATATGGTATGTCTCTTTGGCGAAACGGGAACGCGGTAGTCTGCAAAACTACTATGAGTCAGCTCGACACTGACAGGGGACTCCAATGCGGTATTGGTATAGTGGCATTATAAGGCATTGCCAATGCTTAGATATGGGTTCGATTCCCATATACCGCTCCAAATTAAGTGGGCCGGCATGTTCCTGGGGGCGAGGCTTCCTTGCAAGAAATCTGTGGCTGGGTTCGATTCCCACACGGTCCACCAATTTAAGTTGCCCGTATCGTCTATCGGTTTAGGATCTTTGGTTTTCAACCAGAAGAGCAGGGTTCGATTCCCTGTGCGGGTACCAATTTATGTTCTTTTGAAATTTTAGACGGGTGTATGGAGTAGTGGTAGCACATCTGATTGTCAATCAGAAAGCCGGGGTTCGATTCCCCGTATGCCCGCCAAATTTAATCGGTGTGTGCGTCGAGCGGCCTAAGACACCTGCCCTACAAGCAGGCAATAACCGCAGGTTCAAATCCTGCCACACCGACCAGTTTAAGTGCCCCTGTAGTCTAGTGGTAGAACAGTAGATTCTCAATCTAAAAGCCGGAGTCCGATTCTCCGCTGGGGCGCCAATTTGTTTGGAATAGTCGTGGTAGTTAAAGTATGACTTGAACTATCTGTCGTAAATGTTCTTTTGAAAAAATAATGGTGGCTATCATTTAGTGGTAGGATTCTGGCCTGTGAAGCCGGCTGCACGAGTTCGATTCTCGTTAGTCACCCCAAATTTAAATATCCGCATGGTGAAACTGGATATCATGTTAGTCTTCTAAACTGACGTTTCCCGTTCGAGTCGGGATGTGGATACCAAATTTAATGTCTCTGTGATGAAATTGGATATCATACAAGTCTTCGAAACTTGTTTTTAGCGTTCGAGTCGCTATGGAGACACCAAATTTTAAATGGGCGGTTGGCGAAGCTAGGCTGAAACGCGCGAGACTTAAAATCTCGTACTTAAGAAACACCGGGGGTTCGATTCCCTCACCGCCTACCATTTAGAGTTCTTTTGAAAATAAAATAGAATATGATGCCGGCTTGGCATCAGTGGCGACTGCACCTCACTTGTAATGAGGAATACAAACATCGAGAGTTCGAGTCTCTCAGTCGGCTCCATTTATTTTTGCTATATTTTCGAATCTTTGAATAGGCTCAATACTATTTATTGATATGAAGATAAACAGAAATAAAAAATCATATTCTGAAGCTGGTCGGTTAGGATATTTAGCATCCATCAAATCCCATCAAGAATCAAAACAAAAACGGATTGATATATACAATTTAAATCCTGTTCGATGCGGATATTGCAACAAAGCTATCGTGTATGAAAAACGAAGAGAATCTAAATTTTGTAATAGTTCTTGTGCTGCTCAATTAAATAACAGACTAAGAATTAAAAATCGAAAAGATGTAAATGATTTAATTGTAAAAAATGTTATCAGAAAAACAATAGAGATTCCTGTAATTTATAAATGTTGTAAGTTTTGTAGTAAAGAATTTGAAATCAATAAAAGGAGTCCTATTTCAAAAATTTTTTGTTCGAGTGAATGCTCAAATAAAAATAAAAGAAAATCGGTATTTGATAGAATTGAAAGTGGAGAATATAATCTTATTAGAAACAAACCATATCGTTTATATTTGCTCGAAAAAAATGGATGTAAATGTAATATTTGTGGTATAACAGAATGGGGCGGAAAACCGTTAGTAGTTATCTTAGACCATATAGACGGAAATGCTGAAAATAATTCTCTTACAAATTTAAGATTGATATGTTCTAATTGTGATGCAAATTTGCCTACATATAAAAGCAAAAATATTGGAAATGGTAGAAGTTGGAGAAGACAACGATATAGTCAAGGAAAATCTTGGTGAAGCTTTTAATTCATAAAAATAGCGCTTGACAAAATATAAAAAATCGTTATAATCTGTATCAATGAAAGATACAAAAATCAAATTGCTTGGTCGCCCAAGAGGCGCAACATCAACAGTTCGGGTCAGACTTAAAGACCTTCAGAAGTATCTCACACCAAACGCAACTGTTATGGTTGGAAAGACATGGCTTGAAGAAATCGGCTTTGCTATCAATGAGTCCGAAGTCGTTACACTCAAGGTAGTTAAGGAAACCCCAGAAAATACATTGGTTGAAGTCAAAGACTTGGAGATGTAATTATGAAAAAGAACAAGACACCTGAATGGAAGCGGCACAAATACAAAGCAGCGAAGAAGCGTTATGTTTTAGGTGAGGGCATTCCTTTTGCTCCCGGTGGACGCTTTGACCAAATCGAACCGAAGACAGGTGAATTTCTATTGAGCTTTGAAACCATTGCTTTGTGCGACAAGAAGCTTAACAAGCATGGGTCTATGGTCAAACGTGTAAGGATGGTGTGGCCGGATGAATTGATCCCGTGGCCACATCCTGTGTATCGTCTTGTATTGGAAAGGGTTAAGTAATGCAACGACTTGTAAAGATGTCACCACGTCTTATGCAATATGGTGTGGTTAAAGGACTTATAGTTGATTCTTGCCATCGCTTGGAAGAACAGATTGCTGGTCAGTGGGTTTGTATTGACCTTATTCCACCTTATGAATTAGAAGATTTTCGCAAAAAAGGCATTGACATTATATAATAAATCGGTATAATGTACAGAATATGAATAACACATCCAGCGGTTACTTTAGTGACGTTATTGGTCAGGAAGATGTTAAGAGCAAGTTGGGGTTTTACATTGATGGCTATAAAAAGACATCAATGATACCGCACTTTCTTTTCATTGCAGAAAAGGGTTGTGGTAAGACGATGATGGCTGGCAAGGTTGCCAAGCATCTGACCATTGATGGTAAACCGAAGAAGGCCAAGGAATTGAATTGCTCTTCCATCAAGAGTTTTGCTCAGTTTGTTGAGCAGATTGGCATTCCGATGATTCAAGACAATGATTGCACTTTAGTCTTTGATGAAGCGTCTGCGCTTGTGGATGATATGACGATACATCTGTTGACGATGTTGAATCCGAATGACAACAATCGTAATACTGTAACAACTCCTGATGGTGGTGTGCTTGATATTAATTTCAAGAGACACTCTTTCATGTTCTGCACGACAGAGCCTCAGAAAGTATTTCCGCCATTGATGAGCCGTTGTCACCGCGTTGATTTTGAAGCATACAAGCATCCGGAATTGATGACGATTGTTAAAAAGAGTGTGGACAAGAATAATGGTAAAATTAAGTTTGATACCGCAGTCGAAAAAGATTTGCCTACGGTCCTGCGTAACAATCCGCGTTGTGCGCAAATGATGGCTAACGATGTTATCAGCTATTGTGTGCAGTTTAGCGTTAAACTATTTAACGCGTTGCACTGGACAGAGATGAAGAAGAAGTTGGGCATCAAGCCACTTGGGTTGAATGCGACAGAGATTCGTGTGTTGCAGATTCTTGAGAAGTCTCCACATTGTCGGTTGACAGATATTAGCGCTAAGCTTGGAATGAGTGCTAGTTCGATTCAGCGTGACATCGAGTTGTTTTTGCTCCGTAACAATTTGATTAAGGTCAGCAATGGTCGTTGTTTGACCGATGATGGTCAGCAATACTTGAATAATTTGGGGAAGGTATAATTAAATAATAGTTGACATGTTTCTGAAAACCTGTAATATATATACTTAGATTTATGAATACAAACATTGTAAAGCCAGTTCAGATTAAGCGCGGGATGCCCCAAACCGGAGGCACTGGCGGATAACCTATCCCTTTACAATTAGGCTAGGAATGCCGTCAGTCTCCAGAAAAGATTTGACGGTTTTTTGTTTTTTGACATAAGAATATAAATTGGTAA
>Ga0315288_10009931_pt1 | contig 11991 bp, 14 predicted proteins | sample YL17G11_20_MG_FD_203454 | JGI IMG/M metagenome (GOLD analysis project Ga0315288, IMG submission 203454) | Sediment microbial communities from Yellowstone Lake, YNP, Wyoming, USA - YL17G11_20 | ecosystem: Environmental > Aquatic > Freshwater > Lake > Sediment | place: USA: Wyoming | collected...
CCATCAACTTTCAACTCCCCACCCCCACGCAGACTAATGGTTTTAAACTAATTAGTGTAGCGTCGCAACTCCGCGTGCAACGATGTTTCGTCCGAGACAAGCTCGGACGCTACAGCTCTGTTGGGAATTCAAGCATTCCATCAACTTTCAGTTCACCACCCCCACGCAGACTAAAGTCTGCGGCTACCCCTTCCCCAACGCAGGCTGAAGCCTGCGACTACAAACCACCCGGTAATCCAAAAACCATAAAAATATGTAATCAATCAAAATGAATATTATGCACTGAGGGAGATTTGTCAACCAAAATAGTGGTGGATTTTCTCAATTGTTCACCACCCCCACGCAGACTGAAGCCTGCGGCTACCTACCCTGTCCCTACCCCGCAGACTGAAAGTCTGCGGCTACCCACCCTTCCCTTAAGTCTTAAGCCGCTCCTCATGGGGAAACTTTTTCCCCTGTTTCCGGAAGTATTTTCCTACTTTGAGCAATCTTGCGCCTTAACCGAAATCTTAGATGGAGGGTCTAACGCATTGTAAATCAACTGATTAGTAATTTGTTGTTATCATCTGTTTAACTCTGGCACAAACTTTGCAAAAGATTTCATGGTTGGATGAGAGATGGTGAAGCTAAAAACTCAGAGGAACTGAAAGGATTAGCGGTGAACATGTACTATAATTTCACTCCAAATTTGCACGAAGAATTTATGCCGTCCCGCATACATGGAGTCTGCTCTTCATTATACCCATTTGTTCTTGACTTCAGATATTGGATTGCCTTCCTCATAAAACTAAAGAATACAATTTTAATAGTCGATATAAAGAACGATGCCCCGAAATATGCTTTTTTTCGATCAATCGCAAACATAGGATGGGAACGCACTGCTCTTGAGCATCCGGGGTTTTAACCCTTATAAAATGAGGTGAATTAGATGGCCGTCCAGAAAGATTGGGTGCTGTTTAAAAAAGATAATAATCCAGAGACCCGACAAAGGCTTTTGGAGGAGTATCTTCCTTTAGTGAAAAGTGTGGCGGGGAGGATGGCTATGGGATTTCCCAAATCAGTCGAGCTATCTGATTTAGTCAACACCGGAGTGATCGGACTGATCGAGGCTTTGTCTAATTTTGATCCTGCTCGCGGAGTGAAATTCGAGACTTATGCGGTTCCCCGAATAAGAGGCGCTATCTTAGACGAGCTTCGGTCTTTGGATTGGGTGCCCCGCTCCACCCGGGCAAAATCCAGGGAGATCGATAGAGCCACCAGTATGCTGGAAAATAAACTGGGCAGAACCGCTTCTGATTGGGAACTGGCTAAATCTCTCAATATCTCTGCAGGAGAGTTTTTTTCTGCTATAGATGACATCTCGTCCACCACCGTCTTATCCTTAGACGAGCTGATTTACAAAGAGGAGGATAACCGGCAGGTCCCCCGGGTGGAGACTTTGGAGAATTTGGGTGGTGAGAATATTTTGGGTAATCTGGAGAAGGAGGAGCTGAAAGGGTATCTGGTCCAAGCCATCAGCTATCTGTCTGAGCAGGAGAGGCTGGTGGTGGCTTTGTATTATTATGAGGAGCTGACATTGAAGGAGATCGGTGAGGTGATGCAAATCTCCGAGTCCCGAGTCTCGCAGATACACACCAAAGCGGTCCTAAAGCTCAGAGGATTGATCAAGGAGAAATTCGCCCTGTAAGAGAAAGGATGAAGTTAGGTTATTCTTTATTTTGGAGGTAACACATGACGTTTAATCCAGCCACGGAAAGCCCAACTTTACCGGATACGTCCATAGCAAAAGCGGGAGATGAAAATCAATTAGTATTCCCGGAGAAGAGAGGAAAGAAATTACATGATCTGATTCTCTCCTTAAGCCACAAGCTGGATGAGCTTGCCCAGCTTAACGAAAGATTATTTCAAACCAGCGAGGAGATCGAGAAAAAGAATATTGATTTAGAAGTTATGGAATTAGATAAATTCACGGATCAATCTACTCCGCCAGATGCATTCACAGAACCGGTTTTGGTTTATCGACTTTCCTCTCTTTTGGAGTTGTTAAAACCAAAGTTAGGCTTCCATAATTGGGCGGTGTTTCTGCTTTTGGAGGATAATTCCGACATAAAAAAAGTAGCCTCATCATCTGAATCCACCGGAGATAAACTTTCAGAGGATTTTGAAAATGAAGTAAAAGCTCAATGGGAATCCGGCAATATCGATTCAGTGGTGAAGCAGAAAAAAAGAATGATGCTTCCCGTAAAGACAGGGAATTTACTGATCATCCCATTCAATGTTTTGGGCAAACTAAATGGATTCTGGGCAGTGCAGATCGAAAAAGAATCTTCTTTGGAAACGAAATCCTCCGCAGATTGGCTGGGGGGGGCAGATTTAATTACCACCTGCCTGGAGAGCTCTTATTTAAATAAATTCTCATTCTCCACACCAGAGAAAAATTCTGATCTCCTTAAAGAAGAAAAGCTTTTCACCGTGTTTCAGCTCTCCAGAGCTATGGTGCATGAGATCAATAATTATCTTCAAATTATCCTAGGAAGAATTCAGATCGCAAGAATGAACCAGAATAAATCCCCGGAGTCAACTTCTAACGTTACAATTTGGGAAACGATTGAAAGAAATGCCGATCGGGTTTGTAACACCCTAAAGAATTTTTCCGATTTCCTGCACAGACAATCCGATGAATTAAACTATAGGACAGAAGTAAATCTCCAACACATTTTAGAAAACAATCTGAATTTGCTCAAATACATATTAAAAACAAAGCAGATTGAATTGGAACAGAAGATAGATGAGAGTCTTCCCGTGGTGGGCGGAGATCCCGGAGAGGTGGAACAAGCATACTTAAGCTTGATCTGGATGATAAGCGATTACCTGACATCTGGAGGGAACATTCGTTTGCAAGCATCCAAAGAAAAAGAGTCATTCTGTTTAAATGTATACTGGGTTGAGAAAAATGGTGAAAAAGATAAATACTCAGACTCAGCTGAGTTCCAGAACAAAGCGCGATTTAGATTGGTTTCTCAAATCATGGAGAAATATCACGGGGGGGTGACACTAGAAGAAAAAGAAAGTGGAGAAAGAAAATTCATTATGCGATTTTAAATGGCTTATAGAAGTTTTTTGAAAAATCATCTTAATAGAACGAATGGGAAGGTTCACCTTTAGGTGAACCTTATAGAAGCTCATGGATTCAAAGGAGTTTCAGGTCAAGCTAAAGTCGTAGATCCCGCTGTAGGCGGGGTTTGACACTCTAGCTATGCCCTTCCTAATTTTACTTTTAGAGAGATCGTTACGAGTAAGATTGAAGATATTCGTTTGAGTACACACGCAATTAAAAGGAGGATAGACCTTGTCTGATCTAAGACATTTTGACGTAAGACTCAAATCTGAATCTCCTGACGAAAATCCCGTTGAAAGCGGGAAAGAGTGGATTTCATCTACTACTTTGAATCAGACCCCATTTCCATTAGGCAGATCTCACGGTCGCAGATACGTTCGGATAGAACTATCCTCTCCCATTCACTTTCGTCTTCTATCGTGCAAAAAGGGGAAGCTGAAACTTTCCCGGGACCGGACCAGAGGAGAGATCCTAAATCTGAGTGAGGGAGGTATGCTGCTAATCACCGACCATCCTGTTCCAGAAGATGGATTTATGCTTCTGACTCTAAACCTAAATAAGCTGGTCATTCTGGAAGGAGTGCTGGGAAAAATCAAAAGAGTGGAAACCTCCGGGGAGGGTGACTTTCTAGTGGGGGTGGAATTTGCTCCCAAAGAGGAGCTGGAAAAACAGACCTCCTTAGAGCAGATAGAAGAGCTGCCGGTTAAAGTTGCCAGTTTTAACCATAAACTGCGGGAGATCATCACCAGCTACTTGCGAACAACTGAGATTGATTCTAAGGTGTGAGAAAAGCTAAGAGTAGAGAGCAAAGAGCGTAGAGCAAAGAGCATAGAGCTAAGAACTTAAAGCTTTCTTTTTTGCACTTCACCAAAGAAGTAAAGATTAACTTTCAGGGCTTTAGTTTCTTGAATTGGCTGAAAAAAAGAAAAGGGGAGAATCCTTAGGAAGATAGGTTACGTCCCGTCCTGAGGATGATTGGTGACTTTTGGAAAACAACATCACAAAACCGTAACATATCGGGGGGCAGATAAAATGAAGAAAAAAGATAAGAAGACTCTCCATTCCAATAGATGCATTGGTAAGCAAAAACATACTTACACTGACTCACCAGATCTGAAAACCAATTTTGAAGTATTGACCGGCATATGCAAGATGATGGAACAATCCACGGGAGGTAAAGAGGTATTCGAGCGGATGTTAAATCTAATCGGCAAATCGGTAGAGTTTTCCCGAGCCAGCCTCTTTTTGTTAAATAGAAGTAAAAATCAAATGGAGGAGGTAGCTTCTGTAGGGAAGAAGGTGGATTTAATCGATTTTGTCAGATTCGATGCCGGATTGGGATTATCTGCCTGGGTGGCTAAAGAAAAAAGACCTATCCTTCTTTCCAATCTGCGCCGGAAAAGAAGCGGAGAAGGGATCAAATCCTTCTTGAGCGTTCCCCTGATTCTAAATGGCGAGCTTTTCGGAGTCATGAACTTTGGACACATAAAAGAAAACAGCTTCGAGCCAGAAGAGGTGAGATTCTTGAGTATGATTTCCTTCCCGGTAACGTTGAGTTTAGAGAGGATGTTTTATTATTCCGAGACAGAAAGGCTCAACCAGGAACTGCAACAAGCCCGAGAAATCATAACACAACTTCAGTTACAGATCAATCAGATGGAGAGTATGGTTCCCACTCCCCAGCTTTTGGAAAACTTGAATGAAAAGATCAAAAGCCCGCTTTCCAGCATAATCGAAAATGCCGAGTTTCTTCTAAATAGCTTTTCATCCCGGCACGATGACCAGCCTTCCCCCCAGCTGAAAAAAGAGTTTAATTTTCAGTTCAAGCGAGGGCTTAAAGAGATCAAAAATGAAGTCAATCAAATCAATCGGGTTACGGAAAAACTACTTAAAAGAGGTTTTACCCTGACCATATAGGTAAATTTGCTTAAGAGCTTTATCGTTGGTTGACTCGTGACTTTAAGAAAAATGTTAACGCAAAAGACGTCCGTCACCACCCCGGGAGAAAGAAATGGGATTTATGCATAAAGTCCTTGAATCCGATGCGGTGGAGAGTTCCTCCATGATTAACCTGCAGGCTAATCTGAAAAAAAAGATAAATGAGCTCTCCATTCTCTGGGAGTTAAGCTCAGTTTTAAGAAGCACCCTTAATCTGGAGGAGATACTCCAGATCATCTTGATCGGAGTTACCGCAGAACAGGGATTGGGATTCAATCGTGCTTTCTTGCTACTCTTAAACCAGCATGAGACCATGCTGGAGGGGATGATGGCGATAGGTCCTTCTAACCCGGAGGAGGCAAAGAGAATCTGGGATTCCCTCTCCACCCGCGAACAGTCTTTAGCAGAAGTGCTTCAATCATACAAGAAGGTCTTGAAGGAGAAAGACGTTTTAGTGAACCAGATCGTAAAAAAAGTCAAGATTCCACTTTCCGATCAGAAAAATCCATTAATCCAGTCGATGTTAAATCAGAAAGCATTCAACGTGATCCGAGGGAAAGGAGGGATAGACGAAAATCTTTTTGAGACATTGCAAACCGATCAATTTGCGGTGGCTCCCTTGATCTCCAAGGACAGAATGCTCGGAGTGATCGTTGCGGACAACCTGATCACCCAAAGATCGATCGAAGACGAAGCGGTCAAGCTTCTTTCCATATGTGCTCATCATGCCTCATCCGCCATAGAAACTTCACAGCTCTATCAGAAATTAGAAGAAAAGGTCAATAAATTAGAGGAAGCCAACCGCAAGATCGCAGAGAGCACCCAAAGGCTTTTGAAGGTGGAGAGGCTATCAGTGTTGGGGCAGATTACCTCCCAGGTGGCGCATGAATTGCGAAATCCACTGACCGTGATCGGAGGATTTGCGCATTCGGTTTTAAAGAAAATGGATCCGCAAAATCCGGACTACGAATACATAAAGATCATAGTCAGCGAGAGCGAAAGAATGGAGGACGTGTTAAACAACGTGCTCAATTTCTCCAAAACCGACAAATCGCATCTGGAGCTGGTCAGCTTAAATGACTTAATAGAGCAGACTATCGAAATGATGGAGTCAGAGATAGATTCCTCCAAGATTTCGATCGTCAAACTGCTTTCATCGGATCTATCTTTAGTTGGGGCAAATCCAGACCTGATACGACAAGCGCTATTAAACATTTTCCGCAACGCCATCTGGGCCATGCCGCAAGGAGGAATTCTCTCCGTCGCAACCAGAGGGATGGATAAGCAGGTGAAGATCGAGATTAAAGATACGGGATTCGGCATTCTTGCAGAACATAAGGAGAGCATCTTCGACGCATTCTTCACCACCAAACCCGAAGCTTGTGGTTTAGGTCTGACCGTAAGCTCAGAGATTATCAAAAACCATGGAGGCAACATCGGAGTAGAAAGCGAAGAGGGGAAAGGGTCTACTTTTTACATAGAACTACCCTCAGCAGAGGATGCCAAATACACCTAAGTGATAGAATAGCTTGCGAAGCTCGTTCCCTTCGACTTCGCCCTTCGACCCTTCAGTATACTCAGGGTGCTGAGCAGAGTCGAAGCACAGGCTCAAGGTGGTGAGCGAAGTCGAGCCGTTCGAAGCTGGAAGCTCGAAGATCGAAGGGCGATTAGTTCCATCAGGTTATTGGTTTTTTTGAGAATCTAGTTATAAGAATGAACTTCATACCATGTCCTATGGATCCAAATTCGGACTTCGCAAACAACAGAAAGAGAGGTTACCGGTAACATTCAAAAAACAAGCTGATCATCTTTAACATATTCGATAGCTGCAAAGGTTCAGCCATCTAAAGGGAGAATCCAAATGGAACAGAAAACGAGACCATCCACAAAAAGCTCGACTTCTCCGCAGGATTTGAATTTGAGGAGTAGAGCGGAAAGAACTGAGTCGTCACGTCCAGCTACCATATTGGTGGTGGACGATGAAGATCACATTCGACAGCTTTATGAGAAGGAGCTGTCCGAAGAAGGATACCAGGTGAGAACCGCTACCACGGGAGAGGACGCTTTAAGACAGGCGGAAAGCCAACCACCGGATCTGGTAATTTTGGATATCAAACTCGAGAATAAAGACGGATTGGAGATATTAGGTAATTTGAAGAGGATCAACCAAAACACTCCCATTATCCTGAATTCAGCATATTCAACCTACAAAAGCGATTTTCAGTCTTGGCTGGCAGATGCTTATGTGGTGAAATCTCCCAACTTAGATGAGCTTAAGAAAAAGATAAAAGAGCTGATTAATTTCTAAGAGGGAAGCAAAACAAATTGCAGATTGCAATTAGAAAATATTTTCAACCTCCCCTTAATCCCCTCCTTAGCAGGGAGGGGACAGAGGGGTGGTTGATTAGAGATGAAATACTCCCCAGTCTTATAAAGGATTCAAGGATTCGAGGGGTCAAGGGTTCAAGACCTTCTCTTAATCCCCTCCTTAAACAAGGAGGGGACAGGGGGGAGGAAAAGCAAATTGCAAATTACAGATTGCAAAATGCAGATTGTAAAGTGCAAAGCCATGATTATAAAATCCAAGGTTCTAAAAACCAACGAAGAAAATTTTAAATTATGCAGAGAATAAATCCGCATTTCATTAGGATGGCTTAGAGGAAATCAACCATAGCAGATTTAAATGTCGAGGTAAGATATGATTAAAACGCAAGAGATAGAAAAAGCTTCGGACGTGTTGAAGTCACTGGACGAGCTTTCCACGCGGGCGCAGACCATGGCGTCCAGCTTAGCGTTAGTAGCCTCTCAGGCAAAGGAGACCGGCAACATTCCCGCCCGGGTCTATGATGACATCCTGAATTTAATTGATCAGACCGGTCGCACCACCTCAGACATAAACAAGATCATCCGAGTGGTAAAAATGGAGGTGGGTAAGCTTTACCGGCTATCCCGACACGGGGAGATAGAGCTGGAAAAAAACAGGGAATTGGTAGAGAGAGTGGAGCGATCGCTGGAAGCGGTCTTAGCTGAAAGTCAGAGGGTAATGTATATCATCAAGAGACTGAAATCAGTTTCAGCTAATAATAAATTAATATCCTGATACAAAAATCCAAAGGTGAAGTTAAGAAATCGAATTCCATACCGATTCTTATTGTATGTAAGTCTCTTAATAGGTGAATAAAAGTGAAAAAATCTTGGTTAAACAATCATAGCCTAAAAAGAGGGGGGCTATGTTAATCTTAACAAGGAAGTTGGGAGAAAGCGTCACCATCGGGGACGATATCAAGATTACCATCCTGGGAGTGCGAGGACGACAGGTGAGGCTGGGAATAATTGCACCTCAGAAGGTGACCATACATCGAGAAGAAATATATTTTAAAATCCAGGAGGAGAACAAAAAGGCGGTTTCAAGCTCGATGGATGAGATTTCCAGGATGGCTAACATGATGAAAGAAGCTTCCAAAGAACCATCGGAGGATACCACCATCGACTTTCCTGATACCGATATAGCCGGAGGCGACAAAAATACCCCAAAAAGCGGTAAAGGCAAGTCAAAGAGATAAGATATGCTCTTCAAACCGAAAAACAAAAACAAGCGCGAAGATTTGAATCGCAAGGTAGAAAAGTACAGAAGATGGTGGCAGGACCAGACTCAGGAGGTCTCCGGTGAGGGATCCAATTCCTCCAAGAAAGATAAAAGAAAGGAGAAATCTTCCGATTCAAGCTTCGTCTATTGTGATGATAATTAAAACATAGTAAATTCAAGATTCAAAATTCAAGATTTATTAGCAAGATCAATTTTGCATTTTTAGTTAGTAAACTCAGGGGGGATGAAATTCAGAAATGGAATTCAGACTACCGGTAGTTCTTTTCACTCACGGTAATTTATAAAGTCCAGCAATGCCAGGAAAGTGAACCAGAAGATTCACTCCAGGGGGGATGGATGAAATACGTAACTACCAGATTCGGAGAGATTGATTTTAAAGAAACCGAGGTGATTGATTTCCCCAAAGGGATTTTAGGCTTTTCTCAGCTTACCCGATACGTGATGATAGAGAGGAAGGAATTTGCGCCTTTCAAATGGTTTCAATCCGTAGAAGATCCCAATGTGGCTTTTGTGATCTTGGATCCTCTGCAGTTTTTCCCTAATTACAAGCTGGAGATAAATGAAAAAGAGTTAGAAGAGCTTAACTACACTAACTCCCGTGATCTGGTCACCTATGTCATAGTCACAATTCCTCCGGATGCGTCTTTGGCTTCTGCCGATCTTTTAGGTCCCTTAGTGATAAATCTCAAGAAGAGATTAGCCAAGCAGGCAGTGATGCCCGACAGTCCATACACCATCAAGCATTACCTGTTAGACGAAATAAAGAAACGAGCACGTCGAAAACAATTTGACCGTAAAGCTTCGATCTGACACAGATAGCATCCAGCTACCAAGAAGGACCACCCGGGTTCTTGTCTTGCAAAATCTTCAATAATAAATGCTTTCATACAAAAATAGTTTTCTTACTATATCAGACCGCACGATTCATTACATGGAGTAAAAGGGTTTGAGATAATTCTCTTGGTCCAGGCGGGGGTTCAACCCCCGCCCGAACAGCCAACTATAGTTCTTGGATCACTATCTCGTATTCTAACCAGAGGACGTTTTGAAAATCAAAGATTTTCTCATACTGGATGATGAAATAAAGTCAAAACTTGAAAGGATTACCACATTCGTTCCAGAGAGTAAAGCTCACCAGCCACCTCCGAAGAAGTCTCTCTCTCCTTTTGAACAGACGAAGATTAAAGAGATTCTCCCGGAAGCTGAAAAAATGTCAAGAGGGGATGCTCCAAACCCTGCTTTCGTCAGAGTATATCTTTCTAATACCTGCAAGCATAACTGCATGGGTTGTCAATATGGTAGCGGTCAGGGGAGTGACGATGTTTTTATGGACTCAAGCAATTTTGAAAAACTCCTGGACCACCTACATTCCTTGAAGGTTAAATCCATCGATCTTTCCGGAGGAGGGGAGCCTACACTTCATCCGGAATTTGGTAAATTTGCCCGCAGGTGCATGAAAGAAAAGCTCAAACTCTCTCTTTTTAGCAACGGCACCTGGTCGGATCAAGGCGTAATCGATCTTTTGACCGAGGGTTTTTCCTTTGTAAGAGTCAACTTGGATGCGAGCAATGATGAGGTTTATGACCAGATTCATCGTCCTTCTGCACCACAGGAATTTCAAAAGATGCTGAGCAATCTGGAGAAGATCATCTCTTTGAGAGAAAAGAAAAAATCGGATCTGATCGTGGGAGCCAAAGCTCGGATAAGTCAAGCCAATATGAATTTCATGGAGGAGACGATCAATCTGGTCAAGGATATAGGCGTGGATTACATCCAACTCCAGATAAAAAACAACGGTTTAGATTCTCTGCTTCCGGAACAAATCAGAGTGGTAAATGAGTATCTAATAGAATTGAAAAGTAGATATTATCCTTTTCTAATATATGCGGAATTGGAAAGCAAAAAACTTCATAAAGGATGTTGGCTTTCTTTCCTTAATTTGATAATCGATCCCCAGGGGGACGTTTACTCCTGCCCTCATTTTCCTTCTAATACTGCCGTCACCTCTTTTGGCAACGTCTTCACTCAGTCGGCGGAAAAACTCTGGCTCGGATCTGAGCACATAAAGATAGCTGACCACCTGAAAGTGAACGATTGTCCGGTCAAAGAGTGTCGCTGGCATTTCTATGATGAGCTGGTGAGACGAAAGATTATAGAAAGTTAAAAATAATTTCCTCAAGCATTTCATACTCCTTTTTTTGAACCTAATGTTGAATAAATTTTCTCCCCGATAATCTTACCATTATAGATTTGACCTATAAAGTTTAAAGCTTCCAAGTCGATACAAGTAAATAGATAAGATGTAGCAACAGAAAATGAATCTGTTGTTTATTCACATCCAATATCTTAAAGCATTTGATCCCATTATTAAATGATGGATCAAATCATCATGCTACACAAGGCGTTAGGAGAAATGACGTTAAACTATTGGGGTGTGCAGATATTTGCACAGGAGAAAATATAGTGATTTGTTCCAGCGGAAAAGAAGAGTTCGACTCAAAAAAGCCTAAGAAAACCATAAGGCATTTTCCTGCGGTATCGGGAAGTCAAGATAGAAAAACGGATCTTACCCATTATTCATCTCCGATTCGCAAGGAAAAAGTGAAAGAGGCAAAAAAGAAAAAACAAAATGGCGATTACAATAGTGAGGAGGTTTACAATAAAATTGCAGATAGACTTATGGATTCATTCGGAATCCGATATATCAAGATTTAGAATAAAGGATATTAATAGATAGTTGAAAAAGAGATCTATGAAAAAGATGGCTTGGGGAAAAGGTTTTTTGGAGTGTCCCGCTTCAACGGGTCCATAAACATCTTTCAGGATAACAGGCTTTTAGTTCGCCTAATGGTCATCAACCATTTAACTTGACATTCCTTGTAAATGTATCCTGTTCTAAATGATCTCAAGACACAGAATTCGTGCTTTAGTCAGGCAGACGCCTGCCCGTCTGGGCAGGATTAAGTTCTGTGGGCTAAAGCCCAAATAAATGTTGGAGTTCTTTACTTCATCCTACGACCTGAAGGTCGTGGCAATAAATCATAGCAATAAGTCATGGATTCTCTATATTCACAAAATCGCCACGAGCTTTAGCTCGTGGATTTGGTTGAAGACCTTAAGGCGAACACTCCAAGTTTCCCCTTCTAAGTAGTTTTCAGAGATCTCACCAACAAGGTTAGACCCTCCAGTTTGACTTTTCCAGGGTAATGTTTGAATTTGTGTGTAAATTTGTTTAACTCACAGAAGGTGTTCCTCCCCAACAGTTTTTAAACCATCACAAGTTCGCTTTTTGGTTCTCTGACTTGGTTGAGCTTATCACCGGGAGAAA
>Ga0315288_10009936_pt1 | contig 11987 bp, 12 predicted proteins | sample YL17G11_20_MG_FD_203454 | JGI IMG/M metagenome (GOLD analysis project Ga0315288, IMG submission 203454) | Sediment microbial communities from Yellowstone Lake, YNP, Wyoming, USA - YL17G11_20 | ecosystem: Environmental > Aquatic > Freshwater > Lake > Sediment | place: USA: Wyoming | collected...
TCTGGATCAAGCACTTCGAGCAATGCCGAGGCCGGGTCGCCGTGGAAATCCATCGTCAGTTTGTCCACTTCATCCAGCATGAAGACCGGGTTGTGCGATTCGACGCGGCGCAGAGCCTGCAAAATCCGTCCTGGCATGGCGCCAATGTATGTGCGGCGGTGGCCGCGGATCTCAGCCTCGTCGCGCACGCCTCCCAGTGAAATTCGGACAAACTTGCGCTCCATGGTACGTGCAATGGATTGTCCCAGCGAGGTCTTGCCGACACCCGGTGGACCGATGAAGCACAGGATCACGCCCTCGCGCTCACGGCGGATGAGGTCCTTGGAAGGCTCGGCTTTCTCGTCCTTGCGCTCCAGGCGTAATTTGCGGACAGCCAGGAATTCCAGGATGCGCTCTTTGACATCCTGTAAGCCGTAATGGTCTTGATCGAGGATCTTGCGGGCATGGGCAATATCCAGATTATCGTTCGTGCCCTGCGACCAGGGCAGCGTGACCAGCGTGTCGACATAGGTGCGGATGACACCGTATTCGGCCGCAGCGGTGGGCAAGCGTGCCAGGCGGTCCAATTCGCGACGGGCTTGTTTTTCAGCCTCTTCGGGCATCTTGGCCGCTTCAATCTTCTTGCGGAAGTCTTCTACCTCGACCGCCTGCTCGTCGTTCTCACCCAGTTCCTTTTGGATGGCCTTCATCTGCTCGCGCAGGTAGTATTCACGCTGAACCTTCTCGATTTCCGAGCGGGCCTGGTTCTGGATTTTCGCACCCAGCGAGAGCACTTCCACCTCGCGCACCAGCAGGTCAACCAGTTTCTCAAGTTTGGCTTTGGTCGAGTCCAGTTCAAGGAGAGTCTGGGCATCCTTTAATTCGATACGTTGGAAGTTGGCAATCGTGTAGGCCGTTTGGAGCGGGTCTTCGAGTGACGCGATGGATGCCACCAGTTCGCGCGGGATGGAAGGCATCAACCCCGAAATCTGCTCGAACTGGTCTCGCGCCGAACGGGCCAGCGCCTCGATCTCCAGCCCGGTCTCGATCAGTTCCGGATAAACCTCAATGCGGGCCCTGAGATACGGCTCCGTCTCGACGAACTCCACCACCCGGAAACGCATCAAGCCTTGCACAAGCAGGCGTATGGTATTGTCGGGGGCACGGAACAGCCGGTGGACGGTCGCAATCGTACCGACAGTATAGAGGTCCGCCGGGCCAGGTTCTTCGATCTCCGGGTTGCGCGCCGCCACCAGGCCGATGAGTTTTCCAGTCGTGGCGGAAACGTCGTCTACCAGTTTGATCGAACGTGGCTGGCCGATGGTCAGGGGGACAGCCGTCTGGGGGTAGACCACCACACCGCGCAGGGGCAGGATAGGGATAATTTCAGGGTACTTGATCGTCTCCGCGTCCACAGAAGCGGGCGCTACCAGGTCATTATCCTGTTCGTCTTTCTTCTGAAGGCGCGTAAAAATGGACGGCAGGAACAGGTCTTCCAGCGAGGTATCGCTATCCTGAAGCCAGTCGAATATTTCGAGCGGACCGGAATGCCAACGGGATGCAGACATAGAAATACTATCAGCCTTTGATATTGATAGTGGTCGGTTTTATCTTGGGCATTACGACGTTCAAAAAACCGTCCTCGTAATCAGCCTGGGCTTTGCTCACATCCGCGCCAACCGGGATTTCAATTGCAGTACTGAATTCTCCGAAGCGGATTTCCATCTGGTGATATGTGCGCCTCTCCGGCGATTCGCTGCGGGCGCCGCTGATGATGAGAAAGTTATCTTTAAGGTCAATCGAAAAATCCGACTGCCGCATCCCGGCCACTTCCAACCGGATGACGAAACTGGCGTCTGTTTCGTACACGTCGGTGGGCGGACTCCAGGCATATGAGTGGATGCCAACCTGCCAGCCAATGGCGTGCATGCCGGAGAACGAAAGCTCTGTCTGGTGATCTTTCGAGAGTTGCGAAGACATAACTTCCTCCTTACTCAGAAGCCCGCTTCAGGTGGGGGGCTATGGTTTGCTTAAAGCGCGGCCTGGGCTGCAGCCAAAACCTCGGCGTAATTTGGTTCCTCGCCGAGAGCAGGCATATAGGCCGCGTAGGTGATTCTCCCGACCCGGTCCACCACGAAGGCCGCCCGGCGCAGAATGCGCGCCTCCTTAATGAGACAGCCGTATTTTATACCGAAATCAGCGCCCATGTGGTCCGAAAGGACGGTCACCTGATCCACACCGGACGCTCCGCACCAGCGTTTCTGAGCAAAAGGCAGGTCGGTGCTGATGACCAGGATGGCAATGTCCTTGCTCAGGGCAGCAGCTTCCTGGTTGAAACGGCGGGTCTCGCGGTCACAAACTTCGGTATCCAGCGAGGGAACAGCCGCAATGATGCGGACTTTTCCCGGTGTGTTCATCAGTCCGTTATAAGGAGACCAGTCGAGAGTCTGGACGGAAAACTCCAGGGCGACATCGCCCACCCTCAGATCCAGACCTAGGACGGTAACAGCCTGGCCTCTGAATTTGATGATCCCAAAGCGTTCGGAAATCATAGTAATCTCCAATCATCCCCCGCCTATCCCCACCCTGCCCGCCTTTTTTCTTCCCTAAAGGGAAATGAAAGGGGAGGGTGGCCGAAGGCCGGGATGGGTAAGGTAAGGGGAGCGCCCCTGGCGGGATTCGAACCCACAACCTACTGCTTAGAAGGCAGGTGCTCTGTCCGTTGAGCTACAGGGGCATTCGTGCAATTTGCGGGAGCTGGCTTCTGCACTCCGGAAAACTAAGCTACATATGGTCTCAAGCCCTTGTACACGCGCGGGCCGGCGATTGTCTTGAGAATCATATCCGCTGGACGGTTGAGCCGTGTCCCGAGTTCCTGGGCCGTTATGGGTATGTTACCGTTCGCCATCAGCAGGCGGAAAATGGCATCCACCAGGGCAGTATGTTCATCGAGGAAACCGGGTTGTTGGGCACAATGGTTGATGAGCGTGTTCTGGAGCCCATCCAATTGACGCACTTCAGCGGTCTCCGGGTCCACCCAGTCTATCATCTGGCCTTCCGGCAGACCGGCAAACGCTTCCTGGTGTTCTGGACATAACAGGCTCTGGAGAGCCACATGCCAATTGGTATCATTGACGCGCCACCACTCGAAGTCAATGTGGAAAGGGGTTTGAAGAGTCGGTTTGATCAGGCTGAACTTTTTACCTTCAGGCATTCTCAGCCTCCATTTCAGCCAGACGATAATGCAGGTCACCGACATGCTTATAGCTGGAACTGCTCGTCAGGAAAGCCAGCAGCGCTCCTGGCGGGCAGCGGCGGATAATATTAAGCGCCGAGTACAGCTCCTGCGCATGCACATGTCCCTGCACATTGAGTTTGACCAGTTCGCGCATCATATCGGCAACCAGTTGCTCGAACGGCAGGTGCTGCTTGGCAACCTGCTCGCAGGCTTCGTCCACCGCAGAAGGATCAGGAACGGTAACGATCATGCGTTCGTTGAACTCGGTCGTCAGGTTCTGCTTGAGCATGGCAAAGACAATCCTGCCATCGCTACCGACCAGCACCGTACGCACCCAATCACGCATCGGGCGGCGAGTTTTGGGAGTGACGATCACCTGTCCAGGCTTTTTACCCTTCGCCACCGAGATCAGGCTGCCCGGGATCAATCCATACTTCTGGTAAAGCGCACCCAGGCCATATACATAGCCATGCTGGCGCACCACCCAGGCCGGGATCTCTTCCTTGGATAGTCCATCAACAAGTGAAAAGCGGACGCGCGGCGACTCGTACGCAGTGGGAAACAAGCCCCGCACCCGCGCCGAGACCGGGAGTGTTCCGGCCCGCCAGTGGGGATAACTCAGGCTGATGGTCACCTCGCCCACCTCTCCGGCGGGCGGTTCGTTTTCGGCCAGTTCATCATCCAACTCGGCTTCGAGAGTCAGCATTTCGCGTGTGAGGATGGAACGGTCATAAGGGATTTCAATATACCGTAACGGCACAGGGATTTGTTGAACATCTGGCGGCTCAAGACGCTTTAAAAACCACAACACCTCGCCTGCCGGACCAACTTCGTCAAAACGGCCATCTTCCTGCAAGGCATGGTTCATCGAGAATTCAATCAACTTCGGATTGACCTTCCCTGAGATTTCCATTTGCTCGATCAACGCCGTCGTGGTGAGCGGCTTGCCGGCCGACGCCTCGTCCAGTATGGCTTCGGCCAGGTTAAGCTGTCCGACGTTGATATCCACCAGCAGCGCACGCGGGAACCAGCGTGCGGCAACTTTTACCAGGTCGTCATCGGCAGACAGGGCTTTTTCCAGTTTCTGCTCGAGATCCGGGCCATAGGCTTTGATGACGTTTTCCGGGTTGAGCAATTGATCATCCATGGAAATTTCCACCGGTTGATTCAGTTTGTGGTCCGCCAGACCCGCAGCAAACAGGCAGGCGCTCCCGCCCTCGAATTCGACTTTGATGACTTCAAATTCGCCCATGGCAGGATTTAATCCGGGACGCAGACTGGTGACTTTACCTTTTTTCCAGTCCAGCGCTGGAAAGACCAGGCTCTCCCCCACTTTATATTGCCCTTCTGGCACATACACCTTGCCGATTGAGCGCTGCTGTTTGGCCAGTGCTTCACGCTCGTTGCGGATGCGCTCGTCAATTAGAACCGGAACGAGTTCCTTCTCGGTGAGAGGCGTCTCGTTCTCGAATAGATAATTGCTCAGAAATTCCAGGTCTTTCTTGCCGAGGAAAAAAGTCCTCCAGTAGTCCGGAGGCAAAGTAAAAGGAACGCTTGCCATAAACTGCCTTCGTATTTAGATTACCCACGGGGGGTGTATAAGTATTGGATGGAACATCCTGACCAATATTATTATACCCCACCTTGACAGGCCATCTCGCTTGACTTACGATGGGGCTGTGGGAAAACCTGTGATTGAGGAATGGGGGTGTTGGGCGGGCTTCACCGGCCCAACACCCCTTGTTTACTCGATCGCCACGGCGTCTCCCGGAGAATAATGCGATCGCTGCGGAGGTCAGAATGCGTATCGGCATGATGGCAGACATATACAAACCACACGTCAGCGGAATTACCAATTACATTTCCTTGAACAAGCAGTATTTGGAACAGGCCGGACACGAGGTCTTTATTTTTACGTTCGGGGACCTCGACTATCCCGATGAAGAGACCAACATCATCCGCTCCCCGGGCTTGCCACTGGTGGATACCGGCTATTACCTGAACTTTCGTTACAGCCGCAAAGCGAAAGCGCTGCTCCAGACCATGGACATGGTCCACGTTAACCATCCGTTCCTCAGCGGACGGTTGGCTCTGCGCTATTGCCGTCCGCTGCACATCCCGATTGTTTTCACCAACCACACCCGTTACGATCTTTACGCCCAAGCCTACATGCCGCTCCTGCCCGAGGAAATCAGCACCAGCTTCCTCCAGAGCTACATGCCGCCCTTCTGTACAGCCATGGACCTGGTCATCTCGCCCTCGCCAGGAATGGCAGATGTTCTGCGGAAACTGGGGGTGACCAGCCTGATAGAGGTGGTTCCCAATGGCGTCGAGCTGGAACGCTATCAGCAGGCTTGTGAAGACTGCCGCACTGAATTTGGCTTTAAGCCAGAGGACATTCTGCTGATCTATTCAGGGCGACTGGGACCGGAAAAAAACGTGGATTTTCTATTGCAGGCTTTTGCAGGCGTGGCTGAGGCTTTGGATGACGTCCATTTGATTATCATCGGCGGTGGACCGGAGGAGGGATCCCTGAAAAAACTTGCTGCCGAGATCAGTGTCGCTGACCGGGTCCATTTCTTCGGCATGGTCGCATATGACCGCATGCCGCACTACCTGGCGATGGGTGACATTTTCGTGACCGCCTCAGTGACGGAAGTTCATCCCCTTTCGGTGATTGAAGCCATGGCAACCGGACTGCCTGCGCTGGGCATCCACTCGGTGGGCGTGGGCGATACCATCGAAGATGGCAGTACCGGCTTCCTTGCCAGCCAGAATCAGGCCGCTTTCGCCGCCAAGCTGACCCGTCTGTGCCTCGAACCCAGCCTGCGCTGTAAAATGGGGCTGGCAGCCCGCAAGGCCTCCGAAGAATACGCCGTCGAACACACCACGCAAATCATGCTTGCCCATTATGAACACCTGGTCTCTGCGGCCCTACCGCGCCGGCGCAGCTTGAGCTCCCACATCCGCAGCCTGGTGGAGAAACTGCGCGCATGAGCACCCGCAGGCAGGTTATCGGTCGCTGGGGAGAAGAAGCTGCCGCGCAGTATCTGGTGGCGAACGGCTACACGCTCTTGGCGCGCAACGTTCACAGCGCGCACGGCGAGATTGACATCGTCGCCAGCAAGGGTGGCCTGCTTGTCTTCATCGAGGTCAAGACCCGCAGTTCGCACACCTTCGCCTATCCCGAAGATTCGGTCACACGCCGCAAACAAGCATATATGCTCTCCGCGGCCGAAGAGTATCTCCAGGCGCACCCCGAAAGCGGCGAAAGCTGGCAGTTTGACGTTATCGCCGTGGAAGGCACCCCCGGCGGTAAAGCGCAGATCGAACATTTTGAAAACGTCATCGGGTAGGACCTCACCCCCTGCCCCTCTCCTGAAAGGAGAGGGGAGCAAGCCTCCTCTCATTGTGATTGTCGGACCGACCGCAGTCGGCAAGACCGGGATTTCCATCCAACTGGCTGAATGGCTGGGCGGGGAAATCGTCTCGGCGGATTCGCGTCTCTTTTACCGTGGGATGGATATTGGCACCGCCAAACCGACACTTGAGGAGCGCTTGCGCATCCCGCACCACCTGATTGACGTAGCCGACCCGGATGAGACTTGGAGCCTGGCTGTTTTCCAACGCCTCGCCGCGGAGGCGATTTCAGACATCCAGAGGCGCGGCAGGTTGCCGTTCCTGGTGGGTGGGACGGGACAGTACATCCATGCGGTGACGCACGGCTGGGCGCCGCCTGCGACAGAACCGGACGCCCGTTTGCGGACGGTGCTGGAAGAGCTGGCAAAGTCCCGGGGGAACGATTGGCTGCACCAGCGGCTGGCCCTTCTCGATAAGACTTCGGCGGAGACGATTGACCCGCGCAACCTGCGCCGGACGGTGCGGGCGCTGGAGGTGATCTTCTCCACCGGCCGCAAATTCTCCGGCCAGCGCGGGCAAAGCGAGAGTCCCTGGCGCCTGCTGACGATTGGGCTGATCCGTCCGCGCCCGGAACTTTACGTACGCGTGGACGCCCGCATCGAAGCCATGTTCGCCGCCGGTCTGCTGGACGAGGTGCGCAGCCTGCTGGCGCAGGGCTATTCGCCCGAACTGCCGACCATGTCGGCCATAGGCTATCGCGAGTGCACCTCCGTTCTGCGGGATGAGATGAGCCTGGAAGATGCCAAAGTACGCATGCGTCGGTTGACGCGCCTCTTCGTGCGGCGGCAGGCGAACTGGTTCAAGGCGCAGGACACGGAAATCCACTGGTTCGAGCCAGGGGAGGGTAAGGTGGATGAAATTGAAAAAGGGATCCGCCTTTTCATCGAGTAATTCTCTCTCTACCATAAAACACTTTTCTTTTTAGGGAATAATGTATATACTACTATTGGTGTGGTGGGGTTATTTGACCCCTTTTATGAATCTTGCGGCCTAATGCCTATCTTAATTTCGGTGATTAGACCGCAACGGCCCATAAGCTGTTGAGACGCTCAACATCAGCTCTACACTGACGGGCGTTTCGCTGAAATACCTTGCACAGGTTCTGAAAATGGTGTGGACTAATGACTGACACAACGAAAAAAATAATCATCCCAAGAGCAATGCAAGTTTTGCTATCAAAATTATTTGGTGCATCTTCTCAAAAAGCCACAACAACTTCCTTGAAAGCCGACCAATGTAGGGATGTTCTTACCCAAGTGGTTGATGAACTTTATTTTTACATGGATGAGAATATTCAAACAGATGAACTTCATCACTTAATGCTTCTTTCAGGTCTGTTCGCCGCAAAGGAATCATTGAAGGAAGAAGATTTTTATTTAGGCTATATAGAAGGAATCACAAGGTTTTCCCTGTTATTAATGGGTGATTACCCCGACCACCGAAGGCGTAAAGGTGGGCGCAAAAATTCAGAGCATTACAAACTTAATTTGTTTCGGTCTGTTGCTTTTATACAAGATCGCGAACAGAAATTTAGAACCGTTCTGGCGGTTGATAACACAGTATTTCCGAAATTATCAACCAATCCCTGCCTCGCATTAGATAAATTTAGAGACGAGTACGGAACAAAGGCTACTCATCGAGATTTTCTTGAATGGTACAGAAAAAAATACCCTGATGATTATGCAATACTCTTCTAGAAAATCTAAGACCTAAGTTATGAGCGTAATCTTAGGTAATTCCTAAACTAAAACCCGCCCAACAAAGCCTCCACCGGACGGGGCAACCACCCCGCGAAAACTGGCGCGTTTTGCAAAGTTTTGTGCCATAATATCGAGTAGTCTTGCTAATCCGCCCCGCCTCTTAGCCAATCCATTGGGCAACACTGAGCGTTATACTATGTCAACAACTGAAATCCCTGACGCATTACTTCATAAACTCATCGAAATAGGAAAGTCAAGTGACTTTTCTCGCGTGAGTTCTTCTCTAGCTGTTCAAGAACAGCAACGTTTCGGTTATATAATGCGACTTCGTCCCGAAACGTGGTTTAGCATTGCCGATTCGTTGAACACAGAAGACTTGGTAGCACTTATCAAATGCCTAACGATAGCAGAGCGGGTTTTCGAAGATTGGAAGGCCGGAAGTGTTTCTCCAGTAATTTGGCTTTTTAGAAGTCTTACCAGTCTTAACCCAAATTTTGCAGAGATAGTTGCAGATTGGGTATTGGCGAATACGGACAACAATTATCTTCCTTTCGGCACGACGAATCTAGGAGCAAAATCACTTGTTGAACATGCTCGCTTAAAGCAATCAGCATCAGAGAGAGCACAGGCAAGATACGAAGCAGAAGTACAGCGACAAGAATCGGCACGACAACGGAAAGCCCAAGAGGCTACACATGCTTTGATTGGTGCAATAAAAAGGGGCGATATAAAGGCAGTAAAGGCTTTAATTGCAAAAGGGGCTAACGCCAATGTAAAAGACTCGGAAGGTGTTAGCATTAGAGAACACGCTCGGATAAAAGGCAATCCAGAGATTTTAGAACTTTTGACCTCCCCAAGTGCTGATGAATAACCGTGTTGCCCAACACCATCTCCAGCGGATAGCGGCTCCGCCGCTCGCGACTACGGCGCGTTTCCAAAAGTGATGCAATAATGAAAGGGAGTCTCGCCGATCTCGCCGCTGCCGCTAAACCTATCCGTTGGCTGGCTACTTCGATAATTGTTTTTTGAAATTATGATAATAGAAATCTTCGCTCTAATTTTGTTTTTCCTAATGATAGCAGTAATTGTCATCGGTGTTGGCGTTGCTTTCTGGAATCAAGATCAAAAAATAAAGCGGTTACAAAGAGAAGTCAAGCACTTACACAAAAAGGGGCGTTCTGATTCTGAACAGAAAATTCTTGCTGATAAAACAGAAAAGGAAAGCCGATTATCTACAGAATCGCCTTCCACCACCAAAAGCCATCGATATATAGATGATATTTCTAACATCGAAATAAGTGGGGATTTTGAAAATGCTTTTTCATTGTTGGAAAATACAAATGATTGTATTTTTATTACTGGCAAGGCTGGAACTGGCAAATCTACGCTGTTGAAATATTTTGTTGCTAATACAAAAAAACAAGTCATAGTATTGGCATTTACTGGTGTCGCCGCATTAAATATCGGCGGTGAGACCATTCATTCGTTTTTCAAGTTTCCTCCACGTCCAATAATGGATGATGATATTAGGGAACGCCCTAACCGTGAAATTTATAAGCTGATTGACACAATAGTGATTGATGAAATTTCTATGGTTAGAGCCGATTTACTTGACGCTATTGACAAATTCATGCGAATTAATGGCAGAGATGTTTCTAAACCATTCGGGGGTATTCAAGTTGTATTCTTTGGGGATTTATTTCAATTATCACCAATAGTTTCAGGCATAGAGGAGTCGCAATACATAGCATCTTTGTATAAAAGTCCCTGGTTTTTTGACGCTAATGTTTTGAAGTCTTATCCTCATAAATTGATAGAACTTAAAAAAGTTTACAGGCAGAAAGATTCTACGTTTATCGCTTTGTTAGATTCAATCAGAACGGGTTATTTTGATAACTCGCATTTGAATCAAATCAACCAACGTTTTCAAGCAAGGCAATTTCAAAATGGAAGTACGCCGAACATTACTTTAACATCCACAAATAGCCTTGCGGCGCAAATAAATGAAGCCAAGCTTAATCAACTCACTTCCCCGGAGTTAACTTATTTAGGAACTATTGAAGGAGATTTTCCTAAAAAAGCATTGCCAACTGATACGGTTTTGAAGTTCAAACAAAGCGCTCAAGTTATGTTTGTAAGAAATGACCTAAACCGTAGATGGGTAAATGGAACGATTGGTAATATTCATAGCCTCGATAAAGATTCTATTCATGTAGAAATTCAAGACAAAGGCACTCAATCTATATTCCCTGTTGGTATTGAAAAATGGGAAATTCTAAAATATAAATTCGACCCTATTGCACATCGTTTGGAAACCGAAGTTGTCGGTTCTTTTACTCAATATCCACTTCGTTTAGCATGGGCAGTAACCATACATAAAAGCCAGGGATTAACTTTTGATAGTGTTGTAATAGATTTAGGCAATGGTGCGTTTGCACATGGTCAAACATATGTGGCATTAAGTCGTTGTACAACTTATGAAGGCATTTCGCTTAAGAAAAGAATAAATAGAAGTGATGTTCGAGTAGACTCTGAAGTGAACAGGTACTTCTCAAATATTGGCAATTTGCAAAAGGTCAATTAATATTCAGCAAAAAGCCAGCCAACACCGGCTCCAGCGGACAGCGGCTCCGCCGCTCGCGACTACGGCGCGTTTCCAAAAGTGATGCAATAATGAAAGGGGGTCTCGCCGATCCCGCCGATGCCGCTGAACCATATCGTTAGGCCGCCCTCATGCACAGGTGCTAATATCTGCTAAACCAAAGGCGAACCTTTACTATGAAGGCTGAAGTCTTCTATCAGAAGATTGTTGCTATTGTCGCTCAATCGCCAGCCGAGCGACGCCTTTCTCTCGTCGGCCTTCACAAGGACGTAATAGCACCCTATCTCAATGCAGTTCGAGCGATGACAGCCCAGGACGCCGCGCATGTCTGTTCGGATGGTCGCACATTAGGGCAGGTCGTGGGCCATATCGCCGAGTGGGAGCGGTTTACCATTCTGGCAGTTGGAGAGATAATCGCAGGCGTCCGCTGGCCCCAAATTATGAACCTGTCTGGATACGTTGAGCCAGATGGTCAAGTCTGCGAGTTCACCAGTGTTGATGATTTCAACGACTATCAGGCCACCAAGCATGCGGCGTGGTCATGGGAACAAATCCAGGACCTTGCGGTTCAAACCGCTGGGATGTTTCAGATACTCTTCGCGCACCCTTCGCTTGTATCCTGGGAGCGCCTTGAACAGACTAAAGCGTATTGCTGGCAACTGCCAAATGAGATGAGTTTGATGGTGTCATGTGGCTGGTATTTGTGGATGGTCACGCTTGAACATGAAGCTAGTGAACACGCGGTTGATTTGGGCGTAGTGGATATATGTTGAGCCAGTAGGCAGGCTAACACCGGGTTGCAGCCGACGTTGCTCCACTACGTTTCACAATCCGGCTGAACGCGATCGTTACAGCGTGAACTGGTCAGGCAACACAATAAATAAATCTTCGCTATAGGAACGAAAAAACCCGGCTTCGAAGCCGGGTTTCGGTTTGGTCATGCAGGCTGCGGGGTGCCGCTCTTCTTGGGGAACGGGGGCGGGAAGATTTTCTCGAACTCTTCGCGCGTCAGCGTTTCCACCTCGAGCAGTTTGTTGGCCACCGCGTC
>Ga0315288_10009938_pt1 | contig 11986 bp, 13 predicted proteins | sample YL17G11_20_MG_FD_203454 | JGI IMG/M metagenome (GOLD analysis project Ga0315288, IMG submission 203454) | Sediment microbial communities from Yellowstone Lake, YNP, Wyoming, USA - YL17G11_20 | ecosystem: Environmental > Aquatic > Freshwater > Lake > Sediment | place: USA: Wyoming | collected...
TCAGGTGGGCGGTTGTATTACTGGGATGGCTCAACCCTAACCCAAGTGACCGACCCTGACCTTGGGGTGGTGCTGGATGTGGTGTGGGTGGATGGCTACTTCATGACCACGGATGGCGAGTTCTTGATTGTTACTGAGTTGTCTAACCCGTTAGATGTGAACCCGCTTAAGTACGGCAGTTCAGAGGTTGACCCTGACCCAGTGGTGGCTTTGCTGAAGCTGCGGAATGAAATCTATGCACTAAACCGCAACACGATTGAGGTATTCGACAATGTGGGCGGTAATTTGTTTCCATTTGCTAGGATTGATGGCGCACAAATACAAAAAGGTGTAGTTGGAACATTTGCTTGCTGTGTGTTTATTGAGCGCATAGCATTTTTGGGAAGTGGCAGAAACGAAGCGCCAAGTATTTATGTGGGTGCATCCGCTGTTGCAACAAAAATAAGCACACAAGAGATTGACAATATTCTGTTGGACTACACCGAGGCGCAGTTGGCTTTAGTTAAGTTGGAAGCAAGAAACGACAAGAGCCACCAGCATCTTTATGTGCATTTGCCTGACCAGACTTTGGTTTATGACGCAGCCGCATCCGAGGCTTTACAAACTCCTGTTTGGTTTATTTTGGTTAGTACCTTAACGGGTCTTGCACAGTATCGTGCTAGAAACATGGTTTGGGTATACGACAAGTGGATGGTGGGTGACCCACAGACAAGCAATATCGGCTACTTGGTGCAGGACACAGGTCATCACTGGGGGCAGCAAGTCTACTGGGAGTTTGGAACCCTGATTGTCTACAACGAAAGCAATGGGGCAATATTCAACGAGATGGAATTGGTCAGCTTGACGGGCAGTATTGCCCTTGGCAAGAATCCGCAAATCAGCACCAGTTACTCACTGGATGGCAAGGCATACAGCCAAGAAAAGTTTATTTCTGTTGGCACGATTGGCAACACCAAGAAGCGGCTTGCATGGTTTCAGCAGGGGCACATGAGGAATTGGCGCATACAGCGTTTCCGTGGTGATAGTGATGCCCATGTGTCCTATGTAAGACTGGAAGCGCAAATAGAAGCACTGGCGTACTGATGGCAACCGCACCAGTTTCTCGTAAGCTAAATCTGACGCGAGACCAGCTTGCACAATTCCTGACTGACCAACAGCAAATCAGACAGTTTGAATTATTGTTTTCAACTGTTGACCAACTTCAAGTTATTGTAGGAACTGACTTTGAGTTTCAAGCAGACAATGCGGCTGCTAGTGCAAATTCAGCTTTGGCGCAGATCATTGCTTTAGCGCAAGAGACTGAAGTCAATGATGCGGCGTTGGGGGCAAAAGCGCAGGATGCATTGGACAGGATTGCATTGCTGGCGCAAGAAACTGCGGTGACTGTGGCACTGGCTGAAAGCAAAGCAAATCAGGCTTTGGCACTGGTGGACAAGCTGAATAAAGCGGTTGATGGCTTGCAGATGACCCCACCGCCAAGGGAGTTCAAGCGAAATCGATATGGGTCTTTTTACGACACCACCACACAAGCAGCCACAGTCATCAACACTGCAAAAGCAATCACATTCAATACGACTGACTTAAGCAATGGGGTATTTATTGGTGCGCCCACCTCACGCATTATTGTTGACACCGAGGGTATATACAACTTTGACACCTCGTTTCAGTTAGATAAGACAGCAGGCGGTACGGCTATTTTTGATTTTTGGTTTCGCCTTAACGGTGTTAATGTGCCAGACAGTTGCAGCAGGATAAGAGTTCAAGGTAATAACGCCGAGGTTTTTTCATCGCTGAATTATTTTTTTGATCTCAAGGCAAATGACTATGTTGAACTGATGTTCTCAGTCGATGATTTAAGCGTTGAGGTTACTGCTTTTGCTGCTTCAGCACCACACCCAGGCATTCCGTCCATAATTCTTACGGTCAACAACAATATCGGAGGTATCCAATGACAGTTACAGTAAAGGTGCTAATCCCTGCAAAACAGGCAGAGAACGCACAAACCACCCAATACACCGCAACAAATGTTAAAGCGATCATTGACAAGTTCACGGTAACAAATACCAGTGCCAACAACGTGACTTTCAGTTGCAACTTAGTCACTGTGTCTGGTTCAGCAAGTGCATCGAACCTGATTATTGACACACGGACCATCGTGCCCGATGAAACCTATACTTGCCCTGAGTTGGTGGGTCAGGCGCTCGATGTTGGTGGTTTTATATCCACGATTGCAGGGGCGGCAACATCCTTGACCATTCGAGCATCAGGCAGAGAAATTTCTTAAGGAGTAGAAAATGAAAGATTTTATGATGATGCCCAAGGGTTTCATGGGCTTGCCAAGCGAAGAAGAGTTTTTAACCGTTGCTGAGAATAAAGCCAATTTTACGATTGCAGTTAAAGATTGGCACTATGGACCAGAAGAACCCAGCAACGACCCAAAGTCAAACCCTGAGTTTTACGATTCACTGGCAGAGGCCATGCAGTGTGACGCGAAGGATGCAAGGCGCAAGCATTGCTCAAACTGTGGGTATTACGACAACAGTTTAATTACCCAAGTCAGGATTGAACGCATCCCGATGGCTGGATATGACACGGGCTATGGTTATCGTGGACATTGCGAAAAGCTAAACTTTATCTGTAACGATATGCGGGTTTGTCAGGCTTGGGAAGATGAAGAATATGAGGATTGACCTTTTGTCAATTTGTGCGAAAATCAATCCGCTGAGTTATGGCATCCAGCGGCCTGCCCTGTATAGGAGTTGTGCATGACCGATGGACTGCGAGAGAACCTGACCAAGGTTTTTATGCTGCCCCAGCCAGCCATTGAATGGCTGTTGATGGTGTATGACGCAATCCAAGTCTTTGATGATGTAGCAGACGGCGACCAAGTTGTACGAGAAGACCTGAATGCGACCATTTGGAACACGCTGGTGGGTATACACCAGAACGCATTTTTCATCGCTAATAGCCACCATTTAACCCCTTTGCTGGCAACAATGGTTCTCAAGTGGCAAGCCTCAGATACGGCAGAACGTGCAGGACAGGCAAATGCTAAAACTTTTATGTGGCGGGCTGGTTATTACGATTTGATTTTGATGGCTGTCTCGCTGGTGCATGGGGCTGGTTTTGCTACTAAGCACGGTCATCATGTGATGACTTTGTATGGCGAGACTTTTGAAGATTATTTAAAGGAGTTTGGCAATGCCTGATCCAGTCACAGCCCTAGTCGTGGGTGGCAGTCAACTCGTTGGCAGCTTTATGCAAGCTGATGCCGCAAGCGAAGCTGCGGGTATTCAAGCTGGCGCATCTCGTGAAGGTATAGCAGAACAGCGCAGACAATTTGATGCTTTGCAAAAACTGCTCAAACCTTATACAGAAGTTGGAGTTCCAGCATTAGAAGCACAGCAAGCATTTCTTGGCCTTAAAGGGCCAGAAGCCGAACAAGCAGCCATTGAAAGAATCAGTGGCGGCGAGACTTTTAAATCACTTGCCCAGCAGGGTGAGGAAGCGTTACTGCAACGTGCATCGGCTACTGGCGGTCTGCGTGGTGGAAATATTCAGGGTGCATTAGCTCAGTTTCGACCACAGCTTTTAAATAGTTTGATTGAACAGCAGTATGGTCGTTTGGGTGGCTTGACAACGCTGGGACAGCAATCTGCGGCTGGTGTTGGTACTGCTGGTATGCAAACAGGCACAAACGTGGCAAATTTACTTGGTCAACAAGGTGCTGCACAAGCTGGGGGTGTACTTGGCGAAGCCAAAGCGTATGGTCAACTATTCAATTTGCCTGCTCAAATGCTTGGTTTCCAGTATGGCGCAGGCGGCAAAGCTGGCATGGGTTTTGGGTTTTAAGGAATAAAACATGGCAACCATTAACCCATTTCAAGCCCCAATCAATTATTCAGTCGATGTGCAAAGTCCGTTTGAGGCGGCTTTGGGCGGTTTTAAACTTGGTGCTGGTGTTTCTGAAATTCAAGCCGCACAGCAAAAGCGCGAACTTGAAAAAACAGCATTAGCGCAAGCGCAACAACGACAGACAGACCTTGCAAACTTATTTAAGAAACCAAATGCAACAGCCGCAGAGTATGCCGCTGTTGCGGCATTTTTACCCAAAGATCAAGCCGAAATAGTCACCAAAGGTTTTGAAAGCAAAACAAAAACACAACAAGAAAATGACTTGCGCATGGGTGGTCAAGTTTATTCTGCTATCAAAGCTGGTAATGTTGAGATTGCAAAACAAATGCTCAAAGATCAAGCTGTGGCATTACGCAATAGTGGTCGTGAAGATGAAGCCAAAGCAGCCGAAGCATCTATACAGTTGATTGACTTGAACCCAACAGGGGCGCAGACCACGATTGGTTTGTACATGGCAAGATTGCCTGACGGGATGAAGTATCTTGAAGCAGCAGACAAGGCGCTTTCGACTGTTCGTGAAGAGGCAATGCAACCATCAAAAATGAAAGAAGCAGTAGCAAAAGCAGATCAAGCTGTGGCTGATGCGACATCAGCCCAAGCCAAAGCTAAAACCGCACCTGAAGTAGAAGCCGCCAATGCAGCAAAAGCAACAGCTGATGCAAAAAAGGCTCAAGTTGATGCAGATTTTGCAAGAGCTAAAGCTGTGTTAGACGCGCAACAGCAAGCCGAAACTTTAAGCAAAACTAAAGCAGATATACGCAAAACCGATGCAGACATATTGATTAACAAAGAAAATGCACGTATTGCAGCACTAAATGCGGCGCAAGCAAAAGAAACAAACAATTTGAAACGCCAAGATTTGCAACAAAAAATTGATGAGGCAAAAAAAGTGCGTGATGCTACCGATAGAGAGCAGCAAGCATTAGTTTCTAATCAAGTGGCTGATATTGATAATTTTTTGAATACAGCACAAAGAATTAAAAATACACCAAAAGACGTTATTAAATCAGCAACAGGGCCAGTGGCTTCAAGATTGCCAACTTTAAGTGCTGATGTTTCTGACTTTGAAGCACTTGTAGAGGCTCTTGGTTCACAAGCATTTATTGCTCAGATACCAAAAATTAAAGGCACTGGTAGTTTGTCTGAAAAAGAGGGAGATAAACTGCAAGCATCTTTGCAAACATTAAGCCTTAAACAATCACCTGAAAGATTGATTGAAAATGTAGATGAAGCTGTGCGATTACTTACAAAAGTACGGGGAAACATAGGTCTCAAGTATGGTGTAAAAGAACCTGCGTTCGATGTTCCTTCTGCTTTGCAAGTAATAGTACAACTCCCGAATGGTCAAAGCGTAAAATTTCCTAACCAAGCTGCCGCTGATGCGTTCAAGAAACAGGCAGGGCTGTAATGGCAACAGATTACGAAGCACTTGCAAAACAATTTGGCGGGTCTGTTGTAACTCCGTCAACTAAACCAGTTAGAGTTGAGGTTGGTGGTGTACCTATTTTTGCCGAAAGTGCTGAAGCAAGAAAAATCACACCGCCATCTGGTTTTCAGTTATTGCCTATTGCTCTTGTTGATGCAAAGCCTCAAGGTTCATACTATGACGAGGCTTTAAATGCTTGGTTAACACCCACTGGTGGTCAGATTGCAACAACAGAGCAAGCACCACTTGCGCCACTTGAACCAGTTGACCTTGCAACACTTGCTGGACAATATGGCGGCACAGTCATGGCAGAACCATCGACAACCTTAACTGGGCTTGCTGGGGCAGCTACAAGGGGTATGGCTTTGCCTGCGGCTGGGGCTGCTTTGGGTGCGGTTATGGGCGCTCCGTTTCTTGGGGTGGGAGCGATACCAGGCGCTATCGCTGGCGCTGGTGCGGCAACGCTGGCTGGCTTAGTCGCTGACCCTGTTGTTGGTTCGATAAATAGTTTATTTGGCACGAAATACACAATGCCAACGGATGCGCTTGAGGATTTGCTAACCCGTGTTGGTGTTGCAGAACCTCGCACGGCGGCGGAAAGAATTGTGCAGACAACAACTGCTGGTGCAACTGGTTCAGTTGGAGGAATTGCCGCTGGACAGGCATTGCAAGCCGCAGGAAGAGTGCCAGCAGTAGCAAAGAGTTTGGTAGATGAGGGTAGCGCAGTCACTCGTGAAGTTGGTCGATTATTGGCAACCACACCCACACTGCAAACAGTCACAGGTGGAACTTCTGCGGCTGCTGGTGGGGTAGCAAAAGAATCGGGCGCTGGCACTGGTGGGCAGATTGCTGCACAAGTTGCTGGCGCAATAGTGCCATCTGTACCATCGGCTGTCAAAACGCTAACTGGGCAAGCCGCAAAACTAATTTCACCAGCAGGCGCTCAGATTAGAGAGCAAGTTACCCCAGTAACGATTGAACAGTTACGACTTGGTTACACCCCGCCTGCCGCGCCAACAATGCGAGAGTCTTTGCAAAGTATTAAGGCATCAGTAGAAGGCAAAATATCACCACAAGAACAGGAAACTCTCAAAAAAGTTATTACGCAAAGCCCTGATTCTGTAGATACTGTCAACTTTAGGGTAGCAGGAACTCAGGTAGTGCCTGATAACTTGGCGGCTGATGCCATCAAGCAGGGCTGGAAAGATGGCACGATTGCCAGCATAAAAGCTGCGACCGAAAAAGACCGTAACTCCATGCTGAAGATGCTCAACATATTTAAGATGGGCGAAAAGAGTGAGACATTTAGAACCCTAAACAGAGCGGCAGATATTCTTGGCGACACAGTGCAAAGCAGAATTGATTTTTTAGCAAATGCCAATAAAACATCAGGCAAGGCTATTGATCGCATTGCACAAACAAAGTTGCGTGGTCAGTCTGTTAATTTTGACCCAGCAATGAATACATTTTTAGATGACCTTGGTAAAATTGGTGTGAAGGTCGAACTGGATGCAAAAGGTGTTGCCAAAGCCAATCTACAAGGTTCAAGAATTGAAGGCGACACAAGAGCAGAAAATCTGCTCAATATAGTTTTAAAGAGACTTAGTAAAACAGACGCACCTGATGCCTTGGGCGTTCACGATGCAAAGCGTTTCATTGATACGCAAGTTAACTATGGCAAAAAGAACGTGGCAAATCCTTTGACCGCAGAAGCTGAAAGAATTGTTAAGGGTTTGCGCCGAAATTTAAATAGCACTCTTGGTGATGCTTTTCCAGTCTATAAAGCGGCAAATGAAAAATATGCCGACACAATCACTGCGCTTGATGATTTGCAAAAAGCCGCAGGCACACAGATAAACTTTGACTCTGAAAATGCTAATAAAGCCCTTGGCGTGGCAATGCGTAAATTAACAAGTAACTATGGGACAAGAGCAAATTTGATTGATGCACTTGACCAAGCCAATCAAGCCGCCACAAAATACGGCATGAAAGTTGAAGACGATATTGTCAATCAACTTATTTTTGTCAATGAACTTGATCGTATGTTTGGTGCAGCCGCACAGACTTCTTTGAAGGGTCAAGTTGCTGAAGCCATGCAGACTGGAGTGGATATTGCAAGAGGCGGTGCAGCAAGACGGGCAGTAGAATTGCTGGCTGAAAAGGCTGAAGAATTGCGTGGTATCAACAAAGAAAATGCAATTAAAGCGATTGAAGAACTACTCAAGCGCAAATAACAGGAGAATCAATAAATGTCCGCAATATCAGTAGAGCCACCATACCCAGCGTTTGCGGATGCTGATGGACAACCATTGGAGAATGGCTATATTTGGATTGGCAAAGCCAACCTTGACCCGCAAGGCAATCCAATTGCAGTCTACTGGGATGCAGCACTTACCATTCCAGCAGGCCAGCCAATTCGCACCTTCAACGGCTATCCTTCACGCAATGGTACGCCTGCACGCTTTTTTGTTGATCGAGACTACAGCATCAGGGTGATGGACAAAAACGGCTCTGTCGTTTATTCAACTCCGTCTAATATATTTAACATACCACCAAAGGTCACGCTCAAGGACTATGGCGCAGTTGGTGATGGAACATCTCACCCACTGTCGCAGTTTTTTGCTACTCTGGCAGAGGCTCAAGCTATCTATCCATTTGCCACTTCGCTTTCGCAACAGATCGATTGGGCGGCATTTCAATTGTCTTTAGACACCAATGGCATTGCATACGCCAGCGAAGGAACCTACTACATTACTGAAGAAGTGGATGTCCCTGATGACGCTCACATCTATGGTGATGGCCAAGGTCTAAGCACGCTGCTTTTTTACAAAGCTAGCAATCCAGCATCAAGCGAATTTATGCTGGCTATGCGTCGAAAATCAAATGTTCTGATTGAAAAACTCACAATCAAGAGTAATGCATACGCAGATGGTCTATTTAATGTTGGCACATATAGCGCAGGCCCTCCAAAAACATACACTGGCACTTATAACGGCAACATCAATGGTGTGTTGATCTCGTCTTGCTCCAACATTACGGTGCAAAACTGTGAAATCACAGGATTCAATTACGATGGTATTCGCGTATCAGTAGAAGGCGGTGATCCAGATATTGACTACAACCACAACCTGACATTTGACAACATTTATGGCCATCATTGTCTAGTGAGTCCAGTTGATATTCTTGGCACTAGAGACTTTAAAGTTGTAAATGGTACTTTTACAGACAACGGAAACTTTACCGCCAACTACATTGATGGTGGTACTGGTTATGGCATTTCGCTTGGCCGTTCTCCTGCATCAACCCAATTGCGGTCATTTGGTGGTTTGTGCGCCAATAACTTTTGCGCTCGAAACGCTCGTCATGGAATTGATGTCCACGCTGGTGGAAACATCGTAATTCAAGGCAATGTGATTGAAGACAACTTGCTGCAAGGCATTAGCGTTCAAGACAATAGCGGAAGCGCTGACGATACATTTGTTGGTGATATAACAGTCGCTGACAACAGCATCTATCACACTGATTGGGTTGAATCAAGATACCCATTGATTACATGGATTGATTCTGTAACAGAGCGTGATGACAGCTGCCCGATCTATGTAAGCCAGATAGGTGCTAACCTATTGCAAAACGCCATCATTACTGGAAACAGCGTGCGTTCTTGGCGCTTCCGTCAGTTGGTGAACAACGTTGCTGGAACTGATTTGATTGGCTTCCTTGCTGTGTGGGTTGTTAACAATACAGTGATTGCAAACAATTCATTTGAGCAAACTAATGTTAGTTATTTGCCATCATTTGGTTTTGATGTAACTGCTGTTAAAGCTGAATTTTCTGCAAATTCATGGGTTGCAAAACAACGATCAACTGTTAGCAAATCATTCTTTATTTTTAACATAACAGGTGATGCTACTGTAAGCGGCAATCATTTTGAGTTGCAGAACATTTACACCGACCAAGGCACGACGCAAGTAGCGTACCCCATGTTTAAAGATGGTACTGGCGAAATTGCTTTTACTGGCAACACAATCGTTCAATCTTCGCAAGGTACTCGGGGGTCGCTTTGGTATACCACTAGCACCGACCAGCGATGGGGCTTTAACGGCATCCTTTCGTCCAATGTGGGTAACATGCTTAAAGTGGCTGGATCGACTTGGATGGAATACGCCAGTCGCATTAAAGGATCGCTTTCCATCTATACATCTAATGCTGGCGCTGGCCGTTACGATGGTTTTAGCTCCGGCAATGCTTTTCTGCTTAACGGAAACGTTGCACAGCTTGAAAATATTTTGTTGGATATGCCGTTTTGTGAAAGTGGTTTGACGGTCAACGTGATTGATCAAGTCAATTTCAACGCAACAACGCCAGTGACCATTCCGGTGTGGCAAGACAACATTCTGTTTAGTGGCAACTCTGCCGACAACACCAACAGCATGACTAAAACAGCGGGTTTCACTACCACTGGCGCTGGACTTTATTTCTTTAAATGCCCAGATAACTCACGCAACATTGATTTTGAATACCTGTATTTCAAGTCTGCCGCGATTGCTGGATTGGTTTACAAGGCTAGAAATGTAAATTACAGCGCATTTGAACCAACAAACGCAGCTTCGTCCGGAATCATTTTTAACCAACAAAATGGGTTTTGCCGTACAAACCGATTCAAAGGTGGATACGCAGCAATCACTGTTGAACGTGCATCCGCTGTTGTGAGCCAGTTGAACGATAGCGATGCAACACAACCTGCCTATGGGTTGGTGGCCAACAGTGCGGCAATCTACAAAAACAGCACACAGCCCACTGGATCAACTGCAAATGAGTTGACTCAAAACGGCGGCACAATCGCTTAACTGAAAGGAATTTAAAATGCTCAAGACAGTTGGAAATTTAAGCACTCGATCTGGAGATCAAACCATTGTTGGTGGAAATCTTGTCATCGGTACATCAGGCAATGGCATTGACTTTTCTGCAAACCCAAATCCAGCAGGAATGACCAGCGAGTTGCTGGACGACTATGAAGAAGGCACTTGGACACCAGTCATTGGTGGAGAAACAAGCGAGTCTGGTCAGTCCTACACTGTGCAGCGTGGTACATACACAAAAGTCGGTCGGATGATCACCTGCAACTTTGATGTGGTGCTTGCAAACAAAGGAACAATTACTGGCGATGTGGTGCTGAAGGGATTGCCTTTTACTGCTGCGGCATCTTCAGACTTTGCTTACCCTGCCGTGTCTATTGGGTTGTGGCAAAACTTTGCAACAGCGTATGTATATGTCAATGGTGTTGTAATCAATAACGCAGCTTATGCTGGTATCCGTGCTGCGACTGCTGCCGCCACATCGTTATCCAGCATCGCCACAGCCAACGTTGCAAATAACACCAGAATATCTGGAACCCTGGTTTATTTTTCCGCATAAAAAGGAATCATCATGGCTTTGAGAAAAAATGTGACTGTTACCGTTTACGGCAAACAAATTGAATTTTCCGATGCGTATATCAAGATTGATGCTGTTCAAGGGAACAAAGAAACCATGAGCGCATCAGTGGTGTTCTTGGATCAACAAGATGGCGCAAAGTGCTATGAGAACACATACGTGTTTTCCCATTTGTTGGAAGACAAAAACGTCATCCAACAAGCCTACAATTATTTGAAAACCTTGCCAGAATTTTCTGGCGCAGCCGATTGTTAAACCAAAGCCCAAGTGGATTCTTGGGCAAGAAAGGAAAGCATCATGCTAGAAAAAATCGTAACTGTTGACCGTATTGAGGTCTTAGAGAATGGCAGCGTTCAAGTACGCACCAAGACAGCCATCATGGAAGATGGCGCTGAAATCAGTAGCAAGTTCCACCGCCATGTCGTTGCCCCTGGTGATGATTACAGCGCAGAGGATGCCCGTGTGCAGGCCATCTGTGCGGCAACGCACACGGCTGCTGTGGTAAGCGCATATCAAGCAGCTCAAGCTGCACAAGGAGTCTGACATGGCCCAGAATAGTCAAATCGCATTTGCCCCACTTGGCAACACCGTTGTCATCCCTGCTGCGGCTGCGGCCTCCACAGGCGTTCAGGCGCTTGTTGACGCACGCTTTGATGCTCAAAGCACTGGCCAGTACCGCATCATCAACTCAAGCGCCAACACTGTGTTTTTGGGTTTTGGTAGCACAGCAGCGATTGCTACGGCTAATGCTGTTGCGCCTATTGCCGGTACACCATCCGCAGCCATTGTCTTAGTGCCTGGTGCTGTTGAGATTCTGCGCTTTGGGCGTGAGGTGTTTTTCAGTGGATTAGCCACTGCTGCATCCACGGTTTACATTGTGCAGGGCGAGGGAATGTAATGACCGAAGATACTGACACACGGCTGGCTGTGCATGAGGCGGTTTGCGCTGAGAGATATGCCGCCATTGAAAAGTCGTTTGAGTCTGGTTCAAAGCGCATGACCCGCATAGAGTATTTGCTTTATGTGGTGATTGCGGCTGTGTTGCTTGGCCCCGGCTTTGCTGGCGAGTTGGTCAAGAAAATACTGGGGCTGTAAATTGACCCGATCAGCATCCTGTTTGCCGCTAACGCTTGCGTTGCCGCCATCAAGCAAGGATGCAAACTCTATAAAGATGCAAAAACATCCTTTATGGAAATTAAGTCAGTCGTCAAT
>Ga0315288_10009939_pt1 | contig 11985 bp, 13 predicted proteins | sample YL17G11_20_MG_FD_203454 | JGI IMG/M metagenome (GOLD analysis project Ga0315288, IMG submission 203454) | Sediment microbial communities from Yellowstone Lake, YNP, Wyoming, USA - YL17G11_20 | ecosystem: Environmental > Aquatic > Freshwater > Lake > Sediment | place: USA: Wyoming | collected...
ACAGTTTTTTATATACAAAGATTTATGAGCCAGTAAGTTTATGGGGTTGGCATGTCCAACCCTCCCGGAAGACCCAATTTTGGGAAGACTCTGACCATCACGGAAAGGAAGATCGTCACCTATCTTCCGAACAGAGAATTGGTCCAGGAGTGGAGGAAGTCGGCGGAGAAGGCGAACCTTTCCCTCTCGAAATACATCATCGAAGTTGTCGAGAGATACCGCCATGGCGAGCCCGAGGGATTCGTCCCGAATTGGAAGCTCGAAGAAGAGAAGAACTTGCTGGAAGCCGAGCTCCAGGATCTCAGATCAAAATATTCGATTCAGGATCTCGCCCTGAAGAAGGTCCAGAAGGAGCTCAGCCAGCTGTCGGCCGAATACGAGAAAGTCCGTCTCACCGCGGTCGACGCTGACATCCTGAATGGGATTATCGAGATTCTCCGCGCCGAAAAGGATCAAAGCGTATTCATCTTCGATTTACTCGCGAAGCTCAACATCGCCGAAACCGACATTGAAGGAATCAAGAAGATGCGCGATGCGAACAACTTCCTTCTGAAGACAGGTCTGATAATTAGCGACGGATTAGCTGGATTGAAGTGGAAGCGCGGAAGAGCAGGGAAGAAACCATATGCTAGAAAACACAGCAGAATGCACTCTCGGAAGCGACATGGCGGCAAAGCTTGAGGAGTTCAAGGAAGACTGCCGCCTTCGCGGCATGAGCCATGGCTCCATACTGAGCTACGCTTCGGGAATCAGGATCTTCATGTCGTTCATTCGTGCAAATGAAATGGACGTGCTCAAGGTTGACAAGAACATTCTCAAGAGCTACATCGACTACCTGCTTAACGTAAGGAAGGTCAGCTACAAGACACTCGGATATCACTTCACTTCGATAGCCGCCTTCTACGATTGGCTCGTGTTCGAGGAAGATCTTCCTATCAACCCAGTCCTTCTTGTCAGGAAGCGGTATTTGAGGCGCTACAAGGGCGGGGAAGGCCTTCAGGCGAGCAGCAGGAAGATAATCTCTGCGAGCAAGATGGCGGAGCTCGTCAACAGCATCCTCCCCATCAGAGACAGGGCGCTCGTCCTGCTCCTTGCGAAGACGGGCGTAAGGAGGGGGGAGATGGTTCGCGTCGATGTCGGCGACGTTGACATGGAGCAGATGAGCATCAAGCTGAAGCCGACGGCGAAGAGAACGAACCGCCTGGTCTTCTTCGACGAGGAGACGAGGACGATTCTTCTGGAATGGCTGCACATGAGGAAGCAATACGCGAGGGCGGATTGCCCCGCGCTCTTCATCACCAGTTCCGGCGGGAGGCTGAACAAGAACCATGTCTATGAGATTGTGACGATGCATGCGGAGCGCATCGGCCTGCACAATTCGAAATCCGATAGGCTCGAAGATCACTTCACCCCGCATTGCATGAGGCACTGGTTCACGACGCAACTGAGAAGAAACGAGATGCCCCGCGAACACATCCAGGAACTTCGAGGGGATACGAGGTCAGATGCGATCGACATATACACTCACATCGATCCGGAAGATCTGCGCAAGTCTTATCTGGCTCACATGCCGAAGCTCGGTGTGGCGTAGGGAGAGAGTTGATTGAAATGAAGGGAAAGAAGGATGGCGAAAATATCGATCCAAGGAAGGCTAAGCTGGGCGATGTCCTGGCAATCAGTTGGTATGACACGATCTCCATGGAGAGAGTCGAATGGGAGGAGTTCGACGACATCCAGGACCCGGAGATGACCAGGTGTTGGGGCGCCGTTGTTCACAAATCAGATAGGTATCTGTACATCGCATCGGAGATGGGCGATAAGACAGCTGACAGCATGTGGGTCGAGGCTTTGCCATACCGCCTCATCGAGGAATGTAAACTTATAGACAAAATCAAGATTTAAGCTGAGATCAAGGATCAGGATCAAGAATTCACACTGCATCAGCGCTATTATTCCCCCTATTGCCGATGTAATAAGATCGAGCTCCATCCCCCAGTGGCTATCATCATCGAACAATCGTTTTTTTTCACCTAAGAATCAATTCTAAGGGTGAGATCAATCAACTCATTCTCACTATTCGCCGGCAGATGTTTGCTATCTGAACGAGTTCTCCCAAACACATGTGAGTATGATGAAACGAAATCGTGCTCGCAGAATTGCAAATGTGGGCCCAACCGGATTCGAATCCGGACTACTAGCATATTTTTAATCTGAAGGAATTGAAGTTAGAGGGAATGCCCCAAACCCTTTACCGAATCTTTTTATACTTTCAATATCGAGCCCAGTGGGATTCGCTACATCCTTTTGCCAGCATTTATCGAGGATTGCTCAATCTGTGGGGAATTGAATCAAAGCGCTCAAACCCTTTCCTTTCTTCTCTTCATGGTGCTCCCGCCGGGATGTTATTCGGGTTTTTGCCCCTAATTATATAGGTCAAAAGAGACGCTGGCTTGACCATGCTCTCATTTTGATAATTTTGAGATCTTACCCGTAAACCAGTTATTTACCGGTAATTCCTAGGCTAGAAAAGGGTAGGTCGGCCACCTCCTTGAATACTTGCACGTGGCAGTTTCTCAGGTAAGAAAACCAAGCATGGATCCCGAAGGCAAGGATGGGGGCAGAGGAATAAGATTCCCGCTATAGCTAGTAAGTCGAATGCAGAAAGGAATCAGGGCTTTTTTGGTACTGCGGGCAAACACATTCTTAATTTCCTATTTACTAGCTGAGTAGAATCATAAGAGTTTCTGCAAAGCCGATTCATAGCAAGAATGAAATATCATACGGATTGTTACAATTGTTCGATATCAATCGTGGTGAGCGTGGGTGGAAATAAGTGATAAGTATGGGGTAAGGGTCGTATCTCTGATTGTGCTAATTTCTCTCTTCGTGGGTATGGTTCTGGTCTCAGATACTGCAATGGCAGCAGATCCAGGCGATACTAGTTACATTCATATAACATCTGGAACAGGATCCTTCTCCGCAATTTCTACTTCGAACAAACAGATTTCTGTAGCACCTGGTAGCAGCATCACGGGCAGCATTACAATGAGCACGACAAATAGCTGGGCCTCGTCGGCCTCAACTCGCCTAATCGGCACATCTAATTGGGGAACGCACAGCTCTAGCTATTGGACCGTGGGCTCAGTTGCTACGGGTTCAAATTCCTATACGTCTTCGGGCGTCAGCCTGACTGCGCCTTCGTCAGCCGGCACATATTATCTGATTTTCGCTTTCCGCGCAGAGACTTCTGGCGGAGCGGTGGCTTCAGCCACTAATTGGGCTACGGGAAGTCCGATATGGAATGACGGAAATGATATTGCAGATTTCACATCGACTCAAGTATCTCAGGCGCAATCATATGGACAAGCTGCTGTAGATTGGTGTATGACTACTGGATATACTCTCGTGAATGTCCCATCGGATGCCATCGTTATCAATGTTCAATCTTCATCCGGTTCGATAACCGTGACCTCCCCGACAAGCAGTTCAGTTTGGACGGCAGGTCAGACTTATTACATCACATGGACGTCGAGCGGCACTGTCGGGTCGTACGTGAAGATCGAGTACGACTACTCTTATTATTCGACATTGGACGCTGTTGTTATAACGTCGAGCACCTCCAATGATGGCAGCTATTCATGGACGATCCCTAGCATTACTCCGAGAACGGACTATCTGATAAGAGTCACGAGCACGAGCTACTCATCAATCTATGATGATAGTCCCTTGTTTGAGATTACCGCAACAGTCGGGTATAATGAGTTGAGAGTAACACTCCACAGTGATGGCACAGAGCATGATTATGTAAAGACGACGGATTCGAGCGTATGGACGTCAATAGGTACATTCTGGGCAAGTGGGGATGCCTATAACAAACAGCAATCTACCAGTGGAGCGTACACCATTCTCGAATTCGATTTGAATTCAGTCCAGCTCTATGAGCGAGGTGCGCAGACTAGTCTTCACTCAGAAGGCACAGGAACAGACCGAATCTGGATTTATAGCGATTCTTTCGGACTGACAGTCGATACTTATGTTTTGATCCTTCCTAGTGACTCAGTATCTCTCAGCTCAAACCCGTCTCCTGCAAGCAGAAGCGGATTGGAACTCACATGGCGAAATATCTCTGGCGAGACAACACACTTTAAATCACAGCAATACAACGGACTGATTGGAGACACTTCGACAGGGAATAGCGCATTGAATAACCTTTTCTGGCCGATAGTTCTATTGATGATTGCAGTCACATCACTCATGATAGTGATTGCTGTAATGAAAAGACGAAAGAAAGACAATGAATCAGGTGGAATGCAGCCCCCACAATCACAGCCAATGCCTCAGCAGCCAAACGGGTCTTTGAGTGGCAGCTCGCAGAACCTTTCAAGCCCAAATAATTGTCCTCGATGCGGGCAGTTAATCGGCGAGAACTGGTCCACCTGTCCGAAATGCGGTGCGTCTCTTAAATAGAAGACACATTTTGATCCCGTCTTTTCCTCAACCCCCTCTCAGGGCTTTTTCTGACCCCTCTGAAAACGAATTGGCATGTCGCCACCATATATAGTCGTCAGCGAGGAAGCACATGATGTCCGACATTCCTCAGTTGAGATGCAGTTCGAAGTATAGGAAAAAAACGAGGCTGAGGCACAGCTATCGATGCACGATATCTCTCTGCTAGCTAAGATTAGTGCGTTATGATGCCACCGGAGGAGTCTCTGCACCAAAGCTATTATGGATTCTTGATGAATTTTATTATGGAGACAAAGATCGCACCGATTGCATATACCATTATCGCATATCCAAACATGTCATAGGACGGACCAGAAGAGCCGCTAGTATATGTGTAGTGGATTATTCCCAACCAGCCCCCAGCGATCATAAATGTTCCAATGGAAACCATGATCCAACTCAAAAACCCGAATATCCTGCAGATAAGATTCTCATTAGCGGTTAGTATCCTCGATACCGCTTTATCTCGCGCCGTTTGATCAGGCATTGGTTGATTTTGTGCTTGCTGATATTGCGCGGGAGCCCATGGCTCCATAACAGGCCCTGTGCCACCAGAACCCGTCGTAAGTGACCTTCCACATCCTTCGCAGAATTGCGCGCTCGGACTACTGTCTCGACCACAATATGTGCATCTCATGTTTATTTTCCTCCGTTTCTCTATGCAAGAATAACGTCGGCCTACATGGGAAACATCGGTATATTAACATTATTGAAAGACCCGATATCGCCCGTTCAGCCATAGTCCTGGATATCTTGAAAATACCACAAAAAGTTGATTTCGTAGCAAACTGAGGTGTTAGTTATATTGAACCCTCCCTCTTCCGTTTTGAAAGCAATCTCATATGGGAGAATGGAAAAATCCATTATCTCTGTTCCGGTCGAGTTCTGAAACGCACCGATTTTTTGTGCAATATCCTCCCCATATGATTCTTCAACCATGCCGGATCTTTTCTCCTGATAATCAGCTATTGCCATGGTGAAGTTACCATATCTATTGAGTGTAGCCAGACTATCGTTTGCTCTTGAAAGGCAATTCTTGTATTCAATTTGTGACGAGAAGCGGTAAATCGTGCAATTGACCATGCTATAGGCATCGTCTGAATGACAAGCGTCAATATATTTTTCTAAGAGATAGATTGTCGACGGTTTGTCAATAATCTTCTTGACAATGCCAGAGACCGCATAAGCTCCAAAGATCAAGATTATTGAAACGACCGTGATGAAAAGTATTTTTGTTCTGGAGAATTTCTCCTTTATTATCTTAGATTCGGATTGACTGGAAAGATTGTTCGTTTCTTTTTTCATTAATAGAACAACCTAATCAATCATCGCTATCTAATATTGTTTTCTCAGGAGACTATCTATCTGACTATCTTCCCATCAGGACCCATCATGAATGTCGTGAGTTGCGATATTTCCCTGCTCCTGCATTGAGGGCATCTGGTTCCATGTCTAATCCCCCAGTATATTGCAGCTAATGGACCAGTGAAAATGGTCCACCAGAACATGTATCCTAGCGACGGTTGATAGGGATCAGAGAAGCATGTAGAGCATCTTCTGCAGGTCCACAATCGCACAGTTGCAGGTCTCATCGTCATGGCATAACTAGATGATCCTGCTATCTGTCCCGCCGTTTGCGCTCTGTAATCGTGCCCGCAATATTGGCAGACATTTGCATCCCAAGCTATTGTGCGTCCGCATGCGACGCAACCGCGCGTCTGTGCCTGAGTTACGGATTGGCCAACCGGCGACGCGCCTGCATTTTTTCTGTAATCGTGCCCGCAGTATGGGCATGCATTAGCATCCCATTCAATTGCACGACCGCATTGAACGCAATTCCTTTGATTCTTTGGCCCAGTATCAGAATACGACCAAGGCGCATCCAACTCTAACACCCATGCGGCATATTAGCATCTTAGGATAAGATTTTTGTTGTTATGATACAGCGGATGATTATTCTCGTTTGTGCAAGTAGTAGATAATCGCCGCTGGCCAACAGAGAAGTACTAACAGGATCAAAGCCAATACGCTGCCCTTAAATGCTTTCTTCGTGCGCGGCATTGATTCCTCGTATATCGGTTGATTTCCCGCTGTCTGTGGTGGCATCGGTTGTCCGTACATCGATCCGCTGCCGAAAACGACTGTAAATTGGCTCTTTCTCTCTGGAAGTCTAACCATGGGGTTCAAATCAATGTCATTTGATTGAGCACTCATCCAATCGGAAGACTCAGAAGTGGCATTTTGTTGAGCTTCGATGGGTGCTGTTGATCGAACCGATGGTTGAGTTCGGTCGGTATGAGTGACTCCAGATTGCTGTCTAGACCTATTCACTTCTTTCAAGACCTCGATTTCCTCATCGAATAGCCTTGGAAATGGCCAAGTACCCGAATCACTCTTGCTTAAAGGATCATCCTGTTTGCACCATTCCCTCAGCATTTTGGAAAGCTCCCTAATAGTGCATATGCGGCAACTCATCAAGTCCTGGAATACATCAGAACTATCAGGATTCTCAAAATCATTCCTCGTGAATATTAGCGCATCATCTTCATGATATTTGTCCCAATATCTATGATCGTACGCCGTTGCTATGATTGAAAGGTATATGACCAATGCAGAGAACCTGTCCATCTCCGGTCCATAATGTTTCTCTGTTCTATGCGGATGATTGTAATTTGGATGACCATGCTCTTTTGATCCGAGAGGCTGAATTACCGGCGCATAGAAGCCATCATAGTCTACGAATTTGATGTTCAGAGATCCGTCAACGAGAATATTGCCGTGTTGAAGATCGCCATGCGCCACATTGCCTTTTCTCATTTCGATAATGGAATCCATGAATCTATCGGCAACGGAAAGGAGTGAATCGCATGATTCCTTTCTATCCTCAATGAATGAATCCAATAAGGTTCCCTCAGCGCGCTCCATTATTACAATCGGATAGACCTTAGCTTTGCTCGAAGGACTCTCAGTCCAGAGGCCATGGCGAACATACTCGAAATTTACTAGAAATGGCAGTTCCCTACTCACTAAGCGAACCGCAATGTACCTCATTTCATCGGTTTCATCAACTTGCTTGAGGAAGAGACGAACTGCGAGCTTCTCGTGTGATGCCCCCTCCCAGAAATATGCAACGGCAAATTGGCCCGATCTTGGAACTGGTGCATGCTGTCCAAAAGTCGATACCTCAAAAACCGGAGAGCCCTGCTGGAGTACTGGTATGATGAAATGACTTTGCCAGTTTTCCACATAATTCTGGTACTCAACAATGGTCGGCGGTGTAATAACAGAAGAGGATACCTGATCAGCTTTTTTCTTCATCTTGCCCCCTTCACAATGAAATTGCTATCAAAGTCACATCATCATCATCCAGTCGAAATCTATCAGCGCTGCGAAAATCATCAATAAGCTTGTGGAAATTCTGCTGAGCGTCCTTTTTCGACAGAGTCTTCCATGCGAGTTCATTCTTGTTTGGAAATGATAGTATCCATTTGGAAAGTGCATCTGTGCATAGGAATATTTGATCGCCAGGTTCAAATCGTTCTGTGACCCTCAAATAGCTGCTCGGAATACCAGATGTCGTAACCAGAGACGGAATGCTTCCAAATTGATTTGAATCATGGAAAGGCCAGCTTCGAATGGTTTCACCATTGCTCACATGAAAGAAGCAACAATCACCCAAGGCAATTGCCTTAAAACTCCTATCATGGAGCTCTATGCCCAGAAATGCCGCAGCGGCGCCTTGTTTGATTTTCTCCTTACCAAACCAATCATCTTGAATGGAAGTACTGTAGACTTCCATCCACTTCTTCCATCTGCGCGAAATATCGCGATGGATCCCGACGTTTCCTAGTGGATTGTACCCTAATAGAAAAGATGATACTAATGCCCGGGCCCATAATTTCGCTCCGAAATATTCCGTCGCTCCGTCAGCTACTGCAGCCCGTGTCCCTGATACGCCATACACATCCTCGCATTCTTCGAAACTTTTATCGGATTTCGAAGCGCACATTACTCGGAATACGAAGGACAGACTATCCAGGGTATCATTCCGCACGTAACCAATCTTCCTTTTAGCCCAGAGCGCTCGCAAGTCCTATTGTTCCAATCTGCAGGAAATGCACAAAATTCGCTACATCTACATTGTAGCCGAATCCCCTGCACATCTCTGAGGCATTTGTGAATCCTCGTCCCCTCGCAAGTGATACCATCTTGCTCGGCAGGTTGCTGCTTATATCAAATAATAGTTGAGCATATTCTTCTGATGGGACATCCTCTTTATTGGCCGGAAGGAAGCACATTTTACCCTTTCCAGACGATATATGACAATTGAAAAGCAGAAGTTTTCCATCGCCCGTCGAAATAGCTTTCAACTGCTCAGCAAGCAATTTCAGCTCTTCAGGTTTGACATCCGTCACTGCACCATCAGTGAAATTTATTACTATTGGTGGAAAACTTGTCATATGTCTCGTTACCCAAGCATTGACGACTTCCCTCGCAGTCTTGAGAGCGGTCCCCATCGGAGTCGCACCGACGCTAACGGGTTCAATCCACTCAGGCATTCTCGTGACCTCCCGCGAACCTTCTTTCTGATAGTCTCTCAATCTGATGAAGTTCTTTGCCAGTTCTGGCAATGTTACGACATATTTATTCGCTAGCGCGCCTGGGAAAACTGGTCTCACTGCATGATCGTCTCTCTCATCATTCCCATATCCAATTGCGGAGATGTCTATCCTCGGTTTGACTGCTGGTCTGCCGCCCACATCCTTCGTATTCCTAAGGCAAAGCTCTGCCAATACCCTATTGACATTGACAGTAACGATTTCGGCTTTGCTTACTCTCCTACCCGACGACCCAAAAGGTTCCTTCATTGAACCGGATTGATCAATCAGGATTACGAATAGACCAGGTTCATTGCTTGACATGCTCTTCTCATAAGTCATTTCTTACCATCTCCGCCATTCTTACGTTGAATCACTTCCTAATTCTATGACGAAATGCATTCCAATATTGGGAGTTGAATTAAATCGGAAGCGATTCCAAATCGTCATGTCATAAACGACTAATAATCTTTTCCATGTTGATATTGCACACAGTTGACCTTATCATATTAGCTGCGAATTACGATTGTGATCATGCACCCGTGTCTAGCCTTAATCTAGCCTTAAATATCGTACGATTGAATTCTCTTCTCAACCGAAGGGAGATTGGCATCTCGGACAAACTTCATATCCTGACGGTATCGGTTGGCCACATATGGTGCATATTCGTGCAGAAGAGTGCTGTCGGACATCCTCCATTGCATCTACCGCTGGCGAGATTGTAAGAGGCATCGGCTGTGGCTGATATGTAGGTTGTTGATATTGTTGCTGGTAAACTTGTTGCGGATATTGCGTTTGTGATTGAATTTGAGATTGTGAGCCGGCTAATTGAAATTGCGACTGTGTTTTATCAAACCTTTGGCTATTCGCTTGAGGAATTTGTGCCTGTTGCTGATTCTGTAGCAGTGATTCCAACTTTCTCACATCGTATATCTTGTTCCCTTTCAGATAATATCTTTCACTGCAATTTGGGCAAGTGACAATATTCCCCTGTAGGTTATCTGTCGTATTGAGCTGCTTTTTGCAGTTCATGCACTTGAAAGTCCTACTGCCAGCTAACCCATAGATGATGAAAATAATGCCGGTAATGAACATGCCATAGAATATCCATGTCCCACCCGATGCGTTACTCGACGTGTAGTTGTAGATCATTATTGGGATAATCAGCATCACAATTCCTAGAATCAACGTACCTATGCGCATGAATTTCCCCTTCCATCTCAGCAATGTCTTGTACAATGATGTGAATGGTATATTGCCTGATGAACAAATGAGAATAAGATTCTTTCTCTGAAAAATGATTTGCGTGTCGACGCTATGAAGTTCAACATTGTTTATTTCTGGTGTTCTCCGAACGAAAAGTGAGGGGCCTCGCGTTTCGGAGCTATTATAGTGTTGTCAAAGGAATGTCTCCATTTGATAAGCAACAAGAAGCGACGTCTGAATTGTGAGATTAATAAATCAAGGGTTCGCATAAGCCAGCAGGTGAATGTTGTCCCAACTGCGCCTGCAGGATGATGGTAATCATGGCAACGATACATCTTAACTGCGGACAGACTCTCATAAAGTGTTTTTGATCTTCTGGATTCCGCGGATATCGAGCTGATAGAGGGGACACCTTGGGGGATGTCGGATCTTCTGTGTGAGTATCTCACTGAAAATTTGAGGTCAATGAATTTATCAATAAGATTGAAGCCATGAAAGTATCTCATTCCTTGAAGACTATCTCCGCAATAGGCACTTAGCGTGTTTATATGGGTTTCTTCATATTCCAAAGGTGTTATGCCTCCGGAAACCAGCAATTCTTAATAAAGTAAATCAATACGCGACTTGGTTCGAAGCTATCCGATGATAATCGGGGGCGGTTCACTGCACAACACGATAATTCGTTTCCTTCCTGCAATTCTGTTTGTCATATTGATGTTCAATGTGTCCGTTTTGAATAATGCCTCTCTCGGTGGAACTACCGAATACATTGCACACAATCTGATTTGCATAAACAACAACTCTGACCTCAAGTCCCAGAAATGGCCTAACCTTGGGATTGAGTTTGATTCCCAGATTGTAAACGAAAATACAACATCTAACATTTCATCAACTTTTGCACCTATCATTTACTTTGGTCCCATTTTGTCATCTTTGGCAGGTTTGCTTTGTGTGGTCTCGATTTCATCGATTGGGGTAATTCTATGGCTTAGAAGGAAGGTAAGATTGCAGAACGATGCTATCGATGACATATTGCTTCTAGAGAGCAGGATCTCATTCCTTCCAACGCATCTCAGGAAGGATCTATCCTCAAACCTTCGAGAAGCAAGAGACTCTTTCGACGTCAGAAATTACTACGAGGCTTGGAAAATCTCAAGTAATGCTCTTATTCAAGCCTCATTAAGAATCGATTTGCTGAAGATCGTACGCAAGAATGTCATAACGTCCAAGGGTTTGATTGAGAAGGGAAGGAATATGGGACTCATCATGGCAGATGAGGAAGCCATCATTGCGGAAATCGAGCAGACGATTGGACCGATAAGACTACGACAGCTGATGAGCAAAGAGAGGAAATAGGTAATGATGATCGCACAAAGCATAGACTATGTTGAGATGGCGTCAAGGAGCCACCTACTTCTCGAATCGCTCAAGAAAAGGATTTCTTTTGCCGAAGAGGCTTTCTCACGATTGAATCCTATCTGGAAGAAGCTCGAGATTGATTCCGCAAATTTCTCAATGGATTTCAAGGAGCGCTGTCTCTCTCAGCTTGCTGAAATAGATCAGACAATCCTCCTTGGAGACGACCCGCACAAGATATTCCTGTCGATCCCGGAGATCGAGAGAGAGATCGAGGGGGAGATAGCCTTCCAGAAGGCATCCCGCGAGAAAGCTGTCG
>Ga0315288_10009941_pt1 | contig 11983 bp, 9 predicted proteins | sample YL17G11_20_MG_FD_203454 | JGI IMG/M metagenome (GOLD analysis project Ga0315288, IMG submission 203454) | Sediment microbial communities from Yellowstone Lake, YNP, Wyoming, USA - YL17G11_20 | ecosystem: Environmental > Aquatic > Freshwater > Lake > Sediment | place: USA: Wyoming | collected...
TTCTTCGCGACCCTCAAAGCCGAGGAAGTCCGTCTGACGGAGTATCGCGACATGGACGATGCCCGAGCAAGCCTCGCCCGGTTCATCGACGACATCTACAACACGAAGCGCCTGCATTCGGCCCTGGGATACATGCCACCCCTCGAGTTCGAGTCGGCGGAACGAAGCACCCCCATAATGCGGAGTGGAGCCGACACGAACTCGGCCTCGCCAGAAGGCTTCGCCGACGCGGCGCCGAACCTAAGCCTACCTCCCGCATCGCGGGATGCTCTGTACCTGCCCGAGCCCACTAACCCAATGCCCCCCACTGTCTACCAAACGGGGTTCAGTCCACTCTGGACCCAGGCACACCGTACACGCCACGGACAGGTCTGCGGTCTCCTGCCGGCCGAAGTCGGACCATACGAGCTGCAGCGACCGAGCGTCCGGCCTCGCCGCGCGGAAGGACCGGGCGTCGGACGGCAACAGCCCTGCCGACTCCGAGGGGGACACGAAGGCCAGCTTCCAGAGCCCCGCGCCGTCCGGGGGCCCGTCCAGGCCGAAGGTCACACCACCGTTCGAGACCCGCAGGATGCTCCCGGTGCGTGGGTCGAGACTCAGCCTCGATCGCGCGTCCGAGAGCACGATCTCACCTCCGCCGGACACGACGGATGCCGCAAGAGCCGTAGCCACAGCGGACACGGGGATGAGCATGGGCTCGGGGCTCCTCTCGGTAGAGCTACGATGATAGCAGGGCTGAGGGACGCCTGGCGGAGGCCTGTGGTGGCCGGCGGGGTCCGGCCCTACCGAAGCAGGCGGCTGCCAGACAAGGGTCTCAACCAGCACGCCGCGAACGCTTGCCCTGCGCAAGCCGGTTCCGGACCACCAGCTCCCGGACAGAGTGATCATGCACCATAGGAGGAGTACGGATGACCCCTCGACAGGAGACCACTCGCCGGCAGTTCCTCGGCGCGGGAGCGGCTCTCGCGGCCGCGTGGGGCACGATGGCCGCAGCGCGACCAGAGCCCCCCGTGCGTCGGCCGGTCATCGACTGCACCGACCTCTACCATCCGCCTCAGGACCCGGGAGACAACGTCGACCTGGTCGCGGCATACGCGCTGCCGGAGGTGGACCTGCGGGCCGTGATCCTCGACATCACGGAACAGTACCGCAACGATGTGCCTCGCGATCCCGGGTACATTCCCATCCTGCAGCTCAACCGCATCTTCGACCGCAATGTCCCCTGCGGCGTCACGCCGTTTACCGCGATGCGCCACCCCTATGACGCCATGGCGGATGCGCCGCGATTCCAGCAGAGCGGCATCGACCTCTTGCTTCGGTGCCTGGACGAGTCCGATGGGCCCGTCGACATCACGTCCTTCGGATCGGCGCGGCCGGTGGCGGTAGCCTACAATCGCGAGCCGGAGCTGATGCTCGACAAGGTGCGCCTCGTGCACCTGTGCGCCGGCAGCTCGGAGCCAGGGCTCCTCGAGTGGAACGTGGTACTGGACCCGTATGCGTTCATCCGCGTGCTGCGCTCGCGGCTGCCGGTGGCGATCTACCCGTGCGCCACGAAGGACGGCCCGTTCGCCTACGGCCCGCACAACTGCTTCTGGCTGCTGGAGAACCTCGGGTTCATCCGCAACATGGCGCCCCGGCTCCGGCAGTACCTCCTCTACGCCTTCACGGCGTCCAACCGCTCGGACTTCCTTCGGTACCTCGACGAGGAGCCGGCTGCCGGAACGCTGGACTCGGTATGCGCTCGGCGGCACAACGTATGGGAGACGTGCGTCTGGATGCAGGTTGCCGGCCGGCGGCTCGTCCGCCATGCGGATGGGTCGCACCGCATCGTCGCCGCCAGCGACGTGCTCGCCAGCGATGCAGTGCTGCCGGACGAGCTGGTCCCGTGCCGCGTCGAGGTCGACGACCACGCCGAGATGCGGTGGGAGCCGTGTGGCCGACCATCGCACACGCTCATGTACGATCGTGGCAACCCCATGGCCAATGAGTCTGCGCTACGAGAGGCGCTCCCGGCCCAGTATGAGTCGTTCGGACGGTAGGCGTGGTAGGATTCGCCTCGGGCCATCCCGAACCCGTCGAGGGAACCACGCATAGCGTATGAGGCCGAGTAGGGGCTATGGCGGAACGCCCTCACAACTGGTTGGCAACGCAGCTCGATAGCAAGGCGAAGCTGGACATCGCCCTGTTCTTCCACGAGAACCCGGACACGATGGACGTGGCCGGGTCTATCGCCACATGGACGGGCTATCGCGAGTCGGAGCTCCAGGGCGTGCTCGACGACCTGGTCTCCAACGGCGTGCTGCGCCGCCATGGCAACGTCCTGCAACTCACGGACGACGAGCAGATCCGCGGCGAGCTGGACCAGATCGCAGCGTATTACCAGGCGGCGCGCAGCGCCGTCGATGAGTTGGTGACGCGGCTTCAGGAGGATCGTGCGCGCATTGCCGTCGAGCTCGATGACTTAGAGGTCTCGCTCGACGCCATCGTGCAGACCATGAGCGATGGGCTGATCGTGACAGACGCGGATGACTCGGTTCGGCTGGTGAATGCGGCGGCCTCGACGCTCCTCTCCCTCGAGGACACCGGCTGGCGGGGGCGTCCGGCACTGGAGGTCTTCGCCGCCAGTCCGATCGAGGGACTGCTCCGGAGTGTGCTAGGCGACCGCGAGGTGCGGCATCAGTCAGAGCTGCGCATCGTCGAGGAAGGGCGCTCCCGGTACGTCCGGGCCACCGTGGAGCCGATCGCGACCGAGCGCGCCGGGTTCCGCGGGTGTGTCTGCGTGCTCTCGGATATCACCGACCTCCGGCGGCTGGACGAGCTGAAGAGCGAGTTGATCTCCTTCGTCTCCCACGAGCTGAAGGCGCCGCTGACCGCCGTGAAGGGCTATGCCGGCTCTCTGCTGATGCCCTCCCTGGATCTCGGCGAGGAGACGAGCGAGGGGTTCCTGCGCGCCATCGACGCCGAGGCCGACCGGTTGGCGCGGATGATCGACCAGTTCCTGGACATCTCGAAGCTCGATGCCGGCCAACCGCTCCAGATCGTCCCCGTGCCCTGTGACGCGGCTCAGCTCGTCGAGCAAGCGATCAGCATCCAGAGGGCCGCCTCCAGCCGTTGCGCACCGCAAGCCGAGATAGGCGCGGGTGTTGGCGCCCTGTTCGCCGATCCGGACAAGGTGATCCAGGTCCTGACGAACCTCCTCAGCAATGCGGTCAAGTACAGTCCTGCAGGGGGCCGAGTGACAGTTCGAGCGGAGCGGCTCCACGATGCGACGCGCGTGTCCATCTCCGATGAGGGCCTGGGGATGTCGGAGGCCCAGCGCCAACAGCTCTTCGTACCCTATTACCGGATCAAAGACTCGAAACGCAAGAGCATCCGGGGAACGGGACTGGGGCTCTACCTCTCGAAGCACCTCGTGGAGGCCCATGGGGGTGACATGGGTTGTGAGAGCGAGGAAGGAGTAGGGTCGACCTTCTGGTTCACGCTGCCGGACACGCCGCCCCCGATGGTCTTTGAGGAGCCGGCGAACGCCGACTGACGCGGCCATCGAGCCTACCTGGCCGGCGCGCGAGCTACGGTCACGCGGTTCCGGCCCGCCCGCTTGGACTCGTACATCGCCGCGTCCGCAGCAGCCAGCAGCGCTTCCGGCGACCGACCGCGGGCGGCCTGATCGGTGGCGACCCCCACGCTCATCGTGACAATGCCCTCGGGCACATCTCCTCTCGGCAGGCCTGCGGCCTCGACGGTTTGCCTGAGGCGTTCCGCGAAGGAATGCGCGCCCTCGGCGTCCTGGCCGGGGCAGACCACCGCGAACTCCTCCCCGCCCCAGCGAGCGACGAGATCGCCGGCCCGCTGACACGTCGCCTGGAGCAGGCCGGCGACGCTCTTGAGGCACCCATCGCCGGCGAGGTGTCCATGCGTGTCGTTGTAGGACTTGAACCTGTCGATGTCACAGAGGAGGACGGAGATCGGGACCCCCGCTCGAGCGGCGCGGCGCCACTCGAGCTCGAGGTACTCCTCGAAGGCCCGGCGGTTCGGCAGACCGGTGAGCGCGTCGCGGGTGGACAGACGCTCGAGCACGGCCTGAGCTTCCTTCTGAGCCGTGATGTCAACGAAGCTCTCCAACAGCAGTGCCCGACCTTCGAGCGTGATCGGCACGACGGACTTCAGGATGGGACACTGGCTGCGGTCGGAGGCAATCAGCACCCGCTCGGAGGCGTCGACCGTCTGCCCCAGGTCGCACACGGGGCAGGCGCCGCGCTCCGCCGGACAGACGAACTTGTGGCACACCTGTCCAATGATGGCCTCCCGAGGCGCGCCGAACATCCGCACGGCCGTGTCGTTCGCGTCCTCAATGGTGCGCGTCTCTCGGTCCACCAGGATGATCCCCGTCGGGATGGACCGGACAAGCTGCTCCAGCTCGCCTCGACTCTGGTCGAGAGCCATCGCGCTTAGCTTCCGCACGGTGATGTCCTGCAGCACGCCCAGGAGCTGCGAGGGTCTCCCGGCATCATCGCGAGTGACCTGCGCCAACGACTGCACGTGCGCGATCTGACCGTCGGAGCGCACGACGCGGAACTCCTGCGCGTACGGTTTGCGCTCATACAGGGCCGCGTCGATCCCCAGGAGGACGTCCGTCCTGTCCTCGGGGTGGACGTAGTCCAGAAGGCTCCGAGGACGCATCGCGCCCGGCTCGGCCTCGCCAAGCAGCCGCAGTAGCTCATCGGAGCAACGGAGATCCCCCGTGGCCGCCTGCCACGTCCAGTAGCCGATGTCCGCCAGTGCCGCTGCCTGGGTCAGACTGGCGTCGCGTTCCGATAGAGCCTTCTCGATCTCCCGCCGCTCGGAGATGTCGCGGATGACGGCGAGGGCCAACCGCGTCTCGCCGACCTGGCCGACGGAGAGTGAGAGCTCGATGGGAAACTGGGTGCCGTCGCTCCGCACTGCCAGTAACTCGACAGTGTTGCCGATGGCGACGTCCGGCTTCCCGGTTGCGAAGTAGCCCGACACGTACTCCTGATGATGATCCCGGTACTCCTCGGGCATGAGGCGGTGGAGTCCCTGGCCGACCATCGCCTCGGCCTCGATGCCGAACATGGCGGCTGCCGCCGGGTTGAAGAGGGTGATGCGCCCCTGCTCGTCGATGGCGATGATTGCGTCCTTGCTGGAGTCGATGATAGTCCTGAGGAGGGCCTCCCCACGGCGCCGAGCCTCCTCCACGAGTCGGCGCTCCGTCACGTCCAGGATGATCGCGACGAAGACCTCACGGTCCTGCAGTGTCGATCGCTGCAGTCGCACATAGACCGGATAGGACGAACCGTCCTTGCGTCGGTGGATGGTGTCGAACTCGATGGTCTGCCGGTCGCCCTCGCGTAGCGGACGGATCAGCTCAACGTAGCGTTCCGGTGTGAACTCGGGCTTCAGGTCGAGGGGTGTCCGCTCCCGGAGCTCGTCCATGGTGTAGCCCAGATTCCGGCGAGCTCCTTCGTTCGCGTGGACGAACCGTAGCGTGATCGCGTCGAAGATGTAGATCTCGTTCATCGAGCCGTCCAGAATGCGGCCGAACTCGATCACCAACGACTCAGTTGACGCATGTTCCTCCATCTCGGCGCGAAGCGGCGCCTGGGCGCCCTCGGGCATGTCGTCCGCACTGGATCGGTCTTCGGTCGCCATGCGCACATGGCTCCGTTCCGTCGGTCACAGACCTCATGCTCTTCCCATTCGCCACGCCGGTTGTTGCGCCCTACCTGGGTTCGCGCGGTAGCGATCGGCACGCCCCCCAGGTCGCAGGGACGAAGGCCCCCTCCGCCGAACCAGCAACTGGGTTCAGGGCTCCAACTCTGTAGGAGGGTACCCGATGCTCCCTCGCGAGCGCGTTGAGGCCGCCCTGAGGCACGAGGAGCCGGACCTCGTGCCATGGGGTGAGCACTCGATTGACTACAACATCTACGAGATGGTCCTCGGCCGGCGGAGTTACGTCCAGGGGAAGATCCGGGAGACCAAGGCCCTCTGGAACGGGCAGCGCGACGAGGTCGTCGAGTCCTATCGGCGCGATGTGATCGACCTGGCGGACGTGCTCGGGATGGAGATCATCACCGCCAAGCCAGTTCCGCCGGTGGGCTACGCGCCGACTCCGCTGGAGCCGGTGGACGACCAGACCTACCGCGACGGCGCGGGCAACCTCTGGCGCGTCTCGTCGGCCACCGAGCAGCTCATGCCCTACTGGACCGACGTCTCGGGCTACCGGGTGCCCTCGGTCGAGTCCATCCATGAGCAGATCGACGCCGTGGACCGGAACGGCGTGGCGCGTCCGGACGAGTCCTGCTACGAGGTCATCCGGCACATCGTCGCGGAGCGCAAGGCAACCCACTGGATCAACCTCTGCACCGGCGGGATGGGCTTCCCGATGGTCGGCCCCACAACAGAGGAGCAGTGCGTCAACGCGGTCCTACACCCCGAGCTCCTCGGCCCGGTCGCCGAGCTGCAGGCGAAGCACTGCATGGCGGAGCTGCCCTGGTATGTCGAGCTTGGCATCGACTCCGTGATGCCCTGCCATGACCTCGGCTCATCGACGGCGCTGTTCGCGAACCCCCGCATTCTGAAGGAACACGTGCTGCCCTGGTGGATCGAATACGTCAAGTGCGCTCATGGGCTGGGGCTCAAGGTGATCCAGCACTGCTGCGGGTGCATCACCGAGGCGCTGCCCTTCGTGGTCGAGGCCGGATATGACGGCTGGGAGGCCGTCCAGGCGAGCGCGGGCATGGATCTCCGGGTCATCAAGCAGCAGTACGGCGACCGGCTCACGCTCTGGAGCGGCATCTGGAACGAGCACCTAATCCTCGGCACGCCGGACGACATCGAGACCGATGCCCGCTATGCTATCCAGTGGGCGGCGCCGGGTGGCGGCTACATCTACGGCGCGACCCACTCGCTCGCCATGGGGACGAGGCCCGAGAACCTGCAACGCATGAAAGAAGCGCGCGAGCGATACGGCGTGTACCCGATCGACACGACGGGTGGGGCATAAGGCGAGGGGGCCGGACGATGGCAGTCACTGGAGCTCTCACACCCGAGGTCGCCAGGGCGGTGGATGCACTGACGGAGTTCGGCGCCACCGAGGTGTATCTGTTTGGCTCGGTCCTGACCTCTTCGTGGGAGCCCGAGTCGGACCTGGATGTCGCGGTGGTAGGGCTTCGCCCGGAGGCCTTCTTCCGCGCCATGGCGCGGGTCTCGGACATCGTCCGACGTCGAGTGGACCTTGTGGACCTCGGTCAGGATACGCCGTTCACACGGTATCTCCGGTCACACGAGGAGGAGCTTCTCCGTGTCCATTGAGCGGGGCTGGCCGTGCAGTGTCGAGCCGGGCGCAGGCCCGCGTCCTCTCACTGGCGGCGATCCGCACGCTCTGCCTTCAGCCTTTCTATCTCCCGCCCGATTCCCTGTACGGCGCGGCCCCAGCGTCCATGCGCAATTCGGCGCAGCTCCTCCTGGTCCATGTAGCCTTTGGACGCCCGATAGGCGTTCCGGAGCGCCTGGGCGCGGTGCTCCGATTCGAGCATCTCGTCTAGCGTCCCAAACGCGCAGGGCTGGACCTCTGGACACGACCGCAAGGCATCGGTGACCGCGGCGTGGTGGTGGCGCAGGAGATCCTCGGTGGAGGTGCTGCGAGGGCAGACGATCCGGCGGATCCCCGGCACCGGTTCCGATAGGAGCGTTGCGTGAGCCGTCGTTGTCAACAGGAACGTCCCATCCGTAAGCTCGGTACCAAGATCCACCGTCCTCATGTCGCGCGGCAGCACGCCAAACCTTGGGAGCAGCCCCATCCAGCCGAGCGTCTTGACGTCGTAGGCTAATGCCTTGACCGTTCCGTCCGCGCTCAGCAGACTGCGCAGTAGGGCCCTCTGGCGGGGGAACGATCGGGCAACGGTAACGTTCTCCAGATCGCCCATGTGGCGGAACCCGCAGGCGATCAGTCGGCGGGTGACATCCGTGTAGAAACTCAGATCCAGTTCGGGGTAGTCCGCAGCGTCCACCAGGCGGTACTCATGCCGCGTCGAGTAGAGGTCCGTCGCCGTGGTGAGGATGCGGCGAGCGGCGCGCCGCACGTGCCGTCGCTGGAGCAGGGACAGGAGCACGCAGAGCACGCATGCGACACCCAGGACGACGAGGGGGACGAGCATGTCCTTGGGCAACCACTCGGGCAAGCCGAACGCCTCCTCTGCCGAAGTGCTTCGCCCCCCGGGAGCCTCTGCCGATGCCACTGACCTTGGGTGAGGACGCTAGTTCGCCAGCCATTGGGCGATTGCCTCGTGGCCGGACGTTGTTCCGTGTCCATTGGATGCTGCAAGCGGTGGCCCAGGTACACGACCCATGGGGTATCATCGGTCAGATGCGGAGGGTTCCTGGTGCCGGCTGGGTGACTGGGTATGTAGCGCGCACGGCTGCCGGGCCTTCGTGTCTCGCCCAAGAGGAGTGAGGTTCACCATGGTCGTACGCGGCACGGGGTCCAGACGCGTCCTCGCCTCCTGTCTCGTCCCAATGTGCATCGCCATTTCCACAGTCATCTCGTATGCACAGGTGGGTGACGACTGGCACGCCGCGATCGAGGCCGACTGGCTGAACCAGGAGCAGGTGCGGTGGAACGGCGCCACGGCGGGCATCACGACAGCGATGGACGCCCAGGGCGCGTGCGATGGCGTCAAGAACGGTAAGTGGGGCTTCCACACGAACGCGGAGAATGACCCGTGGTGGCAGGTGGACCTGGGCGAGGTGAAGGCTGTCGACCACGTCCTCGTCTACAACCGCTGCGATGCACCCGACCGAGCCGCGCACCTCCGCCTGCTCACCTCTGACGATGGCACGGGCTGGACGCAGGTCTACGAGCACGATGGCACGGTGTTCCTCGGCGCACCCGATGGGAAGCCGCTCACCATCGCCCTCACCGGGGTGCGAACGCGCTATGTTCGCATCCAACTCCCTGGTCAGGCGTACCTGCACTTCGATGAGGTCGAGGTCTATGGGCCGGAGGACCCTGAGCGCAACCTGGCCCTGTGGCAGCCCTGCGACCAGAGCAGCGTGAGCCCATGGTCCGCACGTCATGCGAAATCCACCGACCCCGTTGTCGCCGTCCAATCGGTTATCCGGCAGCTCGAGCGGTGCCGCAGACTGGCGGACGCCGTCGCCGACGTCGGCGTGGACGTGTCGGAGTCACAGGCCGCCCTCGCTGAGGCAGAGACGGGCCTCAACGCTCTGCCTGCCGATGCCGGGGCACAGCAGTTACAGGACCTGTACCTCAGCGTCCGTTGGATCGGCCGCCGGCTGGAGTTCGCGAGCCCGCTGCTGGACTTCGACAAGCTCGTCTTCATCAAGCGCGTGCCGGGCAGCTACCCCCACATGTCCGATCAGCACTATGGCTGGTGGTCGCGCCCGGGCGGCGGCCTGTGGATCCTCGAGGGGCTCAGGAGCGACCAGCCGGTTGCGCGACAGACGCCCGTTGCTCTCCCGGAGGGCAGCCTCTTCACTCCCGAGCTCTCGTACGACGGCACGAAGGTCCTCTTCGCGCACTGCGCCTACCACGATGGCGTCGCCGCGAACCCGGACAAGATGCACAAGGAGAACCTGCCCGAGGATGCCTTCTACCACATCTTCGAGGTCAACATCGACGGCACCGGCCTGCAGCAACTCACCTTCGGCCGCTACGATGACTTCGATCCGCGCTACCTGCCAAGCGGGGACATCGTGTTCCTCTCCACGCGGCGCGGCACGTTCCTAGAGTGCGGCCAGTCGACGGCCATGGCGACGCTGACCTCGGGCGCGCTGCCCGACAGCTATGTTCGCTGCGGCGGCGACCCCTACCGCCCGGTCGCCGTGTACACACTGCACGTCATGAACGCCGACGGCGGCGACATGCGCACCATCTCGCCGTTCGAGAACTTCGAGTGGACGCCGTCCGTCACCAGCGACGGTCGCATCATCTATGCCCGGTGGGACTACGTGGACCGCAGCAACATGCCCTTCATGAGCCTGTGGTCGACGAGCCCGGACGGCATGAACACGCAGATCGTCTATGGCAACTTCACGCGGGACCCGCACTGCGTCTTCGAGGCCAAGTCGATCCCAGGCTCGGACAAGCTGATGTTCACGGGATCGGCGCACCATGCGATGACGGGCGGCAGCATCGTACTTCTCGACCCGCGCAAGGGCATGGACGATGAAGGTCCGATCACGCGGCTCACCCCGGAGGTGTGCTTCCCCGAGGCCGAAGGGTGGCCCGAGACCTACTACAACGGCGCGTACCCGCTCTCGGAGTGGCAGTTCCTGGCGGCGTGGAGCAACAAGCCCCTGCTGGCCGAGGGCGGCACCATGCCCGAGAACGCCATGGGGCTCTACCTCTGTGATGCCTTCGGCGGCGTGGAGCTACTCCACCGTGACCCCAACATCACGAGCATGTACCCCATCCCGCTGCGGCCGCGACCCATGCCACCCGCACAGAGCGAGCGGATCGACTGGGCCGCCACGCCGAGGTCGCAGTTCCTGCTCATGGACGTCTACCAGGGCCTGCCAACAGTGGCGCGCGGACAGGTGAAGGCGCTCCGAGTGGTTGGGCTTCCCGCGAAGACTCATCCGGTGATGAACAACCCCTCCATCGGGCTCACCGGCGATGACCCGGGGAAGGTCGTGCTGGGAACTGTGCCGGTCGGCGAAGATGGCTCGGCCTACTTCTCCGTACCGTCCGGGCTGCCCGTGTTCTTCCAGGCCTTGGATGAGAGCGGCATGGCGCTTCGGACGATGCGGACCGCCGCCTACACGCAGCCGGGCGAGACGCAAGCCTGCATCGGCTGCCATGAGTCTCGGCTCACAGCACCTCCGAATGCCCTGCCGGTCGCGGGCCGCGGCGCGCCGGTGACCCCCACCCCGGGTCCCGATGGGACGTGGCCCATGCGGTACGACCGCCTGGTGCAGCCAGTGCTCGATAGGAGCTGCGTCCAGTGCCACCGCCCGGATGGTCCCGACCCCAAGGCGGTGGGACTGAACCTGACGGCTGAGGTCTCCTACGACACGCTCGTCAACTGGGGCAGCCCGAGCATCCGTGAGCTGGTGGTGTCGCGCTACCAGGGCGGCGTCTCCAACGTCGGCGATACCCTCGCGCGGACGAGTCCTCTCCTGCCGCTGCTCACCGCAGAGGGCGGCCACCACGGCATCACTCTCAGCCCCGAGGATCGAGAGCGGTTGGTCACGTGGCTGGATGTCTACGCCCAACGCGCGGGGTCGTTCAGCGAGGAGCAGGAGCGGCAGCTCGTCGAACTGCGGGAGAGCTTCGCCGGCCTGAGGCCGTGACGGTGCCTCTCGGAACGGGCCTTCCGGTTGGCGGTTCGGGTCTGGGTGATCGCCATGGCTCGGCAGCCTTACAAGTGTGTTCGGTGCGGCGGCATAGTCCCCCCGCGGGCGTCCACCTGCGTCCACTGCGGCTACGAGGGAGTGGATCGCAGTGTCTGGTACAACCGCTACGCACCGGAGATCGCCGGCGGGCTGATGGGGGCATTCCTCGCCATGGTCCTCATGGTTTTCCTCGTCCCCGGCGTAATGCGGATCCACTCCGTACGGGTCCTCAACCTGCTCTACGACCTGTACTGGCTGTGGGCTCTCATCGGTGGCGCCATCGGCGTCGCGACTGCTCGCGTGTTCAGCACGGGTCCTCTGCTATCCGACTGAGTCCTACGAACATATTGGCTACTATGCCCCTGGACGGACTACCGCTATTCCGGGAGCTGAACAACGGCAGAATGCGGCTTCGCGGGCGAAACGGTGGGAACCGGGCTCCCTGGACCTATGCTATTGCACCATCCCGAACAGCGCTACGGATCCTCCGCACCAGGTCCGCGAACGGCTCGTTGAGCCGCCAGGCCCTCACCCGACGTTCACCCCGGGCCGGCACCGCGAAGTCCTCCTCGTGCCACTTCGCGAGCCAGGCACGTGCCGTCTGTGT
>Ga0315288_10009942_pt1 | contig 11983 bp, 20 predicted proteins | sample YL17G11_20_MG_FD_203454 | JGI IMG/M metagenome (GOLD analysis project Ga0315288, IMG submission 203454) | Sediment microbial communities from Yellowstone Lake, YNP, Wyoming, USA - YL17G11_20 | ecosystem: Environmental > Aquatic > Freshwater > Lake > Sediment | place: USA: Wyoming | collected...
CACCTCCCGCTACACTAGTAGATGCGGCTCAACCAATGCACAGGAGGTGCAGCATGTCGAAGCAATCCCATTATAAGGTCGGCTGTGACGCGCACAAGCACTATTCGCTCTTCGCAGTTCTCGATCACCGAGGCCGGCCCGTCGAGCAGACCCGGGTCAACCACGAACCCGGTGCCATCCGGGCTTTCGTCTCCCGCTTCCCGCCAGGCACGCCTGTCGCCCTGGAAACCGTGGGGAACTGGTACTGGATCGTGGATGAGATCGAACAAGCCGGCTGCGTCCCTCTCCTGGCCCACGCGCAAATGGCGAAGAAGATGATGGGGCACGTGCATAAGACGGATAAGCTCGACGCGCAGGGGCTGGCTATCCTCCAGCACCTGGGCTCGTTGCCCACCGTCTGGATCGCCCCGGGAGAGATCCGGGATGAGCGCGAACTGCCCCGCACCCGGATGGCCTTGTCCAAGATGCGAACAGCTCTGAAGAACCGCATGCATTCCACCCTGGCCAAGTACGCGCTCTCCCTCGACACCCAGAGCGATATCTACGCTCCCAAATGGCGCCCGCAGCTCATGCAGCTCATCGGCTCTTTTCCCAACGAAACGCGGCGCTGCATGGAGCAGGAGCTCGAACTGCTGGATCAGGTGCAGGAGCAGATCCATCGGCTGGAGGCTCGCATCCTGGAACGGGTGCAGATGACCCCCACCATCCAGCTCATCCAGTCGGTCCCGGGCCCGGCGAAGATCCTCTCCATCGTCATCGACCGCGAGGTGGGGTCAATCGATCGCTTCCCGTCGCCCCATCACTTTGCTAGCTACTCCGGGCTCGTCCCCAAGGTCAAGGCCAGCGGCGGGAAAACCCACTACGGCAAGATGATCAAGGCCGCCAACAACTACCTCAAGTGGGCGTTCATCGAAGCCGCTAACGTCGTCGTCCGCCAGCAGCACCACCCCAACTGGCGCCAGAAGTACGTCGTCGCCCTCTTTGAGCGCACCCGACAAAGGAAGGGGCACGCCGTCGCCGTGGGGGCGGTGGCTCGGTACCTGGCCGAAGCGACCTATTGGGTCCTGAAGAAGGGCGAGCCCTACCGGGAGCCGACGCCACAGCGCCCGGTGGGAAGAAAGTCAGCCGTTTCGTTCGAGCAGGGGCAGGTGCGCACCTAACATGGCTCCACTGAGAGCCGCGAGTTGATTGCACCGCCCCTGCTGAATACTACTCATGCCCGATAAAGGGCGCATAGATGTTTCCAGGCGAAGGTCCCGCGATGTTGGCGGGGCGAGACCGGCTTGACTTGATCGGCGCGGGGCCCTGGTTCGATATCGGCACGCTGCCTCCAGGAGCGAGGTGACCTCTGATTGCAACAGTTCACTCTTGACAGGTGCAGCGCTTTCATAGATGTTAGGCGCCACCCGACGGCGTTCTCTGCTCGGCGGCCCCCCTAACTGCACGGCGGCGCGATCGTGCCCCCTGCGTGACCAGTCAAGACGGAGAATCGATTGTCGTGCGAACCAACTGTCTGTCTTTCCAGCTGAGAAGCATGAAGAAGATGCCCGCCATTAGGTTGTGGAGAGTCACACCCTTTCCGAACAACTCGTCTGCTGAGAGACTGACTAGCAGCCCGGTGTTTAGGTCGTACATCAGAGAGTAGAGGCCGAAGAACACCATTGCAGAGCCGAGCGCTACTCCAGACAAGAGAGCTCTCTGGTCTCTCAATAGGATGAACGTGCCTGTCATGAAGGCGGCAAGTATCAGCCATAGGTCGGCAGCTACGAAGGAGAGGAAGTAGTTCCGGAATCCCGGGACGCTCTCAGTGACGGGGAACAGGCCAGAATACACTAGGATCCATTGGACAATGATTCCTGCGCCGGTGAGGAAGCTAAGTACGCAGACCACTGCTCTCGAGGCTCTCACAAGTCAACCTCCCTGATGATGCGGCCGGCTTCGTGGTGGTTCCCACAGTCATGCGAGTACAACGGGACAATGGCAGACAAGGCGTGGCGCCTAACGGCCTCGAGCTAAGCTGCCCGGCGGAAGCGGGCAGGCCAGGCAAGCTCCAATCGAAGCCCAGCCCGCCGGGTCAGCTTCCCTGGCCTGCGGCCTGGGCAGGCAGCGAGTTGTTGGGCGGCGTGGTGGATCCTTCACCTTGCTGCTTCTCCAAGGCGGTAATGCACGATACGCGCCACCCTGGCGAGGAATGGGAAATAGCGCATGAGCTGGAAGGCACCCTGGCGCGGCTCTGGCTTTTCGAAGTAGTGCCACTGGCTGAGCAGGCGAATGCCGGGCGCCCATGCTTCCACATCCCGATCATCCTTCAGTCCCCAGTGCGGCTGGGCGACAGCTGCCGGGCGCGGATGAAAGCGAACCACCACCGGCGAGTAGGCCTCGCACACCAGCTCCGCGCCGGGGAAGCACTCGGCAAGCGCCTGCACCAACCGCTTGACGTCGGCCTCTTCCAGGTAGACCAGCATAGCCTCAGCCAGAAAGAGGATATGTCTGCCCGCCCGGCCTCTCAGGGCATCCATCCACGAGAAATCGAGCACCGAACACCCAATGAAATGACTACGCGGTGTCTCTTCGAGCAGCTCTTTCCGCAGCTCGATAACCTCCGGGAGATCGAGGCCGTACCACTCTACTTGGCCGTTATCGATCCGCTCGAAGCGGGTGTCGAGCCCGCAGCCGAGGTCGACGATCACCCCGTCGGGGTGCGCTGCCAGGAACGCCCGTGCCAGCCGGTCGAACTCCCTCATGCGCAGCAGGTAGTTGACCTGTTCGTTCTTCAGCCTCTGGACGCCGGTGAAGTCACAGTCGAGCTCGCCGACCAGCTCCACTGCCTTGGGATCTCGTACCAATGCGTCGGGGCGCTGGCTCTCCATCGCCCGAGAATACAACGGTATCAGGAGCGTCTGGGAGACGGCGTTCAGGTTGCGGATAGAATGTGTGGGCATTTGGGCCCCCTCTTCCCCGAACCGATCTAGCCGCCCAACGGCCTCGAGCTAGGCTGCCCGGCGGAAGCGGGCAGGCCAGGCAAGCTCCAATCGAAGCCCAGCCCGCCGGGTCAGCTTCCCTGGCCTGCGGCCTGGGCAGGCAGCGAGTTGTTAGACCACCGCAGCGCGATTGGAGGGCTACTTCACATCCTCGAGCCTTACACCCTTGCCCGCCCGCAGGCTCTTCCGAGCAGCTGCCACCCGCGCCAGGAAGCGGGGATCGTTCTCCAGTCGGTAGTCGAACCAGTCGTCCTCCGACTTGAACCCCACCAGCAACCCCGCCGGCTTGCCGTGCCGTGTGATGACGATGTCCTCGGTCTCCGCCCGGCGGAGCAGCCGCGACAGATCGTTCTTGACTTCGTGCAATGGGACCTGCTTCATCCTACCCACCTACCCTTTCCAGCCAGTCGGCCGCCTGGGACTTGGGGACGATGGCAACCACTTCGACAACGCCTTCGTCCACATCATAGAAGACCCGCACCTCGCCCACTCTGAGCCGGTATTGAGGGTCGTTGACGCGCTTGAGCTTCTTGATCCTGCTCTTGGAAGTGACGGTGGGCGTGTGCCGCAGGTGCGTCTCAATGGCAGCCGTGACCTCAGCCCGGACGTGCGCGGGCAGTCGGCGCAGATCATCCACCGCCTCCGGAGCTAGGTAGATCTCGTGGCGCATTCTGGCTATATTATAGCCACAATTAGGGGCGTGTCAACCGTCGGGATCTCGATGCGCCCAACGGCCTCGAGCTAGGCTGCCCGGCGGAAGCGGGCAGGCCTCTCTGGATTGTGCGGCTAGCTGGCAGGCCAGGCAAGCTCCAATCGAAGCCCAGCCCGCCGGGTCAGCTTCGGCGAGTTGTTGGGCCGCCACGGGGAATCGCATCCCACCCTGCCAGGCAGGAACCGCGCTATGGAATACATCCATCTATGGGAGTGGTTGAGTATCTTCGAGCGCGACCTCTGATTGCCCGGCAAGACGATCCATGAAGATAACGAGGTTGTTGAAGTCACCAGCCGCGGACGGGACCAAGATGGCCTCGAATCCGGCTTCTCGGACTAGTTTGCCCAAGACTTGTGTGTCGGTCCAGTCATCTGCCTTGAGCTGGTTCGGTGTCAACCCGAGGTCAGCCAGCAACGCCTCGTCGGTTAGATCGCATATCCTGCCAAGCGAGATCCTGATTGAGCAAACAATGTAGCCTTGCGGCGCCACTGGTCGACGTGCTAGCTCGGTAGCGCATCCTTCTGGGTTCTCTGACAAGTAGAGAGCCCCAAACTCCTGTGCGGCGTTGTAGCGACCGCCCGAGAGAAGAGCGCCTTCCATTGTAAGGATTAACCTGCGACGGGTGTGGAACACGGCGCGGTACCAACAAGCCCCGCGCAATTCGCGGGGGCTTGTGCCTTGCGAGTGCTTCGCGCCAGCTCTCTAAGGGACTGTCCACGGGTTAGGTTGGAATACCTTCTGCGATGCGCCCTAGTAGACGAAGGACGTCTCGAACCCCGTACGGTGGATCTTGCAGCATGGCTTCGATGGGCGTTCGACCTTGCAGCTCTCGCTGCGGAGAGTTCAGGAACGCTGCGCGGTCATCACGTTGTGGGTAAAGCTCCTGCAACAGGTCTGCCGCGCTCGTGAATTGTCTCATGATGTCAGCGTGGAGCAGCCTTATCCGGGGGCGATTCCGTCGCGACGAGCGCTCCCAGCGGCTTATCGTTTCAGGGCGGACGCCGCCGAATGCAACGCCGGCCTGAATCTGGGTGAGGCCCAAGACTAGACGAGCTTCCCGGACATCGTCAGGAGGAACGACCATTACGGTTGCCATTGGGTCCATCTCCTTTCGGCGGGTTTATATCATATGTCATGACATAAGTCAAGCCCCCGGGGCGCTCCTCGCTGGGCGGGATTCGAGCATTCTGCCTAACGGCCTCGAGCTAAGCTGCCCGGCGGAAGCGGGCAACGTGCCCAGGACTCTAGGCCAAGCCAGCGGGCATGACAAGCATCCCCAAAGGCCCAGCCCGCCGGGTCAGCTTCAGCGAGTTGTTGGGCAGCGCCTCCACATGATTGCGCACGGAACTGAAGGCCGCTTCTTCATGCTTCGCTTCGTCACATCGACGCGGGTTCACGTAGACCCCGAGTGTCAATTCGCTTGACACCTATCCTGATTGAGCCTGGGATTCCACTTGCATTCCGGGTGTAGGGCGCAAGATTGAGGCGTAGTGAAGTTGCGGCAGTTGACGAGCGGACTTGCCGGAGCCGAGTCTGGTGTTGGTGTGGGGCGGATCACCCGGACGCCCAACGCGTCGCCCGATGTGCTCCCCGTGCCCGAGAAGACCCAGCACTCGGCGCTTGAGGAGACGCGCAGCAAGTACCAAGCACCCGCCGGATCGCGTCCCACGATCGCGTAGGATTGCCCCTTCATGGCCAGGCTAATCAAGCTATGGCTTACGTCCGGGGCCGACCGGCAGTTGGCGTTTAGATGGGGTGTGAAGATTGGCAGTGGCGAGGTTGGTGTGGGGATTGCGGCTGCGTCCAGTGGCGACGTATCCCCTGGCGCGGAGATCGTGGCTGGGGCCCATGGCGCCGCATAGCTTGGTGTGGCAAGTTGATCGCCATCGCTGAGTTTCTCCATGTCGGAGCTCTGGCAGTCCAACCTGGCTCGATGCAGAATGCAGTGTGGTTTGATGCTGCCAAGCACATACGATGGGAGGTTACAGGCCAGACATGTGATTGCCAGTGTCGCGCCCAGGAAAGTCCTCAGGTTGCTGCGCACTGCGCCCTCCCCATCACAAACTGCGCTGCCCAAAGGATCCGAGCTCAGCTGCCCGGCGGAAGCAGGCAGACCTTTGCAGGATTGTCCGCCCAGCCGGCGGGCCAGGCAAGCCTCCCCAAGAGCGCCACCCGCCGGGTCAGCTGCAGCGAGTTGTTGGGCCGCCGCCTTCCCCAAGTTCACGCTACGGGCGCTTGGTTGCTCTGATGGGCTGTGTGCTTACGTCCACGACGTCACTGTACCCAGCGCGTTCGAGCATACCCTTGTACTCAGGGAAGTCATAGAGGGCACCGCCCTCCGAAACCGCGTAGAGCCACAGCCCAGGGGCCATTGGGTCTGGGTATTCGCGTCGAATCGCATTGACGACTAGTGTTCCCTCCTCGACCAGCGCATCGTGCGCTCTGCGGAAGAGGCGTGTGTTCTGCTCGGGACTGAAGAAATGCGTGATACTTCCCAAGTAGATGACGTCATATTGGGCCGAGCCGTAAGGCACCGTCCACAAGTCACCCGGAAGCGGTGTCACCTGGCCCTGAATGCCTAGGTCGGCGGCGACCTTGCCTGCTACAATCAAGATCTGTTCCCAGTCGAGCAAGGTGACACGCACGCCGGGATGGGCTCGGGCGAGAGATAGAGACTTGGGGGCAGGGCCGCACGCAATGTCCAGGACATGCAGCCCGTCGCGCGCTTGAATTCCTAGCTGCTGCCACATCGCATCGCATCGCCCGAGATACGTCTCTGGCGCGGCCCAACTGCGAGAGTAAACGCCGATCCAAGTGTCGATTGCCTCGGCCGTTGTGGCGCCGTATCCGATAGGGCGCTTCCCCGTGCGGATTGCCCCTGCCAGCTGGCCATTCCCTTCCCAACCGAAATCATAGAGCAGGTATCTGCCCATGTACGTGGGTTTGTCGGGCAGCAGGTAGCACTCAGCCTCCGGGACCAGGTGGTAGCGATTGCCTTCCTTCGCCAGGAGATTGAGTGATGAAAGATCATCGAGCAGCATCCGCGTCCCAAGTGGATCCCAATGATGCGACTCAGCGATTCGTTCGACGGTGTCCTCTCCGGCCGCCACCTTGGCCCAAACCTGCAGTTCCAGAGCCGCGCGGAAGCTCGCGACCTGGAAGATGTGCGCGTCGATTTGATCCAAGATGTCGGGGGCGGGCATGACAGGGGTTGCGTTTGCTTCCGAGTCCATTGCAGACCTCCAAAGTCATGTGGGTGCTCTCGGGCAATGTAGGGTGTCCGCCAAGACTCGACACCTCCGAGGTCACTCGCTGCGGCTGCCTCGCCAACGGGCGGCCCAACGGCCTCGAACTGCCTGCCCCCTGGACTGCCACCAGGGCTGGACCGGCAGGCCAGGGTGCCCGCGCGGCGATGCGGGCACGACTTCCATTCTAAGACCTCTGAGATAGCTGGCAAGTGCGCGTTCCCCCTGCGGCGGAAGCCGCGTCGGCACTAGTGAGTTGTTTGGCCGCTCCTTACTCAGAAGAACTAACCCTCTCAGAAGAAGATGAAGTATCGGGCCGCCCGCTTCAGGTAGGCACGAGTCGCACCCCCGTATCGCTTCGCGCACACTTCCTCTTCGCCCAAGATCCCTAAGTGACTGAAGATATGTGACGCGATCAGTATCGCTAATGCCGTCCAAGAGCCAATCGCAAGGGAAGCTCCGGTGAGCACAACAAAGGACATGACGATCTGAGGATGTCGGGATAGCTTGTACATGCCGCGTGTGACCGGCTCGTCGGCAGGCGTGTTTCTGAAGTCTATCAGGGCCCACACCAAGCCCATTAGGCCCAATCCACTCGTGAGTACGCCAATGATGGACACGGGATGGCCGATCTTCAGGGGGGTCAGTATGATCAATGCGAGGGAGACCGATGCGACAAGCTTTCCGATCGCAGTGAAGGCAACTTGCTTCCGGCTCCAGCCCGACCGATCAAAGAGGCGACGGATCACCGTCTTTGGAAAGAGCAGAAACGTGGTTGCGTCAGTCACGACCAGCAGAGCCAACAGAAGCCAGCCGTTGAGCCAGGCAACTCCGAGAGCGGGGAACAACTCCATCTCTGACCTCCCCGGGTGGACGGGCACCCCGACTGGAGCGGCCTAACGGCCTCGAGCTAAGCTGCCCGGCGGAAGCGGGCTGCTTGCCACCTATTCTCGCGCACGCCAGCGGGCCAAGCCCCCCCACTCTATGGCCCAGCCCGCCGGGTCAGCTTCCCTGGCCTGCGGCCTGGGCAGGCAGCGAGTTGTTGGGCGGCCCAACCAATCGCCAACTCACAGGCCGCGGTAGGCCTCACGCCGGTGACGAACGTAGTGGACGATGACTTGCCTCGCGTCGTGATCCACCGTGTAGATGGTGCGGTAGTCCCCGACGCGTAGACGATATAAATGCTCCGCGCCAGCGAGTTTCGTCGACTGGCGCGGGATGGGTTCTTGCGAGAGGGCCTGGATATTCGCCCAAACCCTCTTCAGGATTGGCCGCGGCAGCTGCCGCAGATCCTTCTCCACCGAGGGCTTGAGCACGAGGCTATAGGAGGCCATCTTCCTTCAGCCGGCGCCTGATCTCTTCGGTGGGGATCGGCTTCTCCGCGCGCCTTTCGGCAACCACCGCAAGGTCGTGGAGATCCTCCATCAGGCGCTGGTAGCGGCGGAGGGATAGGACGACTCCCGTCTTCTTGCCCTTTTCATCAACAATGAACTGCTCTCTGGTTGTGGCCACCGGTCCCCGACCTTCCTCGCCCCAGTTGATTCCAAGTGATTATACGCTAGGCGGACTTCGAGGTTCCAGGGGCCGACGAACGGCCTCGAGCTAAGCCGCTCGGCGGTTCAGGCTTGGCCGCCTCATTCTATAGGAAGAGGGCGGGCCAGGCACGGCTGCGTCTTCGCCCGCCAGCCGAGTCGGCTTCAGCGAGTTGTTAGGCGACTAGCGACTGGCCTTCTTGTGCCAACGAAGGGGTTTGGTCGATTCACGAACGACCAGTCCCTTCGCCTCGAGATCTAGCTGAACGCACTTGGCCCACCATCCTGCCTTTGCGCCGCCGGGGAACTGAGCTTGTGGAAGGAAGCGAACAACCTTGGCCCGCATCTCCGTTTGGGTGAGTCCTGGTGGCTCAGTTGGGAGGATCTTGAGGAGAGCAACCCGCATCGCTGTGAACATGGAGGCATCGACGATAGTTGTGTAGCCATGGACGTTGACGTTCTGGACGACCACGCGGTCCTCGGAATTGGGGGAAGGCCGAGGGGCGGAGGTCTTTGAGCGTGAGGAGCCTTTCGTGGGCATTCTTGCCTCCGAGTTGCGAAGCTGTGGGCGGTCGGACAGGTCGCTCGGGCCGGTGACGCCAAGCGGCCTCGAGCTAAGCTGTTCGGCGGAAGCGGGCTAGGCTTCCACATTCTAGACCAGATTCGCGGGCAATTCATCCTGCGACAAGAGCCAGCCCACCGCGTCGGCTTGAGCGAGTTGTTGGGCAGCGATGGGACGGCCTCTATGGCCGGCATGTAGCGTGCCGGGTCTCCATTGACCGCCTCGAGGTGCAGACACCCAGATGCGACACTGACGAAGGCCGGAGAGCGCCCCATCAAGAACGCCTCTACCACTTCTCACCGGCGTCAGGAGTATTCGCCATACCGAGGGACCCTATCGGGCCGACAGGCGGAAGAGGCTGGTCACAAGCGGGCCGTAGACCAGCCCCCAGAAGATCCGGATCGCAAGCGCCAGGACGAAACCCAGCACCCAGAAGTAGGGGATCGAATGTCGTTGTGCTTGAGTGGGCTCCTTCCAAAGCAGTTCCTCGTCAATGAAGAGCAGCGGAAGAGCAATGAAGCTGCTGTAGGCCAGCGTGTAGTAGGCAAGCACGATGGGTGAGAGCCAGAATGTGGGAGAGATGAGTACAGAAGCGAGCCCGCCAGTGAAGAGCAGGCCCTCTGTCAGGCTCTTCCCGCCAGCAAAGAAGAACACCTCACGAAAGGAGGCCTGGGTTCTCCTGATGACCAGGTATGAGACAACGCGGTGCACCCCGAAAGTTGGACAGTGGGGAGCCTCCTGAGCTGTGGTGCTAAGGCCATGGCTGCAGAGTCGCGATGTATCTCGCGGGTGGTTGGTAGCCGATCGACGAATGCCGCCGATCGTGGTTGTAGTAGTTCATCCTCCTGCCGACGACGGCCACAAGCTGGGTCAGCGTTTGGGCATCCAGGAACAGCGACCGGTTCTCGGTCTTGAAGCGACTGTTGAAAGCCTCCATCTCGGGATTGTCTCGGGCCCCGTTCAGGGCATACGACACGCGGACGTGGTCTTCGAGCAAAAGACGGGAGGTCCAGGCATAGCCGGTGAACACAGGATCCTGATCATGGTGCGCGATCACCTGCTCCAGAGCCACGCTATGACGCTGCAGGGACCTGCTCGCCCGCTTCCACGCGGCAAGCGCCAACTGGGTCTCGGCATGCTCCCCGACGGCCCACCCCAGCACCAGCTTGGTCGTGTGGTCAATGATCGGGATGAGCTTCGCCTTGCGGCGGCCGTTGGCATAGACCAACTCGGTGAAGTCAGCATGTGCCACCTCGAAGGGCCGGATCGTCTCCTTGCCCATCACCAAGTTGATCCGGTCCCCAGCCGCGGTGATGACCCGTCGAATTCCGCTGGGCTTGGGTGGTCGAGTGCCCCGAATCAAAGGCAAATCCCACAGCCGATGCAGCCGCTGCACCACCTTGTGGTTGACCCTCTGGCCATGGGTCTCGCGCAGTTCCACTGTCGTTCGACGATAGCCATACTCCGGGTGGCGCCTGGCGATCGTCTCGAGCGGCTCTCGCAAGTGCCCGTACTTTCGGCCATAGCTCGCGCGTCGGCGCTGGTGGTAGTACCACGTCGAGCGGGGCAGTTCCACTGCGGCCAGAGCGGCGGGAAGGGTGTGCCCTTGCCTGGCTTCCCGGACCAGCGCCACCTTCGCTTCGTTGCTCATCCGTTCCGGCCTAAGAAGTTTTTTAGCAGGGCGATTTCCACTTCCTTCTTGCCCAAGAGCTGCTCGAGCTCGGCCAGGCGCCGCTCATGCTCCTGCGCCGCGTTGTCCTGCGCAAAGATCTCTGAGCCTCGCTCCAGGAACTGCTTCTTCCACACCCCGACCGAGTTGGGGTGGACACCGTACAGCTTGGCGATCTGTCCAGGGCTCTTCTCACCCGAGAGCATTTCCAAGACAACCTGGAACTTCAGCTTGGCTGATATCTGTTTCTTGGCCACGGCTTGTGCCTCCTTTGGGCGCAGCCCTGGCCCTAGCCTACCTCAGCTTTGCAGGAGGTCAAGCCCACATGAGTCCTCTGTCCAACTTTCGGGGGTCATAACCCAAGCGCAATCGGAATGTAGTCGCCTTGAGCAAGGATGAAGGAAGGTTGCGTCTCTGCGTGCAAGCCCCCGATCCCTACCCCCGTGACTGTCAGGCTCGTTTCGAACACCATCCCAAACAGCCAGACCAGAACGACATAGATGGCCGGAGCGAACTTCCTGGGGAGCCGCACCCTCTTTCTCAGATCGAACTTCGTGTTTGCCCACAAGCCGAAGACCATGAGGCTATAGAGGACAAGCTCCGTGAACCACAAGCGGGACCTGAGTTCAGGAGGATTGCTGAGGTTGAGGGCTGCGAAGACAAGTCCGATTGCGATCCACAGCCAGGCGTTCCAGATGCCATGTCCGTAAAGCTCTCGCGGCTTCGGTTGCATGGTCGGACTCCCAATGTGGTTTCTCGGAGCTGCCGCTGTTCGCTACACGCGCGCTGCCCAACGGCCTCGAGCTAAGCTGCCCGGCGGAAGCAGGGTACGCTACTAGGACTCTAGGCCATGCGGGCGGGCAAGACAGGCACCCCCGAAGGCCCGGCACGCCGGGTCAGCTTCAGCGAGTTGTTGGGCGGCCCACAGAAGGGGAGAGCCAATAAGGTCTGTCCAATGATTCACGGCTTGCGGCCAGCCAGCGCCACAACGTTCGTGTTCGCGAAGAAGCCGTCTATGGCCGCTGAGCGTTCAAGGCTCGCTTGCCACCGCTTGAATTCGTCTTGGTCAATCACCCCAGCGGCTTGCGCCTCTTGAGCCATCTGATCGAACCGCATGAGCTTTCGAGCAAGTGGATAGTCAGTCAGGAACACAGCGTAGACTTCGACAGTGATTTCCCGCAGTCCGTGGCTCCTGAACAGCCGATGTAGTGTGCGTCCTGAGAACGGGTTGTTCATCATCTGTTCGATGTGAAACCGCACTAGCCGTCGCTCAAGCTCGGGT
>Ga0315288_10009943_pt1 | contig 11982 bp, 12 predicted proteins | sample YL17G11_20_MG_FD_203454 | JGI IMG/M metagenome (GOLD analysis project Ga0315288, IMG submission 203454) | Sediment microbial communities from Yellowstone Lake, YNP, Wyoming, USA - YL17G11_20 | ecosystem: Environmental > Aquatic > Freshwater > Lake > Sediment | place: USA: Wyoming | collected...
TTCTTTTCTCAACTACCCCCTTCTCCAATTCCTTAAGATGCTTGGAAAGAGTAGCCGAACTCACGCCAGCCTTTCTCCGAAGCTCCTGATACCTATGCCATTCTCCGTCTCTCAAAATCCTCATGATGGCTTGAACTGCGGTCCTAGCCCTGCTTATCTGCCAGCTCCCGACACCCCTCTCAACCATACCAGCCAACCCTCTTAACAAGTTGTGAAATAAGTTTAGAACAACAAACTTAATAACATTTACGCAACACATTAAGAACGTGAGTTCAAAGTCTTAAACTCAATATGAGGCGTAAAATCGATATGAACAACCGAAAGGGAACAAGACGCACGCTATGGCTACATGCTAGTGAGTTTCGAGTTAGATGTCGACGATCACCATTGGAAAGCAGTTTACACGAAGGCTGACATACTCGAAAAAAGTTACTAGTAGGACCCCTCCGACCGTCTCTCCGTCTCGGCATATATCAGTCTGAGGCGCGGTGACCATGAGCCTATTCACTTCTGAACCCAGCAGCATTCTCCAAGACCCAAAGTGGCTTGAGCCACTCTCAGACCCACCAGGCGGAAGACCTCTTTGCCGCGACGCCGATCTGAAACTGATGGCAAAACACTTGGCTGACCTATTCAGGACTGGGCAAGCTAGAAACCTATTCATATATGGAGGCCCAGGCACAGGAAAAACCCTCTGCGTCAGACACTTGCTTAACGAAGTTGCTCGCCATGCCTCGGAAACCAATGCTCCCATTTTGACTACCTACGTCAATGCCGGCAAGACGAGGACGCCGTACTATACGATGGCAGAAATCGTGAAGCAGCTGGGCGTCAACGTGCCGAGCGCAGGCTGGCAAATGTTCCGCTTGAAACACGCGTTCGAAAACCTGCTCACCGACAAATCCGCTCTAATAGCCATCGACGAAGTTGACAGCATCATCTTCAAAGAGAAAGAGCCGCTGGTCTACTACCTGAACCGCCAACCCAAAACAACCCTGATCCTAATCAGCAACAACTTGGATGACGTCGTAAATCTTCCGAACAGAGCACTGAGCACTCTTCAACCTGTCCTCATACACGCCGAGCCCTACACGGCCGAAGAAATCGAACAGATATTCAAGGAACGCGTGGAACGCGCTTTCAAACCTGAAACAATCTCAAACAAGCTTCTGACCATGATAGCGAAGACAGCAGGCGAGGTTGGAGACGTCAGGTTTGGCTTCCGCGTCTTACTCACAGCTGCATTGCTGGCCGAGAAAACTGGGAGACAGAGAACCGAAGCAGCCGACATTGCGTCAGCTGTTGAAGAAGAAAACAAAGTCAGAAAAATCAGAGAGCTCGAAGCACTGAGAGACAAGCTCCTCAAGCTAAAAAAGAAGTACGAAAAAGACTAGCCCTGTTCTAGCACAGAGGACTATGTTTTGACAGAAGAAAGTCACCACCGCCACAAAGAGCCTTCAGGGCCTGAATGAGCGTTCCCGTGCCCAGGGCCAGTATTTGTCCTCAATGCGGGAAAGATCCTCGAATTTGCTTGGTGGCTCTGTCTCAAGCATGTTAAATGACAAATCTGATTTGAATGAATCTGCGTCGCCACTTAGCCAATTCAAACACCTCTTCGACACGAATAATATTCAAACTCAAAAGTAGAAGCATTAGCTGGCAAAACGATCTCGACCTATCATCCTTGCCAGATCAGCATGCCTTCACGTGCGCGGGGGGGATTCAGGCAGAAGAGGTTGCTTCTGACTTGAAGGTTTGGAAGACTAGCGCGGTTTATTTTGCTTAGCTGTTCTCTCTTCTTCCAGTTCTTTGACGCGTGTTTCGATAAATTCTGTGACTTTCTCTTTACCGTATTTTTTCTCTTCTTCTTGTTTCTTCAGTTGCTCTTCTATTGTTCTGAGGACATTGTCCATGTCAAATGGCTTCATTATATATGCGTGTGCGCCTTTGTTGAGTGCGTCAATGGCATTCTGCACTGAGGGATATCCGGTGATTATTATCTTTCTTATTTCCGGAGCCGTTTCGTTCATTTTAGCCAGAACTTGTGTTCCTTCCATGTCTGGAAGTCGAATATCGACAAGAGCTAAGTTATAGAAGCTGGTTTTGGTTTTTTCTATTCCTTCGTTTCCGCTTCCCGCTGTGTCGACTGTGTATCCCTTTTCTTCTAGTACCATGGTGAGAACGGTTCTTATGCTTTCGTCGTCGTCGACAACAAGGATTCGGGCATGTTCACCCATACTTTTTCACCTCCTTCTACTCTTATTCTAGGTTCAATGGGGATCGTGATCGTGAAGGTTGTGCCTTCACCAACTATGCTTTCAACCGAAATCTTGCCCTGATGGGCTTCTATTATGCGTCTGCAGATGGCTAAGCCCAAGCCCATCCCTTTCGCTTTGGTTGTGAAGAATGGTGTCCAAATCTTTTCTGACACTTCCTTTGTCATGCCCACGCCGGAGTCAATGAGCATGAACTCGACATTATTGCTTGATGTTCTGCTTGAAATTGTGAGCTTTCCTCCTTGCGGCATGGCCTCAACAGCATTTTTGACAAAAAGTTTGCAAAGACTCTTTTCATTTTGTCAATGTCTATTTTGATCTTTGGCTCGTTCAGTGTCGAGTCTGCTAATTGGACTTTTTCAGGAATTTGAATGAGGGAAATGGATTCGGCGATGATTGATTTTGGAGTGGTCTCGGTCAGCTCGAGTTTTATCTCTCTTGAATAATCCATTAGGTCGGTTATGATCTTGTTTGAGTATTGTATGTCCTTTTCAATGATCTCCAACATTTGTATCATTTTCTTTTCTGTTTTTGGGCCTAGTTTCATTTTCAGATAGTATGCGGCACCGCTTATGCCTGTCAGTGGATTGCGGAGGTCGTGCCCAACCATCGCTGCAACCTGCCCGATGGCCGCGAGTCTTTCGGCTTTGACGAGTTGTTCTTGCGTGTCTCTCAATTGCTTCGTTCTTTGTTCAACCATTTTTTCGAGCTGTTGGGAATACTCCTCCAATTCCCTCTGCATTTCCTTGCGTTCGGTTATGTCTCTGAGAATGGCCACGAAACCTGCGAGGTTGCCTTGAGCGTCTCTCACGACACCTGCAGAAAGCTCTGCTGGGTATTCCTGCCCGTCCTTTCTCATCAGAGTATAGGGGACATTTCTCAAGATTCCTTTCTCAGCAGTCACCTTCCAGTTTTCCATCGCCCTCTGATGATCCCTCTTCGCCATCAATTCTAAAGCACTCTTCCCCATCAGTTCTTCCTTCGACGAGAAGCCGCCCAAACTCACTGCGGCTTGATTGCAGTCCACTATGTTTCCTCTCAGATCAGTGATTGTGATGGCATCAGGAGACGATTCAATAGTGTTCCGTAGTTTCTCTTCCGATTCACGAAGAGCATCTTCAGCCTTCCTGCGTTCGTTAACATCTACGAATAATGCTTGCATGGCTGGTTGTCCATTGAATTCCGCTCGACGGAAAGAGATCTCCGCCCAGGACACTGCACCGTTCTTTCCGACACCGCGGAATTCGAAGGGTTGGGACATAGGCTTTCCTTCCAAGCAATCTCTGTAGAGCTTGAAGAATTTGGCTCTGTCTTCAGGATGCACCGTGCTTTCGAATTTTTCCGGTGAAAGAGAAAGAAGCTCATCAACAGTGTAGCCTGACATCATTGTCATCATATGGTTGGCAAAGACGAAACGGGGAGGGATGCCTTGAAGAATCACCATTCCCTGCACCGAGTCCTCGATCAGCTTACGGTATTTTTCCTCTGACTGTTTGAGCGCCTCCTGCTCTTCCTCAAGCCTTTTTTGTGTTTGCCTGAGCGAAGACAGCATCTTGTTTATTCCCTCGCCCAAGCTAGACAACTCATCCTTCCCAATTTCTGAGACTCGAATCGAAAGGTCACCACTGCTTCCTATAATACTAACATCAGAGCTAAGTCGTGTCAGACGCGAAACGACGAATTTTTCGAGAAGGAACATTGTCAATAGAGCGAAGGCAACTCCTATGACGGAAAGAAATAAAGTGGCGTAGGCCATGCCGGCTTGAGATTGTGCGTAATTGTCTCTGGGCATGTCTGCTCTGAGTATAAGAATCGGGTTTTCATATACGTCCTCAAGCAAAGCGTATCCGGCAAATCTTTCATCGTTCAGAGGTTGAACGAGAATCGGAGATTCTCGTGATAAGGACTGATTGGCAGTTTGAAAGTCACTGGAAATTGGAGAATCTGCAATCACCTGCACTACAAGAGGCAACTGCGTCACTTTGAGTAAGAAAGCTAGTTCTGTGGCATCCAAAAACCGTCCCGTGATTAGTGTTCCTTGGACCGGCCCTTGCTGACTGCTGTGCAAAATAGGTCCTGAAGCGATAAGAAGTGGGCCCTCAGGGAGAAGAATCGTTCCAACCACAGGGGTTTTCATGCTGTCACTGCGCAGGATCAGGGGATTGGCTGCGACTTGTGACAACAAGCTCTGTGGAACGGGAATCTCGGTTCCATTGTTTAGGTCATAGGCCTTTCCGAACAAGACTTGCCCTGAATTGTTAACAAAAACCATTACACTGAGTCGCAAGTTGGCAAAGGTTGCATCCATCAGGTTCAGGTCTACATAGTTTGGGTTGCCATCCTGAATGAAGGAATAAGTGTCATCCCATGCCGCGTAGTCTTGAGTTGTAACGTTCAACCTATCAAGTTCATTGGACAGAGCATTGAGAACCAGGTTAACGCTTTGACGAGCAGTTTTCTGTTCCATCTTAGCGGTGTTTTCCGTCATCATCGTCCGAGTAACGACGAGCAGAATCCCAACTAGGCCAATCACGGCAACGCTAATGATCGCAAACGTCTTCCAACGCAGGTCCACATTTTCACCTTGCAGCGTGCGGCAGTGACATGAGCTACGTCCTTCAGCGCAGACTCCAGAGACTGAGCGCGCCCTTCTTGCTTGCTAGTCTGGCAACGAGAGTACAGTAGCTTTTGAGTAGAGAATCTTGAGATATGATATTTAACCTATGTGAAGGTGGAGTCTGAATTATTAGTAATGGTCCATATTCAGAATCCGACTCAGAGCTGTGATCGCTCGTTGGTTAAATCAGTTGTCAAATTAGCACAGAATGGAGTTAGTGAGAATTGGATAGCGAGCCAATGCTTAACAAACTGGAACCTCGCCACTTTCTCTTGTTTCTTTGCTTCGAATCTCGAATTGCGAGGAAGAGATTGTTTGTCACCGCAACTGATCCGCATTCAGTATCTGAATTCGAAATAAGAGTAATTCTTATCTCGCTTTCACAAGTATTAATATATAATATACAGCCTACGTTGAGCTAGCGCGCGCGAGAGGCAGTCGCCAATGAATGAAAACAAAAACGTTTTGTTACATAAGGTAGCTCGGAAAATCTTTGAGGAGGCTACAGCTGCAAGCCTAGGCGGCACCTTCAACGTCATCATATCCTTCCACTTAAAACAGAAATTCGGAAAAGACCCATATGAAGTTCTCATAGACAACCCCAAAACATTCCACGACGGACTCAAAGAAGTCCTAGGCGAAGGTGCAGAAGCCGTCATCAACCTAGTAGGCACATACCTCACCATAAAATACGACGTCAACTGCACAGCAGAGGAATTTACAAGTCTGTTCACTAAAGACAGTGCATCGTCAACACAGAAGCTGTCCAGAATATTCGGAAGCATAATCACCCAAGAAGAACAAAAACTGAAGACAGCATAGCTAACATTAATTATGCAGATGTTTCACGGCCAACCTTAGAATCTACATGTTGCACTTCGACGGCGACTAAAGGTTTGGTTCGCTAGTTTTTCATGCGTTTGTCCAGTCTAAACACGCTATCCAAAAGTCGTCAACTTTCACTGCGACACTGGTCTCTCCAACTGCTTCAACCACAACGTACACGCTCTCAAGTACGTCACCTCGCGCAGTGTCGAGAGACCTGTCAGGAACTCTACACTCCGAAAACAGATAACCCCCATGACAATTCGTGGTTGGTGTTCCGACATTGCTCAACTTCAATGCATTAAACGCACTGCACACTGAACGAGCCCGCATCTAAGAAGCGCTGACGCTGGACCTTTGACCATGATTTTCTTCGCGGACGACATTACATCTGGCATCATTCTGTCCGAAAGAACAAACCCCCGCGGTCAGAGCCACAAAGAACAAGTGATTGAGAAGTTGATACGTCTTGCATTCTCTGCATCTTTCGTACGAAGTCTGATCGCAATTCTTGCACAGCATTCTGTTAAGCCCCTTCACCCTGGTTTCAATTCTTTTCAATTCACAACAACCCAATTGTTATCACACACACAAGTCGCGCGTTACATGGCAACTACAGACAGTTGTACTAAGGATTATGAAAGAATTATCCGGATTCCTAGGCTTTCAGACTTGAACTCCGAGTTCAAAACAGGCCCGAGATGCATGCGCACAGTCGGTCCGTGATGGTCCTTAGAAAAAGGCGCGCTGGCTTGTCCCGAAATTGGTGTAAAATGGTCATAAGTCTTATTTTCGGATTTGGGGGCAAATTAGAGGCGCACAGTCCCTCCTTGTTTCTTTGCAGTAGCCGCCCTTCTCAAACCTGCAAACATGCCTTAAGCGACTAAACGGCAGGGCCACAAGCTCCACATGTGGATCTTGGAGGGCGACAGTGACCTGTTTCATGGTCCTGGATGGCACATGATAGGCAAATCTGGGTCTTCCGAAACTGTTTGCGGTTGCTTTCTCCCTGACAATGAGACCTTGAGTCATTAGACGCTCGAGATGCTGCTGCAAAGTGTTATGGCTAAACCCCACTTCGCTTAGAAGCGCTGTGAAGCTTCTGGGTTTACCGTCCTTAAGCGCAGCCAAAACGCGTTCGTCAAAGAAGCCCATTTCGGGCTCAGACAAACAAAAACGGACTTAACACCATTTTTAACCATTTCAGGGACAAGGCAACGCGCTATTAATTCGTAGTCGCTAATCCCCCTCTAGAAGAATAGACTTATGCTCGATTCATGATGTCTTTTAGTGCATCGGGTAATCGTTTAAGAAAGACGTCGAAATCCTTCGGTGGCTTAGCGATGAATAATTCCCTTTCGAATGGACCCTCCAAAACTGCAGAAAAATCAAGTGATCCTCTGTTTTTCTCCAAATTCGCGCGATATCTCTTGAACTGTAGACAAGCCTTTATCTTAACTGCAGTTTGTTCTTTCAGCGCTTCAATACTACAGCCAGATTTCTCAAGCGTAAACAAATCGTAGAAATCTCGCAGTTTCTGCGTGCGTCTAGTGAGGATAGCCCTAACTTTTTCGCATAGAATCTCTTTTTTATCGTAAGCTTTCACACTGAAAGGCTTGTAAAACTCTAAAAACTCTTCAAAATAGGCTTTGTCATCTTTTGATAATCGAACGTCATCCAACAGTGTTCTAACGGTAACGATTCTTTGTGGAAAAAGTATTTCATCAACGAAGTTGACTTGGATTTTTATGAGTTCTGAATTTTTCCACAGTTTGAACGTTACCATTCTGCTGCCTCCGCCAAATTCAAAATATCTCTTGCTCTTGAGTTCGTTCTTGAATTCCAAACCAGTGTCTTGGGCTGTCTTTTCGAGTAACGAGCCAAAGTTGCTGATTTCTTCGAGAAGACGTCTTCTCAACTCGTATTTTCCCAAACCAGCCCAAACTTTCTGGTCTTGCCAAGTAAAATCCAAGTCGACACTGAACCGGTAATAACCGAAGTAACATTTGACCAGACAGCTTCCACCTTTGAAGAGGTAGTTTTCTGCAAAATGTGCCGAACCGTAAATATCCTTCAGTATCCTATGAATCATTAGGTCTTTTTCTATCAGGCTTGGTTTCTGGATGCCAGATTTTTCAGCCACAAATGTGATGAACTCAGACAAGTCCGGCATCTCTGACCACCTTTTCAACGCTTTTGGGATAAAACTTTAAGTACGCCCTAACCTTGTCGGCTTTCACTCTTTTCCTGTATTCTTCAATCATCGAAGTTATCCTTCCTTCTGAAACAGATCGGTACCGTGAAATGTAGACAAAATCCAGAAGGGTCTTTTCGACATCTGAAAATCTTTTGCCGTTATCATTCACTATGCCGAAATCAACGAGCTTGCTTGATAATTTGATGAATTTGACCTTTTCTCCCCCTACTTTTATCTCTTTTGGACGATAAATTCTGTCATTAAGAATGAAAACTGTGTCGAAAAATTCGTGTGTTAAACCATTAAGTTTTAGACTTGTGTAGAAACCAAAGTACCATTTAACTTCGAGTTTATTTAGGCCAAGGGAAAGAATCTTGTAGATATCTGGAGATTTTTTGAGTTCGAACTCTTCCACGGTTTTTACGTAGTAGAGCCCTCTGAGGATTCTCACGAGATAGCCATACGATATCATGAAATTTATCGTGCTATCCACGTCAGCGACAAAACGCTTGCATGTTTCCCTTGTTTCATCTTTGGTTATTGCATTTCCGCCGAATCTAGATAGGATGTACCGCGTCAACTTTTTCATAATAGTTACTTATATAACAACCTTAAAAAACTTTCAAGGTAGATACACAAAACATCTTGGTCATAGCCGAAACTAGTCCTTCAATTCCCTTTGCTTAGCGCGCGCTTTTGATTTGCTCCGGTTCAAGGCAAAAGAAATAAGGGGACTTTGCGGGTGATGTCTCCATGCGGTCTCAAGTTCGTGCGCACGGTCGGTGCGTGATCGTGCTTAGAAAAAGGGCCCTTTTAACGAGCCCAATGAGGAACTTGAGAAAGCATTAGGTTTCCGCAGATCAACTGTGTTTCTTCAGGATTGCCCAACGCGTAGTGGAGCAGCAGGTATGCCATTCACGCCCTTGTGGCGTTGATGTAACTACCCTGCATTTTTCGCCGACTTTGATGGGGTGATGACACCATTGACATGTCGACGGCTTACGATTGACTACTTCTTTTTTACAGGTCCGAATCGTATTCGTATTTGGGGTGTAACTGAAAAGGTTTCTCTGCAATTCGGAGTCGGACTATGTACTGACGCATATTCACAAACGCTTCGGCAAAGAAACAACATGCGTGGTGTTCTCGTGGTTGAGCAACTGCATAACGCTTAGAATGTCTTTGGTTTTGTAGTATTTTGTTCCTACTTCTAAGTGCAATCCGTCATACCCTATTTGATCAATTCCAGTTTGAATTCCTGTCTCACTAACTCGATTCGAGTGAAGTGTTTACCTCTTGTTTGCAGTTTCAAGCCTCTTCTGATACATATTGAAGCAATCAACACGTCGATGGTTGGGAGAGGTTCGCCTTTTCTTAGGAGGGAAGCAGAGATCTTTAGGCTTTCATCATAGTCGTCGAGTGTCGGATAAATCACTCCCAACTCTTCGAGGTCTAGGGCTTTAGGAAACTCGATTATGTTGAACATTGTCGTAAAACCCTTTGCAGTGCGCTTGCCACTCTTAAGGAGGCTTATGAGGAGGTTTGTGTCGTAGACAACCTCTTCCATTCCAACTTCCTGCCTTCATCATAGTGTTCGAGAGCTTTCTCCAGACTTATAGAAGACACATCGAGCTTGGACTCTCTGAGCATCGTAGCTAGTTTTTCAGATGGCACAATTCCTCGTTCAACGATCTCCAATCGGGCGACATATTCTGCCAACGCCTTTCGGACAACTTCGCTCCATTTGACCTCGGAATACTTCTTCATCTTGTCATAGAGATCTTTCGGGATGGAGGTTGTTACGTTTACCATGTGACCAATATTCGTGGAGACACTTATTTAAGTATTCACACAGACTTCTGCGTCCTAGCAAGGACGCCGAGTGACATGGAATAATCTGCGAATCTGATGCAGACTGTAGTTTCCCCACGCGCGCACTTCTTCTTTTGTCTATTAGAGCTTGATTTAGGCTTGTTTGTCGTGTAATCTTGACCGCGTTGAAAAATGGCAAATCACGGGGTTCCATCAAAGCCGGATGGAAGTAGTTTTTCCCATAAGCCGTTGAGGCTACATTTAGCCCGTCTGGAAAGTCAAGGCACACAGGAGGACTAAAAACACATATATGCCTCAAAACTGCCCCTAAACCAGAAAATAGGAATTATCACCATTTTACACCAATTTCGGGACAAGCCAGCGCGCTTCAAACAAATGAGCTTTACAGTAACATGCATCCAAACCTGAGTTCCTGCGCTGCTAAGGTTACACGTCGCTCTCTATTATTGTGTTTTTCATGGACTCCGCTAGCCTCTCTTCGGTCGTTTTGAGAGTTTTCTGCTGTTTTCTTAAGCACTCCTTCATTATATGGTCAAGTTTGATGAAGTCAATTGGCTTCAGAACGTAGGCATCGGCCCCGAGATTGAGAGCATCTACTGCATTATTGAGCGTCGCACTTGCCGTGATCATTATGTTTATCCTAGAAGGATAAGCGCTTCTAAACTCTTTTAGCAGTTCTATGCCCGTCTTGTCGGGGAGGTTTATGTCTATTAGGGCTATGTTGAAGAAAGATTCTCGCGCCGCTCGTATTCCTTCATGGGCGGTTTCGACGGTGACTGCTTTGTATCCTTTTTCTTCAAGGACGTCTTTCAGTGTTTCACTCATGTTTGTGTTGTCGTCAATTATCAAGACTTTGGGTCTTTCTTTCATGTTTGACTCACCTCCATACAGTGAACTACCAAGCGTGCAGGGGCGACTCCTCGCCGCTCTTCTTTTGTATGGATTGGCAGTTTGATAGTGAATGTCGATCCGTTGCCCTCCTTGCTTCTTACTGTAATTCTGCCACCGTGGCCCTCAACTATTTGCTTGCAGATGCTTAGGCCTAAGCCTACTCCACTTGTTTTGGTTGAGAAGAAGGGGGTGAAAATTCTCCTCAGGTTTTCTTCGCCAATACCGATTCCAGTATCGCTAAACGCTATTTCGGCGAAGTTGTGATCTCTTGATGTCTGGACCGTTAGTTTTCCGCCGTTTGGCATAGCTTGAACGGCATTTACGACCATGTTTGTGAAGACTCTTTGTAGTTGTACTTCATCGATTAGCATGAGCGGTATCTCGCCAGGCTTGAATGCCAGTTTCACTTTCTCAGGTATTGACAGAGGAGAGACTGCGCTCGTTACAACCTCATTTAGGTTGGCTTCCTGAAGACGAGGCGGGTTTTTTCGTGTGAAATCAAGCAGGTCAGTGACCATTACATTTGCGTAATTGATCTCTTCCCCCAAGATCCTCAAGTGCTTTCTCACTTTGTCGTCAGTAGTTTCTTTAAGCCTCATTTCGAGGAAGAAGATTGAGTTCTTGATGACCGCCAACGGGTTTCGTATATCGTGGCTGAACGACGCTGCCAACTGACCTACAGCCGCAAGTTTTTCGGACACTATCAGCTGCTCCTGTAAACGCTTTCTATCAGTGATATCTTTCGTGATGGCTACAAGACCAAGAGAATCACCAAACGAGTCCACAACAGCCCCCACCGCAAGTTCTGCCGGGAATTCGTTTCCGTCTCTTTTTAGGACTGTGTATTCGACATTTTTGATTGAGCTCAACGTTGTGACTTTCTTCAGTTCCTCTAGTGCCCTTTCACGATCTCTCTGTGAAAACAAAGCGAAAAGATTCACGCCGATCAGTTCATTTTCTGATGAATAGCCATGCAAGCCTAACGCTGCCGAGTTGCATTTGATTATATTTCCATCTAAATCGCAGACTGCGACAGCATCTGGAAACGCAGCAAAAACATTCTCTAAGAACCTTTGATTCTCTTCCAATCGCTTGGAGTATTGCCTAAGCTTATTTTCAGCGCGTTTACGCTCTGTGATATCGCTTATGACGACCACGAAACTCGTGGGATTACCCGACAAATCCTTGATGACGCTCGCTGAAATCTCTCCAATGCGTCCTCCTCCAGATTTGGTCAGAAGAGCAAATTCGACACCTTTGACAGTACCTTGCTCTAATGTCTTCTTCAAACACTCTGATACTCGCCTTCGATCGCGCGTGCTGTTTTCAACAAATTCCACTAT
>Ga0315288_10009945_pt1 | contig 11981 bp, 5 predicted proteins | sample YL17G11_20_MG_FD_203454 | JGI IMG/M metagenome (GOLD analysis project Ga0315288, IMG submission 203454) | Sediment microbial communities from Yellowstone Lake, YNP, Wyoming, USA - YL17G11_20 | ecosystem: Environmental > Aquatic > Freshwater > Lake > Sediment | place: USA: Wyoming | collected...
CCGCCGACGCCACCCCGGCAGGAGGCGAGTCCCCGATCCCGCCGCTGCGGCGATCCGCGCTGAACCTGCGCTTCCTCGCCCAGGACCATCCCAGCGTGCCCATCGCCGCGGGCGGCCTGGCGCTGATGGCAATGATCTCGATGGCGTTTCGACTGAGGGGGATGCGATTGCACCTCTCCGCATTCGGGCACAACCTGCCCACATCGGGTGCGCGTTACCAGGTGATCCGCGCCTACGCCCAGCTACTGCTGCTCCTGCGTCGTCACGGACGTGTGCGCCAGCCCTGGCAGACCCCCCTGGAGTTCCTGTCGGAGCTGCGAGCGCCCTCGTTCGGCGGTATGCGCCAGACGGCCGACGGCCAGTCGCCGCCGGCCCGGTTTCTGCCTTTCCCTGAGCGCCACTCCCGGTTCGGCCTCGCCTCGCGTCCGAAAACCGCGACCCTCGATGCCGCGCTCCCTGCCATCGCCGCTCTCACCGAGTTGTTCCTGCTCGCGCGATACAGCTCTGCCCCCCTGACCGACGAGACGGCGGCCAGCGCCGGCCAGCACTTCACCGCGATCCGCTCCGCCTTGAGGCGGAGGACGCGGGCCCCACAGAAACCCTAGCATTCAGCCTCTCGCGACCGGCCCAAAGCAACAGCCCCCGCCGTTGGCGACGGGGGCTGCGAACGTTCGATTGAGTCGCTGAGCTAGATCGCCGAGTCCTCGGAGGGGCCCTTCTCCTCGTCCTCGACTTCGTCCTCATCGCCCTTTGGCGGGTTAGCGCCCGCCAAGTCGCGGATCAGCTCCTCCTCGGGCCCAACCAGATCGGGCTCGCCGAACGCAGAGCGCAGCAGATCGGCCTCGGCGCGAGTCGGCGAGATGTAGATCGCGGCCTCTCCCGGCGGTCCCTGCACCCGCAGGCGACGGTAGTTAATCATGCCGGTGCCGGCCGGTATCAGCCGCCCGATGATCACGTTCTCCTTCAGGCCGATCAGATTGTCCACCTTGCCCTGAATGGCGGCCTCCGTCAGCACCCGCGTCGTCTTCTGGAAGGAAGCCGCCGACAGGAAGCTGTCCGTCGCCAGGGAGGCCTCGGTGATTCCGAGCAGCACCCATTCGGCGGTGGCCTGGGTGCCGCCCCGCTCCTCGATCTGCCGGTTGACCTCTTCGAAGAAGAATCGGTCGTAGATCTTCCCGGGCAGCAACTCGGTGTCGCCCGACTCCACTATGCGGCGCTTGCGCAGCATCTGTCGCACGATCACTTCGATGTGCTTATCGTTGATGTCGACTCCCTGGGATCGGTAGACCTTCTGGATCTCCCGCACCAGGTAGTCCTGAATGGCGCGCACGCCCTGCATCTGGAGCACTTTCTGCGGATCCAGCGGGCCTTCCGTCAGCGCGTCGCCGGCGCGGATGAAGTCGCCTTCCTTCACCGGCAGAACACCGCGGTAGGGCACCAGGTGACGGCGCTCGATCTTCACCCGGGTGACTTTCGCCTGCAGGAGCTGCGCCAGCAGTTGCGGCGTCAACTCCTGGCCGGCGGCCGCGATCAGCTCGCCCGCGCGGTTGGTGACATCCTCGGCCAGCACTTCGCCGTACAGGCGCTCCGGGTGCTCTGCGTCGACTGGCTGCTCGGAGTGGATGATCACCCACTTCACGCCGGGCGTCTCCACGCGAGCCACCACACCGTCGACCTCGGACACGATCGCCTGGCCCTTCGGCCGGCGCGCCTCGAACAGCTCCACGACGCGCAGCAGGCCCTTCACCTGCTCTTCCATCACGCGCACGAGCTGCTGGATAACCCGTCTCTGCTCCGTATCGAGCGTGAGCCGCTTGCTCTCGCCCTTCTTGGTGGCGCGGGCCCGGGTCTTCACCGGCTTCTTCGCCGTCTCGTCCCTCGGGCTCAGCCGGACGATGCCGGCCTTCACATCACCCCAGAACTGCTTGAGCGTATCCTTCTTCTTCTCTTTCACCTGAGCGACGCCGGTCAGGTATTGGCCGGCCACGCCACCGGTGTGGAAGGTGCGCATCGTGAGCTGCGTGCCCGGTTCGCCGATCGACTGCGCGGCGATGATACCGACCGCCTCGCCCACTTCGACTCTCCGGTTGGTGGCGAAATCACGGCCGTAGCAGTGAGCGCAGATGCCCTGCGCCATTTCGCAGTTCAGCGGCGAGCGCACCGTCACTTCGCCCCGCGCCAGGGCGCCTTTATCCCACAGCTCGGCAGCCAGCCTCCGCAGCTTCGCCAGCGCGGTGCCGCGCACGGACTTCCCTTGTTCCACCAGCGTTTCGCTGGCCTTGAACGGGTTCGTCAGCGTGACCGGAGAGGGCTCGCCTTCCTGCAGGCGCTTCACCGCCCTCTGAATGGCCTCGCACTCCTCCGCCACGCGCAGTATCGCCGTCTGCGCAGGCGTCAGATCGCGGGCCGCGAATCGCTCCTCGCAGCTTCCGCATATCTTCACCAGCTCGAGTACGCTGTGGCAATCAGGGCAGGTCGTCTCCTCGAGCAGGAGCGTGCTTGGCACCAGGCTCGGCGCCGCATGCGGAGCCGGCACATCCTCTTCGGGAACCTCTGCCGGCTCCTCACCCTCGACTTCCTCGGCCGCTATCGCCTCGGTCGTCGGTGGCGTCGCCGCCTGCGATTCCTCCGAGTCCTCACTGCTGGTCTGGGCCCGGAGGTAGAGATCGACGATGCCATCCTCGCTGAACTCGCGGCCGCAGGCCCGGCAGCGGTAGTGGTTCTGGAGATCGCCGGTGCAGCTCGGGCAGGGCTGGTCGGTATTGTCGCTGACCTCGTGCCCGGCCTTCAAGATGATCCGGTCCGTCCTGGGATCGACGATGTCTTGCGGCACCACGCGTCCCTGGATCCGCCGCTCCAGTGTCTCAATCTCTTCTGACCCATCGCGAATCGCCGCCACGGTGATCCCGTTTGCCGTGCCGCAGTCGATCTCGCGGACGATCACGTCCTGCGACACATCCACCAGGCGCCGGGTCAGATAGCCCGCGTCGGCCGTTCGCAGCGCCGTGTCCGCAAGCCCCTTGCGGGCGCCGTGGGTGGAGACGAAGTACTCCAGCACGTTCAGCCCTTCGTGGAAGTTCGACTTGATCGGCAGGTCCTCGATGAACCGGCCGAAGGGGTCGGACATGAGGCCGCGCATGCCCGCGATCTGGCTGATCTGGCGGGGCGTGCCTCGGGCGCCGGAGTTCGCCATCATGAAGATCGGGTTGAACGGATCGATGTTGCTCAGGATGGCCTTCGACACATCGTCAGACGCCTGGTTCCACAGCCGGCAGACGCTGTCCGAGCGCTCGCCCGCGCTGATCAAGCCCTGCGCGTAGTTCTCGTTGACCCGGCGGACGGCTTCTTCCGTGCGCTGGATGATGACCTCGCGGCGGGCCCGCGGCACGTCCATGTCGGTCATGCTGATGGTGACGCCGGCGATGGTTGCGTACTTGAAGCCCAGCTCCTTCAGTTCGTCGACGAGCTGAACCGTGCGCGCCGTCCCGTAGTGGCGGTAGCAGTCGCGGATGAGCCGGCCCAGTTCTTTGTCGTCGACCACCCGATCCAGATAGCGCAGCTTCACCGGCAGCACTTCATTGAAGATCAACCGCCCCACCGTGGTGCTGATGAGCTGCCCCTCCACCCGCACCCGGATATCGGCGTGCAGGTCGAGCTTGTCCAGGTTGTAGGCGAGCTTGGCGTCCTGCGGATTCGAGAACTCCTTGGCGGTTCCCGGCGCTCCCTCTCGCTTCTGGGTCAGGTAGTAGGAGCCCAAGATGATGTCGCGGGTGGGCGTCACCATCGGCTTCCCGTCCGCCGGGGAGAACAGGTTCTCGGTGGAGAGCATCAAGATGCGCGCCTCGGCCTGCGCCGCCATCGACAGCGGCACATGCACCGCCATCTGGTCGCCGTCGAAGTCGGCGCCGAACGGCGTACAAACCAGTGGGTGAATCTGGATCGCCTTCCCATCTACCAGCGTCGGCTCGAAGGCCTGGATTCCCAGCCGGTGCAAGGTCGGTGCGCGGTTGAGCATGATCGGGTGATTCTTGATCACCTCCTCCAGCGCGTCCCACACCTCGGGCCGCATCCGGTCCACCATCTTCTTCGCCGTCTTCACGTTCGTCGTGAAACCGCGTTCCACCAGCCTCTTCATCACGAAGGGCTTGAACAGCTCCAGCGCCATCTCTTTGGGCAGGCCGCACTGGTGCAGCCGCAGGTGCGGGTTGACCACGATCACGGAGCGCCCGGAGTAGTCCACCCGCTTGCCCAGCAGGTTCTTGCGGAACCGCCCTTCCTTGCCCTTGAGCATGTCCGACAGCGATTTGAGCGGCCGGTTGTTCGACCCGGTCACGGGTCGGCTGCGCCGGCCGTTGTCGATCAGCGCGTCAACCGCTTCTTGGAGCAGGCGCTTCTCGTGGTTGATGATCGATTCCGGCGCGTGCAGCGCCTTGATCTTCCGGAGCCGGTTGTTCCGGTTGATGATACGCCGGTAGAGGTCATTCAGGTCGGAGGTCGCAAACCGGCCGCCATCGAGCTGGACCATCGGCCGCAGTTCCGGCGGAATCACCGGGACAACATCCAGGACCATCCACTCGGGTCGGTTCTTCGACTTGCGGAAAGACTCCGAGATCTCGAGCCGCTTGATCGCCCGCGCTCGCTTCGGTCCCGTCATCTCCTTGATCTCCTGCCTCAGCTCTCGGCAGAGCTGCTCCAGGTCGATCTCCTTCAGCAGTTCCCAGATCGCCGCTGCGCCCAGGTCGGCCTTGAACAGCGCCTCGTAGTCGCGGCCGTGCTTCGCCACCAGCGCGTCCACCACCCGGTTCATCGAGCGGTGCTCGGATTCGGTGATCAGCTGCTGCTTGGTCAGCCCCGGGTCGGCGTCGAGCTTGGAGCCTAGCAGCAGTCGCATCCCCTGCTCCAGCTCGGTCTTGCGCTCTTCCGCCAGCCGCTGCTCCTCTTTAGTCCGAGCCTCGGCCCACTCAGCGATGTCGCCCGGCTCCACCTCTTCGTCGAGTTCGCCTTCCTTCAGCTTCGCCAGCCTGTCATCCCGCTCGGACTTGATCGACGCCACGGTTGCCGCCGCCGCGGTGTCGACGGAGGCCTGCTGCGCGCCCACCACTTCCTTGATCCGGTCGATGCTCTTGGTCAGCAGGTCGTAGTCCACGTGGGTGACGATATAGGAGGCGAAGTAGACCACCTTCTCCAGGGGACGAGGGGAGATGTTCAGCAGCAAGCTCATTGGGCTGGGGACGCCCTTGAGATACCAGATATGGCTGACGGGGGCGGCCAGCTCAATGTGCCCCATGCGCTCCCGGCGCACCTTCGCCCGCGTCACCTCGACGCCGCAGCGGTCGCAGGTGATGCCGCGGAACTTGATCTTGCGGTACTTGCCGCAGTGGCATTCCCAGTCCCTGGTGGGACCAAAAATGCGCTCGCAGAACAGCCCATCCGGCTCGGGCTTGAAAGTGCGGTAGTTGATCGTCTCCGGCTTCTTCACTTCGCCGTGCGACCAACGCCGGATTTCCTCCTGCGAGGCCAGCCCCAGGCGAATCTGATCGAAGCGTGTCGTATCTACCATCTATTGCTCCTTGGACCAAACCCTATCCCACGTCTCCGGCGGGAACGCCGCGGGCCCACCCACCGCCGGAGTAAAGCGACTCGGGGCGTCACCGCCCGCTAGGCCATCGCCTCTTCGTTCCCTTCGGCGTCGAGGCTGACCGGTTGCGCTTCTTTCGACTCAACCGTCAGCTGCAGCCCCAGGCTCTGGAGTTCCTTAATCAGGATCTTGAAGGACTCGGGGATCCCCGGCTCCATGATCGGCTCGCCCTTGACGATGGACTCGTAGGTCTTCACCCGGCCCAGCACGTCGTCGGACTTGATGGTGAGAATCTCCTGGAGGGTGTGGGCCGCTCCATACGCCTCCAGCGCCCACACCTCCATCTCGCCGAATCTCTGGCCGCCAAACTGCGCCTTGCCGCCCAGTGGCTGCTGCGTGACCAGAGAGTAAGGCCCCGTCGAGCGAGCATGAATCTTGTCGTCCACCAGGTGCACCAGCTTCATGGTGTAGATCTGGCCCACCGTGATGGGCTGGTTGAACTTGTTGCCCGTGCGGCCGTCGAAGAGCCAGTACTTGCCCGTATCCGGGTTGAATCCGATCAGCTCGTCGACCCGCTTCCGGATCTCCTCCACCACCAGCTTCGCCCTGGCCTCTGCGCCGTGCGTCTGCTCCCATTGCGCCGGGTCGATCGCCACCCAATCGGCCGCCGCCTCCAGCTTCGCCGGGTCGCCCTGGGAGAACCAGCGGGTGAGCGCGGCGAGCAGCGCCTCATAGTCCGCATCCTCCCGATACCAGGACGGGGCGCCATTGGTCGGCTCTCCATCGAGGCGCAGCTCCTCGTGCAGGTACTTGCGCAGCGACCGCTTGCGGAAGCGCTCGGCCGCCACCTTGAAATACTCGAGGATCTCCTTGTCGGTAGCGCTATCGAAGATCGGATTCTCGAAGGACACGCCCAGCTCCTGAGCCACCAGGCCCAGGTGGGTCTCGAGGATTTGCCCGATGTTCATACGGGAGGGCACGCCCAGCGGGTTCAGGATGACATCCACCGGCGTCCCGTCCGGCAGGAAAGGCATCTCCTCAATGGGCAGGATCTTCGCCACCACTCCCTTGTTGCCGTGGCGGCCGGCGAGCTTATCGCCTTCCATCACCTTGCGCTTCTGCGCCACATAAACCCGCACCAACTGGTTTACGCCCGGAAGCAACTCATCACCGGGCTCCCGGCGCAGTTCGCCGCCACAGCGGTCGCAGTAGTGGCGGTGCTGGTTCTTGCCGACCTGGTACTCGGCATCGCACTTCTGGCAGCGGTACTTCAGGCGAGAGAAACGCTTGACGTCCACCACTCGGCCCCGCTCGCCGTGCGGCACGCGCAGCGAGGTATCGCGCATCTCGGCCGCCTTCTCGCCAAAGATCGCTCGCACCAGCTTTTCCTCAGAGGTCAGCTCCTCCTGGCCCTTGGGCGCCACCTTGCCGACCAGGATGTCCTCGGCCCGCACCAGGGCGCCGATGCGGATCACGCCGTCCTCGTCCAGGTCCTTCAGGGCCTCGTCGCCAACGTTGGGGATGTCCCTGGTGATCTCCTCAGGGCCGACCTTCGTCTCGCGGGCCTCGATCTCGTATTTCTCGACGTGAATGGAGGTGAAGACGTCGTCCTTCACCAGCCGCTCGGAGAGCACGATAGCGTCCTCATAGTTGTAGCCCTCCCATGGCATGAACGCCACCAGCGTATTGCGGCCCAGCGCCAACTCGCCCTCATCCGTGCACGGCCCGTCGGCCAGCACATCGCCCTTCATCACAAACTGCCTACGCTTAACGATCGGCCGCTGGTTGATGCAAGTGCCCTGGTTGGATCCGACGAACTTGCGCAGCCGGTAGCCGTCGACCGAGCCGTCGGCCCGCGCCACTTCGATCAAGTCCGCGGTGACCAATGTCACCATGCCGTCTTCCCGCGCCAGGATCATCGCGCCCGAGTCCCGCGCGGCCCGGCCTTCCACGCCGGTTCTGACGAACGGCGCTTCCGACTGGAGCAGCGGAACCGCCTGGCGCTGCATGTTCGACCCCATCAGCGCCCGGTTGGCGTCGTCGTTCTCCAGGAACGGAATCAGGCAGGTCGCCACCGACACGATCTGCTTGGGAGACAGGTCCATGAAGTCGATTTCCTTCGGCGGCACCGGCGGATAGATGTCGCGGTAGCGAACGTTCACCGTATCCGCCGTAATCCGTCCCTTGTCGTCTACCGGCGCTGAGGCGGGGGCGATGCGATAGCCCTCCTCCTCATCCGCCGTCATGAACCTGATCTCGCCTGTCACTACGCTATTCCTCACCACTCGGTACGGTGTCTCGATGAAGCCATATTCGTCCAGGCGAGCGTATACCGCCAGCGATCCGATAAGGCCGATGTTCGGGCCTTCCGGGGTCTCGATGGGGCAGATCCGCCCATAGTGGGAGTGATGGACGTCGCGGACTTCCAGCTTCGCGCTCTGCCGGCTCAGCCCGCCGGGGCCCAGGGCGCTCAGGCGCCGTTTATGCGTGAGCGCCGCCAGCGGGTTCTCCTGGCTCAGGAACTGGCTCAACTGGCTGGAGCCGAAGAAGCTCTTGATGGCCGCGGAGATCGGCTTGGTGCTGATGATCGACTGCGGAGTCACTTGCTCCGGGTCGAGGCTGGTCATGCGCTCCCGGCAGATGCGCTCCATGCGCAGGAAGCCGATGCGGAATTGGTTCTGGAGCAGTTCGCCTACGCACCGCACCCGCTTGTTCATCAGGTGGTCGATCTCGTCCACGCCGGCGTTCTCATCGCCTTCGCCCAGGCGGATGAGGTAGCGCAGGATGGCGATGATGTCTTCCTTGGTGAGCGTGCGCACGCTCTCGGGCAGCTCCAGGCCAAGCTTCTTGTTCAGCTTGTAGCGGCCCACTCGCGCCAGGTCGTAGCGGCGGTTGTCCGCGAACAGCCCGGAAAGGCGATTGCGAGCGATCTCCGGCGTCACGGGGTCGCCCGGCCGCTCTCGCCGATAGATGTCGATCAGCGCCTCCTCCTCGGTATGGGAGGGGTCGCGCTCCATGGTCTGGTCGATCAGCGGAGGCAGAATCGCCAGTCGCAGGCTCTTGGGCGCCAGCTCCAGGATCTGTTGGGCCGTGTGCTGGTCGAGCCGCTGCCCGGCCTCCGCGATCACCTCCCCACTGTCCTTGTCCACCACCCGGTCCCAGACCCGGCGCCCCACCAGCGCCTCGGTCGCCATCTTCGCCGACGTTTCCGCTTGCCCGAAGAGGCGCATCAGGTCGGTGTCGGTGCTGCACCGCAGCTTCTCGCTGTCGGACGTCATGTTGATGCCGTGAAGCGCGCGCAGCAGCGTGGTCACCGGGAACTTGTGCGCCTGCCCGATCTTCACCGAGACCGTTTCTGCCGCGTCGGACTCGATGTCGAGCCAAGCGCCTTCGCTCGGGATCACCTGCGCGCTGTAGAGAATGCGGCCGCTGAAGTCGATGCTGTCGCGGAAGTATACGCCGGGAGAACGGGCGAGCTGACTGACCACGCACCTCTCGGCCCCGTTGATCACGAAGGTCCCGTTCTCGGTCATGATCGGGAGCTCGCCGAGGTAGACCTCGGACTCCTTGATCTCACCGGTGCGCCGGTTGTGCAGCCACACCCGCGCCTTCAGGGGCGCCTCGAAAGTGGCGTCCCGATCCCGGCACTCGTAGATATCGTACTTGGGTTCCCCCAGGCTGTACTTGGGCTCATCGTCCGACGGGTCGCAGAACGAGAGCGCCAGGTTGCCTGTGAAATCCTCAATGGGGGAGAAGGACCGGAACAGTTCCCGAAGTCCATCCGTGACGAACCACTGGTAGGAATTGAGCTGGATTTCGATCAGGTTCGGGATCTCTGCGACGACTTCCGTGTGGCGGGGCATTCGGCCCCGTACTCTGATACTAGCAATGCCCATACAAGCCTCCCCGTATCGGATGAACCGCCGCCCACAACGCGGGCTCTGCCCGCGTTTGCCCGGCCCCTTCGGCTCGCCAGCCCAAGCATAGTCCAACGTCAGACGCGCCAATCGCCGGTCCAGACGCGCCCCCAGCACGCAAGAACCGGCTCGAGTCTTATTGGTCGAGATGAGGCCTAGAAGGGTGGCGAAGCGGCTTTTTCACCATCGCCGGCCGAAACCGTCAACTCCCCCGCGCATGTCGGCACGAACCTATAGAATACTGCCCGGAGTATCCCCTGTCAACCCCTTGGGATAATTTCTGCCGACTTTTCTGCCCGAAGTTTCATGGTATGAGGCGATTGTACTACACCGCGGCCTGCAATGCAACCTGGAGCACCCCCCGCCCTGGACGAATCAGGGCCGGCGGCAGCCCAGTGAAAGGGGCCATTCCCGCCGACTCCCATCACGCGACGCTGCCGATGCGCTCTCGCCCCTCGCGGACGAGGCGGCTGATCTCGTCCCGGAGGTGGCCCTGGCTGCTGTTGGCCGCCAGGGCCTTCAGGTCGAGCTGGTAGCAGCCGCCGGGGCCGCGGTGGGTGAAGCCCACCTCCAGCTCGGGATGCACCAGTGCGGCCGCGGCTAGCGTGTCTTCGATGCGGCCCAGGGGGGCGCGGTCAATGCTTGAGAGCTCGAACTCGGCAGCGATGGTGGTTCCTTGGCCCTGCTCGCTCTTTACGCTCAGGCTGCCGCCAGCCTGCTCGGCCGCGCCCGCGAGAAGCGCCAGTCCCAGGCCGACGGAGCGCGTGGTGCGAGTCGTGGTGAACGGGTCGGCCACGGTTGAGGCGATCTCCGGCGCCATTCCCTGCCCATCGTCAGCAACGGTGACGCGCAGCCGGTCGCCAGCGGCATCCTCCTCAATTGTAACCTCTACCCTGGCCGCGCCCGCGGCGGCGGAGTTCTCGATCAAGTCCAGCACGTGAAGCGAGATCTCTTTCATACCGCCAGACCGGTGCGGAAACTGCCCTCGGCCAAGCTCTTGCGAAGGCCCTCGACAGTGGCACTGTCGGCGTCAAAGACGGTGTAGCGGCTGCCGATCTCGTCCAGCCGGTGAGCGTCGCTGCTGGCGACCCGGCCTCTCACCAACCCTCCGGGGCCGCACTCCAGACCATCCAGGCAGAGACCGGGCGGGATGAAGCCGAGCACCGCAAGTAGCCCGTGAGCGCGGCGATCGGCGTGGGCGCCGAGCGCCAGGCCCCCGCGCTGTCGGACCGCCGCCGCCACTTCTTCCGCGGAAAGGTCCGTCGCGGCGAAGAGCGGCTTGCGCTCGTACCCGACGAACGCGCCTTCGCGATCCAGCAGGAACTGATCCCCAAACGAATGCGAGCCGCTGGGCAGCGAGAGCGAGGGGAGGTGGTCGTAGACCAGCGCCTGCATCGCGAGCGCCTGCTCGAGGTGGTCGAAAAGGCACAGCAGATGCACGCTCTCGCGGGTCTCCACCTCCAATCCCGGCTTCACCACCAGGCCGGTGTCAGCGGCCGCTTCGAGGATCGCCTGGGCATTGCCCGCGGAGTTGTGATCGGCGACGCCCAGAAGATCGAGTCCGCGCTCACGGCAGCGGGCTACCACGAGCGGAGGGATCATCTCGGAGTCAGCACAAGCGCTTAGCGCGGTGTGGACGTGAAGATCGGCTCGCCAGGCAGGCACCCGATGGCTCTCTTTCCCAGCCGAGATCCAGGCTACCGCAGGAACGTAACAGACCACAGACCGGCTCGAGTCCGCATACTACGCTCTCACCGGCAGCGAAGGTCGCGCTATCTCACTCCCAGCGCGTAAAGCCGCCCCGCGACGGTGAACGCGGTCTCAGGAGTGGTGAGGATGCTCACGCCCTGCTCCCTGGCCTTGTCGAGGGTGGCTTTCTCGGGCGTCTGGCCGCCTGCGACGATAACCGCGGCCAGGTCCAATAGTTCCGCCACGCCGACGATGTTAGGATGCACCTGAATCGTGACCCAGACGTTCCCCGCACGGGCATTGGCCATGGCGTAAGAGAGTAGGTCGGAGACGCAGCCCCCTGTTACCTCCCGTTCCGCTCGCCCGTCGCCGGTGCAGGGAGTGAGATCCAGCTCTCTAGTGATGTCCGCTAGCTGCACAGCTCGCTCCTTTCACACCCTCGTCGGGGCGGGGGAGGAAGGCCATCTCCACCTTCGTGCCGATACCGACCTGACTGCTCACCCGGAATTCGTCGGCACACCGCTCCATGTTTGCGAACCCGAGACCGGCGCCGAACCCCATGGCGCGGGCCTTCTCCGGGGCGGTGGAAAAGCCGGGCGTGAGGGCCTGGGCGACATCGGGGATCCCCGGGCCGCGATCATTCGCCACCACGTCTACCCGCTCCCCCTCCATCACAATCAACACTTCACCGGAGATGGCGTGGATGCAGATGTTCATCTCCACTTCGTAAGTGGCGATCGCTACCCGCCGCGCCAGCTCGGCCGGGGCGGACTGAGCGGCCAGACGCCGCTTGACGT
>Ga0315288_10009946_pt1 | contig 11980 bp, 6 predicted proteins | sample YL17G11_20_MG_FD_203454 | JGI IMG/M metagenome (GOLD analysis project Ga0315288, IMG submission 203454) | Sediment microbial communities from Yellowstone Lake, YNP, Wyoming, USA - YL17G11_20 | ecosystem: Environmental > Aquatic > Freshwater > Lake > Sediment | place: USA: Wyoming | collected...
CATCGTCCCCGTCGCGGATGTTCCGCGTCAGGCGAATCTGATAGTGCTTGCCGTACTCCTTCGAAGGATCGTTGAACACATCGACATATTCCCTCATATCAACGCCAACCACCTCCTCGAAAAAGCTCTTGGGCGTGTATGACTTGACCTCGCTCACAACCGAATTGGCGTCCTCGAATCGCCACTCGAATTTACTCGGCGGCTCCCCTAAGTTCATAACCAGCATCTTATACACCTCACCCAGCATCTTCGCCTTTTCCGCCCTGAGCTTCTTGACCGATTTCTTCTCCTTGCTCATCTGCCGGAGCTTCACCGCATCCGCTCGCAGCTTTACACTGACAAGAGCGTTCATCAGGGCCGTGTTGCTCGAGCTGTTCGTCTCCGGCATAATCTCCTGCGGCACGGCCCCGTACTTCTCCACGAGGTTCACAACGTTCTCCCAGTACCCGCCGTCCGGAATGGGCGTGCGAAGCAGAAACTCCATCTCCCGGTCCAGTATGTCGCGATCCCGAAATTCGATGATGTTCTCCAGAAAGCAGTTTGCCTTCTCAAGCTTGTCCCAGAAGGCAAGGTAGCTCTGCGAAAGCTCGAATTCCTTGAGCTTGTGCTTCTGGATCACTATCGGCCGCAGAATATTCAGCCCCGCGAACAGCCAGCACCGCCCGCTGCTCTTCTGATTCGTAACGCCTTTCGTCTTGATCTTATGGCTGAAAAGATCGTTGTGCTCCCGCAAAATATCGCGGTTCACCGCAAGGATCGATATGTCGTTGTTCGTAATCGAATTGTACATCGCCCGCGTATGCGCATCCATCTCAAACGAACCCCGAATCTTGTTAATGGCTTCTTCGCTCAATGCGCCGGCTTCTGCAAAGACACACGATGTAATCAGACTCACAGCCAACAATGCCGGGAAAACGCCTCTGTAATTTCGTGAACCTTTCATAATTACTCCTTCAGTTGCTGTTTACTATGCGGATGCCGCCTTAAGCTGACGCATCTTCTGGAGGCTATCGACGAACTGCTCCCGCGCCTTGTCGATATACGTATTGACCTCATCTATGTACCCGTCCGCCGACGCCGACCACACCCGGTTCAGATACCGCTCGCCCGCCGCAAAACAGCTCATCACCTCGCCATACGCATTCAGCCCGTAAACGTGCGCAATACTCTCTCGCGCCTCCACAAACCTCGTCAAATCCTCAAGAAACAGTTCGTCCACCCGGCGCCGAACGTCATAAGTATTGATGGACTGTCTCTCGTCGTTAAGTCGTGTTATGTTCGCCACGATATTGCCCAAGGCCCCCTCAATTGCCTGAATATTCGCAGCCACCTTTCCTTCGGATGTCCTGACGTGCCGATGGCTCAAACGCACAAGGGCCACGCCCGCAATGCCGACGGCAAGTGCGCCGCCAAAGTGAACCCACAAGACCGCCTCTTCGTCAACTACGCAGGCCAGCGCCCCCGCCAAAAAGCCGACGGTTATCAATAAGTATCCGAGCTTCTTCATAGCAATTGCTTCTGTTGCCTATTTGTTCATTGCCGCCGCGACAAAGTAGTACAGCGCAAAGCCGACCCCAACGAGCGCCTCTCCTACTATAAGACCCGCAGCCACCGGAATCCCCACCTCTTCGCTGAATCGCACCCCTTTCTTCCAGTCCACCGCAAGACGCAGCGCCGTCCCGATGCTGTACGTCAGGACCACGTTGAACGGCAGATAGAATCCCAGGCCGACCAGTATCCCCAGCCCCCCGATTCCGCTGGTGCTCAGCAGCGCGCCCAGGCCCGCGCCCGCTATATATTTGCGCACGGGCACGTCACCGCCGAGAATCCCTTCAATCATACTGGCCAGCACCTTGCCCTGCGGCGCAGGAAGACGGTCGCTGCCCAGCTTATAGGCGTCGTCCAGGACAAAAATCAGCACTATAATCACAATCGGCCCCAGCCACGTCGCCAGAAACTGACCTATCTGCTGCTTCTTCGGCGATGCGCCCACCATGTAACCCGTCTTCAAATCGAGCATCAGGTCCGTCGCCTGCGCCATCGCTACGCACGCCGCCGCCCCCACCACAATCGACGAGATAATTGCCGTCTTGTCGCCGAGCCCCCGGCTGATAATGATAAGAATAGTCACCGCGATCAGCGTCATCCCGCTCAGCGGAGACCAGTTCGTCCGCCCGATGCACTCCGATAGTATTACCCCCGCCACCCATATCCACGCCGTCCCAAGCAGCGCCATCATTGCGCCGGTCAGTATCGTCATCTCCTTGGCCGACATAACCGCAATTACAAACAGCAGCATCGTCGCGCCCGCGATCCCGATGTACAGCAGCCGAATCGGCATCTCATCCTGAGAAAGCGCCGTCTTCGTCTTCGCCGCAGACTGCATGCTCCGCACCGCGCTGACAATAAGAGGCAGCGCCAATACTATACCCGCCAGCGCGCCTCCAATCAGCATCCCGATGCCGACGGGCTGGAACAACACGTCCCTGAGATACTTGGGCATCGTTTTTCCAATCGCCGCCAAGCCCTCCGCCGTTGGAAGCTGGTTCATCCCCGCCAAGACCGGCGCCAGAATCCAGTAGCAGGCAAACCCCCCGATCACAAATGAAATACCGCCCTTCCCCGAGATAAAGCCCACCCCCACCGTCATCAAAGAAACGTACCACACCCCGTTCATATACTCCGGCATGCCGAGCTTCGCCCCCAGATTCCAATACTCGAATCCCTTCACCTGGCTTGCAACGTGAATGCCTCCGCTCAGCGCTATGCCGCAGATCAGGAGCAGCGCCTTGTGCACGCCCGCACCCGGCGATTTGAGAATCGTAGCAACCGCCACGCCCCCGGGATACGTCAGCCGCTCGAAGTCAATCATCTGCTTGCGAAGCGGTATGATAAACGCTACGCCGAGAATACCGCCCGCGATGCACGAGAAAACCATCAAAACGCCGCTGAAATCGGTCTGCCCCAATATGAACAGCGCCGGAACCGTGAACATCATACCAGCCGACGCTGCGTTCACCCCGCTGGCGATGGTCTGGTTTATGTTGTTCTCCACAATGCTGCTTCGGCCAAGAAGCCCCCGCAGAATGCCGAAGCCCAGAATTGCCGCCACCTCCGACCCTTCGATGGAAAAGCCGAGAATCAGGCACGCATACCCGATGCTCACGGTGATTAGTATGCCCAGCCCGTAACCCACCAGAACCGAAGTCCACGTCAGCTCCGGATAAGGCCCCCTGCGAATGACCCTTTCTGTGGCCCCGTCCCTACTTGCCGTCATCGGCTCTCCTTGGCAGATTCGCAACGCCCATAACGCACAGGCTGGCAATCAAAATCCATCCTGCCGACGAATCTTATAGAACCCCGCCGCAGAACGCAACACTTTTCCCCCCGCCGCCTTCAATCTGAAATTGACGCCCCGCGTCATCCTGAGCGAACCGCAGGCGAGTCGAAGGACCTAATCTTAAATCTGAAATTCGCTATTCGATTCCCCCAATTTGAAATCTTAAATCTTAAATCTGAAATCCATTTTCTCACCCCCCATCCAAAGTTGAAAACCCGACGAGGCGGGCCAGATTCCGCCGACTCCGTTGGTTAGCCCCCGGACCTGTGCCGGGGGGCCTACCTTGCATGTTCCCCCTCGATAATTCTCTTCTCTTCTTCCGTCAGGTCATACAACTTATAAACCATCTCGTCGATTGCTCTCTCAAACTCACTCGTATCCGAACGTCCTTCCTTCTTGCCCGCTAATATCTTATGTACTAACTTCTCTATGTCTTTTTGTATCGTCGCGTCAATATCTTTAGGTATCGGAAGTTCATCTAGTTCATATCCATTAACGTTACTGCTTGTGCTTTTGCACTTGAACACGAAATTAAGGACCCTACTGTTTATCAGTCCCAAAACAACCCTTAATGACATAGTTTCTTTATCAAGAAGGTAGTTGCAGGAGTTTGCTAAGAATGCGGGTGGATCAACAATTGTCGCTTTGAGCCTGAAAGTCTCGTTTACCCCCGTTAGCCCTTGGAGAATCAACCTCCTTTTTCCTACGTCCTCCAATTTCTTGCCTCCGTACTTTTCTTTGAACAGTTCTACATTCAAATACTCAATTTCCCCTTGACTTATTGTGCCAGGATCGTACTTGACCTCAAACCTATCAACTTGGACTCCCTTTATAAGTTTCGCGTCGTTGCTGTTTCGAGTCATGGCTTTCTTGGCAAATGTCATATCTACTTCACCTGTGAGACATTTCGAGATACTACCCAACTTGATTAGATTGTTTCTGGCATATATCCTCGCGAGAATATTGTATTCGTCAGGGTCTGCAATAGGTATGGCGCATAGCTCAGGGCTTATTCTAATCACATCATCATATTGCAGATCAAACCTCTTTTCCTTTTCGATTTTCCGAGCATACGAGACACCAAGATTAAGGCTTTCTGAAATTCTACTCTTGCAAGTCAGGATGATTGCTGTTGACATCTTTACATCTTCAAAAACTCTTCGTTTTGCATTATCCCTCTCAGGGAAGGCGTCTACGGTTAGAAATGAGTGGCAGTCAAATATATGTTTTCTCAACCTTGCAGACGTAGTATCTGTTAGAATTCCAAATGGAATAATCATAGATTGATAACCGTTCTTGCCGGATAAATTCAGACCAAGATTGTAAAACACTCTGCAAGCATTTATGCCACCGCTTGCAGCCTCTCGAAAGTTCCTCTTGATAATCCCCATGGCCTCCTGTTGTATTGACAAAGCGACTCTTTGATTTTGCTTTTTATTGAATAGCCCGTAAGGCGGGTTACCGACAACAATATCGAAGCCAGTAAATTCTCCGTCTTCCCCCAGCACCTCAGGGAACTCAATCCGCCACTCAAAAGCGTTCCTGTAAACAACACCGCTTTCAAGATCAGCAACCTCAGCCTCTACGTTCTCAATGCTCTTAGTGAGTTTCTCAATCTTTGCACGCCTGCTCTTCTTCCTCTCTGTCTGAAAAAGCTCTCCCTGGTCAACAAGTGTTATCAACTGCCCTCTTAACTTGGCAAGTCTCTTCCTTGTAGGATGATTTTGGTCGATGCTTTCGGCAAATGTATCCTTAATCTTGCCAAGGAGTTGTGTCATTGCCCGTTTTTCGTCTTTGCTTTTCGCGTTACGATAGCTGCTTACGGCAATCCGATAAGCTTCTATCGAGAACTTACTCTCTCGCAACACCTCTTTTAAGTCAGAGTCAAGTGGATAACGGCTTATCAACGAGTTCCCACACTTAATGTTTATGTCAATATTGGGTAGTGTCTCAAGCTCACCATCTTCTTTATAGTACGCATTTTTCAAAAGCTCGATCCACAGGCGCAAACGGCATATCTTCACCGAATTCGGGTTTATATCTACTCCGAACAGGCAGTTTTCGATTATTGTCTGTTTCTCGTTGAAAAGTGTTTCTTGAACTCTCTGAGCCTCTCTGTCTCCTGGCTCATACCTAAAGAAATTGCCCTTCCCGTCAAGAATCATAAGCTCGTCGTTTTCAACGTCGATCAGGTAATCCCGCAGAGGTTTATTGCTCTTGTCTCTCAGCATTCCAAGTTCCGCCTTGATCGAAATTATCTCGTTGAGCGCAGAAACAAGGAAATGCCCACTCCCCACCGCCGGGTCACAAATCTTCAATGAATCGATAACTCCGTTGAATTTGTCAAGCTCCGCCTTTTTATACGTCCCGTTCGTGAAGTTCACCAAATCGCCAAAGTCATCGCTCCTAAAATCCGTGTGTTCTTTGAACTTCTGCACAACGCAACGCCGGATTGTCTCTTTGCACATATACATAGTGATAAATCCAGGCGTAAAATACGACCCGTCTTTGTATCCGTTTATCTTCTCAAATATCAATCCCAGGACAGACGCATTTATCAGCGTCTTGCTCTCCTCTGCAACATACTCGTCCCCCTCTGACCCAAAATCGTATGCATCCAAAAACCTGAAAAGATACTCCAGCGTATTCATCCTCTCGTTGCCACTCTTTACTACCGTCTTTTTGTATAGCGGCAGCCTCGTATCATTCGGCAGATTACTGATAAGGATCGTTTGATGTTCAAGCTCTGTCGGCTCAAATAGAGAGCTGTTCAGATATGGTACGTTTGGAAACTTCTTCTTTATGCTCTCCCGTCTGTCACCTCTCTTAACCGCCAAGACATCAAAGAACAGTGTATTCAAATCGTCATACCCTGCAACCTTTTCACTACTAAGGAAGAGATAATCCTTGCTCTGGTGATATGCCACGATCTGCGATTCTAAAAGTTTCAGAAAAAGTATCCTGTTTATCCACGTTATGGCAAGCTCCAAGCCCATATTATACAGTTGCTCCTCCACATCAGCACCGAACCGCTCCTTCTCATCCATCCGTGCGAGCTTGCCCGAAGATGTAATTTGTGTTATTGCCGCCTCGATGAGCGAATCTTCATTTCGATTCCCTTGCGTCTTCCGCCGAATCAACTTCCTACTCTTCTCTTTGTACTCCTCCAGCCCGATTATGTGCAGCAGTTCGCTATAGAAATCCTTGTTTAATGTATTACTGTCGTTTGCAAACGGTAATTTAAGCAAATGCGTCGGCGAGAGTATTTTTTGCAGTTCGATTAGTTTCTTGTCGCTTGTCTCACTTTGTTCTTTTAGATGCTTTTCATAATCACCAATATTAAAATGAGTAAATCCAATCTTCTCTTTCTCCTGTTCAAGTACAGGGCTGGCAATTTCTTTATAGAACGACTCAGTCTTGTCAAATAGTAACCGTCGTTCTTCAAAATCTTTGAAGTGTTTCTTGAGTCGCGCGTTTTCAACAATTTTCTCAAATTCCCTCGCATCAAATATAAACCATTCCGATATGTTCGTTACAATCAGATGTTTAATCTCGAAATTCTTGTGTGTCACCCTCTCCCTTAAGAAATAGAGCAGAAGCTCCTGCATTGCTTTTTTGTTCAGATTCTCTGTCGTCGGCATCTCCGCCTTATTGCCCGGCCGTTTTGTCTCAATAATCACCCCAACACTTGACGTTGAATTCCTGCCGTTATGTATAACAAGATCGTTTCTGTCTTTTGTGTTGATAAAGTATCCAGGATCGTATGCGATTCTCTTGAGAAATTCGCTAAGCAGGCCCTTATGATATTCCTCGGATTCATTAGGGTTCGCTTCCTCGAGCACTTTCACAAGCTCACGCCTAACCAGTTCAATCTCTGCCCTGGATGGTCTCAGTTTTCGGTACGCCTTGCTCAGCGATTTCTTTACGTCCATTTGCCCGCTCATTCTCTTTTCCTTCTCTGCCAGAAAACCAGACTTCCCATATTCCTATCCTTCCAATACCCCCACAGATGGCCCGCCACGCAAATATTTATCCCGCCCTACGCACGCCCCATTTGTCTCACTAAAACACCTACCAAAAACGTCTTTCGCCATCCTGTGCCCTCAGTAATATCCTCAACCCACCGACCCGGCCGCTTTCACCCGACCCGCCCACCCCACCAATTCTACACAACCCTCCTTCCCTGTCAAACAATCAATATCGCAGATCCAACTTTAGCTCACTTTAGCCCACTTTAGCTCACTTTAGTTCACTTTAGCTCACTTTAGTTCACTTTAGCTCACTTTAGCCCACTTTAGCTCACTTCAGACACTTGATTCACTTTGCCCCTCTGCTCCTTTTTGCCCCTATTTGATGATCCGCGTCAATCCGCGTCAATCCGTGTCTGATCTTATTCTCTGTGTCCTCTGTGCCCTCTGTGGCAAAATTTTACTTGACATCTAACCCCAGATATAGTATAATACTCATCAAACTAACATAATGGAATCGTATCACCAAAAGGCCGGAAAACAAAAGATGCCAGACAGACAAATCAAAGGCCAACCCTACGTAGCCAAGACTCGTGAAAACTCGTGGCCAGCAACAATCTGTGTTCACCTGTGGCAATCTGGGCAATCTGTGGTTCCTTCGTGGGCATCGGTCAATTATGCAAAACAAACCCAATGTCAAAATGGGCAATATAAACATAAGTACAGTAAGAACAAAGGCTTATCCCAAAGAACAACGAACAATGAACACCGAACTCGATTCAAAACAAACCCAAACAAACCCAATCTCCCATCCCCAAATCATCAATTGTCAATCATCAATCATCAATCTCAATCCCCCCGCCCCCCTCCTGCGCCGGGAGAGAATCCAGAATCTCGGAGCGAAACGCATATCCCGATTTATCGGGCCAGCATCAAAGATCGAGAATCCAGTATCGAGAATCAAGCATCTTCCCCATTTTGCCGTGCATTCATGGCCTCATTGCGCAAAACAAAGCCAAAGTCAAAATGGGTAATATAAACATAAGAACAGCAACAGTAAAGGCTTATGCCAAAGAACAACGAACAATGAACAAGGAACACTATTCAAAACAAACCCAAACAAACCCAATCCCTTCGCCAATCGTCCCTCATCTCTCATCCGTCGTCCGCCTTCTGTCTTCCGCCCTTCCTTCGCGCAAATTCGTGGAAATTCGTGGTTAATCCTTTCCCTCCGTGTCTTAGTGTCTTCGTGTCTTGGTGACCAAACTCAATCCCTACACCTTGTTCCGCCGATACCGGCTGTAATCAATCCCCAAATCCCTCACCTTGTATCCCATAATTCGAGCCGTAGTCCTCAAATCCCGCGCCGCCGACGCAAGATTCCCGTCGCACCTCTTCAAAGCATCGACGACTATATCGCGTTCAAACAAATCCACCCTCTCTTTGAGCGACCCTGTCCCGATGGTATCCGATGCGTCGGACGTCTGGAGCGTCGGCGGCAAATGATGCCCGTGGATGACCCCGTCCGTGCTCAGAAGCACCGCCCTCTCGATGCAGTTCTCCAACTCTCTCACGTTCCCCGGCCAGTGATACGCAACCATCATGTTTATCGCGGGCGTGCTTATCCGCCGAACGTCTTTGTTCATCTTCTTCGAGTATTGCTCGACAAAAAAATCCGCCAACAGCAGTATATCGTCCTTACGGTCGCGCAAGGGCGGCAGAAAAATCGGAAACACGTTTATCCGGTAGTAGAGGTCCTGCCGAAACGTCCCCTTATCGACGGCCATCTCCAAATCGCGGTTCGTAGCCGTTATGATCCGAGCATTCGTCTTAACCGTGCGATTGCTCCCCACCCGCTCGAACTCTCGCTCCTGGAGCACCCTCAGAAGCTTCACCTGCATAACGGACGAAAAATCTCCTATCTCATCGAGAAAAAGCGTCCCCCCGTTTGCCTCTTCGAGCCGTCCTATTCGGCTCTGTATCGCCCCCGTAAATGCCCCTTTCTCATGGCCGAACAGCTCGCTCTCAAGCAGGTTCTCATTCAACGCCGCACAGTTCACCTTGATAAACGATCCCTCGCTTCGCAGGCTCGAATAATGAATCGCGTGGGCGACTAATTCCTTGCCCGTGCCGGATTCGCCCCGAATGAGCACGGTTGTATCGCTCCCGGCCACCTGGTGAATCTGCTGATACACGTCCCGCATCGTGCTGGAGTTGCCTATTATATTCTCCGGCCGAAACCGGTCCTGCAGCTCGTGGCGAAGGCGCAAATTCTCATCCTCAAGTTCTTGTCGCCGAATCGCCGCATCCTGCCGTGACTTCACATCGTTGGCGATCATGCTCGCAACGATGCTCAAAACCCGCATATCCTCCTCCAACGACCCCGCCTCGTCATACGGCCGGTCGATTGAAATCGTCCCAATCACCTTCTGCCCTATCGAAATCGGCACGCAGATAAAGCTGATTTCCTCTTTCCCATCGCTCCGCCGCTCAAAGCGATCAAGAAACAGAGGCTCCTTAGATACCTCCGGCACAATCATTGCCTTGCCCGTCTGCATCACCTTGCCGGTTACACCCTCCCCCATTCGATAGCGCACCTTGCGACTCTGCTCCAGCGATATGTTGTGCGCCACCTCGACCTTAATCTCCGCACTGTCCGGCGACAGAAGCGTCACGGTCCCTCTGTTCATCCCAAGATCGTTGTCCAGTGTGTCCAGGACCTCGGCAAGAGCCTGCCTTTGGCGTGTGTCCGCCGCAAGGATTTGACTGATCTTGTAGAGCGTCTTCAACTCCCGCACGTGACGCGAGGCCTCTACCGTCCGGTCTTCCAAACTTGAGTTTTTCTTAACCATATCGATGCACTCCTGGTCACTTCACTGATTTCAGGTACAATCATACGACGTAATTGTATTACTGTCAATAAAATATTACATATACGTAATATGGCAAGAGCGCATTTCAAGACCAATTGCTATAACGCCTGTATCTATAAGCGTTTACCCCTTCTGCACTGATATCTCACCCCTCAAACTGCGAATCTGCGCGGGCCGAAGACTTGGAGCGGTATTGGCACAGATTTGTCTTTGGAAGGAATAATACTACGTAATTGTCGCAACCTTATTCGATGCCGCAAGAGCTTCACGAGACTTATCCTATTGCAAAAGAAGAACTTACGAGCAGATTTCCATTCGTGGCACGCAAATTGCGATTGTCTTCTCTACCAGTAATTGTTTTCCGGCTTTATGGAAAGGTTGTTTGTTGTGAAGAAGATGAGCTTCATAGTCTGCTGCAGGTTCCTGTTTGGTGAGAATCTCGCGGAAAACGGAATCAGAAGGGGGCAAATTATGCGAATAATGTTTCTCTTCTTCGTATTGTCAGCCTTTTCAGCCAACGTTTTCGCTAACGCCGAGGCTTCCCCAGGTGTGCCCGCTGCGCTATCAGCGAACATAAACGTCGCAAAAATCGACTCCGGTGATACATCGTGGGTGTTAATATCGGCTGCACTTGTTATGTTGATGACCCCAGGTCTGGCATTTTTCTACGGGGGGCTTGTCAGACGCAAGAATATTCTTGGCGTCTTGATGCAATGCTTCATTATACTCGCCGCCCTGAGCATCCAATGGGTCCTATTGGGATACAGCCTTTCCTTTGCCCCTGGAAACGGATTCTGGGGTGGATTTGCCTGGGTCGGATTAAGAGGTGTCGGTCTTGAGCCATATCCTGACTACTCTGCCACCATTCCGCACCAGGCATTCATGATCTTCCAGGCAATGTTTGCGGTAATCACCCCGGCCCTGATTATAGGGGCATTTGCCGAACGAATGAAGTTCTCCGCATTTCTCGTCTTCACCTTGCTTTGGGCGACGTTCGTCTATGATCCGATCGCACATTGGGTCTGGGGCGTCGGCGGCTGGCTGAAAAATCTCGGCGCACTGGATTTTGCCGGCGGAACGGTTGTACATATCAACGCAGGCATGGCGGCTCTGGTCACTGCCCTGGTGATTGGAAAAAGAGCGTGCTATGAGAAATACTCGATTCCGCCTCACAACCTGCCTTTCTCGGTCCTGGGCGCGGCCCTGCTGTGGTTCGGCTGGTTCGGGTTCAACGCCGGAAGCGCTCTGAGCGCAAACGGCCTGGCTGCCAACGCATTTGTTGTAACTAATACTTCAGCCGCGGCGGCCGCGCTAACCTGGGCCTTGCTGGACTGGAAATTCACCGGAAATCCAACCGTGCTCGGCAGCATTACCGGCGCGGTTGCCGGCCTGGTGGCCATCACTCCTGCGGCGGGCTTTGTCGGAGTTGGCGCCGCGATAATCATTGGAATCTGCGTCAGCGTCCTCTGCTTTATCGCCGTAACGGTTGTCAAGCACAAGCTCGGATACGATGACTCACTTGATGCCTTCGGAGTCCACGGAATTGGAGGTATCTGGGGATCTGTTGCAACAGGCCTGTTTGCCAGCAAGGCAATTAACCCCGCCGGAGCCGACGGGCTGTTTGCGGGGAATCCCAGGCAGCTTGGGATACAGTTGATTGCAACCGTGGTCACAATCGTATATGCTTTTCTGGCAACGTACATTCTCTACATGATCGTGGATAAAATTATGGGAGTGAGGGTTGCCCGGAAAGAAGAAGCGATGGGTCTTGACCTTACACAGCATAATGAGCGCGCCTA
>Ga0315288_10009948_pt1 | contig 11980 bp, 9 predicted proteins | sample YL17G11_20_MG_FD_203454 | JGI IMG/M metagenome (GOLD analysis project Ga0315288, IMG submission 203454) | Sediment microbial communities from Yellowstone Lake, YNP, Wyoming, USA - YL17G11_20 | ecosystem: Environmental > Aquatic > Freshwater > Lake > Sediment | place: USA: Wyoming | collected...
TAATCACTTTTACAGAAAATATAGCACAGACTCTCCTTACCCATTCTAAGCGAGCTTTCGCTGTATTTAAGCCTCTTTTCTTAAGGATATTGTAAATACTGGTATGACCAACAGAGATACCAGCAGATTTTAATTCTGCCTCTGTTCTTTCTGGTCCATAGGTAGGATACTCTTTTATGAAGTTTGAAATTTGCTCCTCTGTCTTTTCTGGCACTCTATTGGGCATCTTTGGAGCCTCTCTTATCTTTGATCTTAAACCTTCGCCTCCTAATCTTTCTCTTCTCTTTTGCCACTTGTAGAACCATTTTCTACTCACATGATGCTTCTTATAGATTCTTATAGAGAAGAACAATTGGGATCTCCTTCTTATCCGCTTTTTGAAATATCTTTAGCCTCATCTGATAGACAAATTCCCTTTCGCTCCTAGCCAAAACCTCCTTTTGTTCCTGATAGTTTACTGGAGGTTCTGGCGACTGTTAAAAAGTTATTAACAATATTCACGATTATCAACTTCCTCCCCTTGGAGAACCCCACCTATTAACTATGATGAATACTGTTACCATCGCTTGAAGATACTACACTATCTACTATCTTTAGGACATTGATTAGGCCAAATAAAACAATTACTGCAGTTCCATGTTGGTCATCATGGAATACTGGGATATTCAATCTCTCTTTTAACTTGGCCTCAATCTCAAAACAACGGGGGGCGCTGATATCCTCTAAGTTGATCCCTCCAAAACTGGGAGCTATTAAAGTTACTGCTTCTACAATCTTATCCGGGTCTTTGGTAGCAAGACAGATGGGAAAAGCATCTACTCCGGCAAAGTATTTGAAGAGGACAGCCTTCTCTTCCACCACCGGTAAAGCAGCCTCTGGACCGATATCTCCCAATCCTAAGACGGCTGTACCATCAGTTACAACCGCTACCATATTCCCTTTGGCAGTATATCTATATACTTGAGAGACATCCTGATGGATCTTTCTGCAGGGTTCGGCTACCCCAAGGGTGTAGACTACGGCTAAATCGTGCATGTCTTTTATCTTGGTTTTACTTATTACTTCGATCTTACCTCTGTTTTCTTGGTGTAACTTTAAGGATTCTTCATTAAGATCCATTTAAATTTTTATCTCCTTTTCTTTTTCAATAATTTTATTATTCAACCTTATTTTCTCCTACAAAACTTACACATAAAGCAATATTTTTTTAAATAATATAAAGTCTAATTCTTCGATAATAATTTCCGTACATTTTCGATTCCTTTTTTCGCTGCCGTATCCGGGTCAGGCAAAGGAAATACTTCCAAAGATAAAAATCCTTGATAATTTATTTCTTCTAAGGCAGAAATTATTTCTGGGAAATTTATATGGCCATATCCTGGTGCCCAACGATTACTATCAGCAATATGAACATATCCAATTAAATTTTTGGCATCGATTATACTTTCTTTAAAAGAAGGGTCTTCTATATTCATATGAAAAGTATCAATATGTAACAAAACATTTTTTCTCTTTACCTTTTTTAGAAAGCTAATACCTTCTGAAACAGAATTTAGCCAATTAACTTCATATCTATTAATCATCTCAATTAAAATAGTTACTCCACTTTTTTGAGCAAAATCAGCACACTCCTGGCAAGCTTCGATTGCCCATTCTATAGCCTGAAATTTCTTAGAACCCTCTGGTAAATTTCCTCGAATTAAACCAATAATAACGGAGGAATTAAATTCTGAAGCAAGATCTATGTGTTCTTTTATTCTTTCTACTGCTGCTCTTCTAACCGCTTTATCAGGATTTATAAAAGTAATTCCTTCGCTGGCAACTGCTTGTCCAGTACCCAATGCAGTTAAAGTCATACTATTTTTCTTTAAAGCTTCTTTTAATTCCTCTTTTTTAATTATTTTGGGATCTCTTAAGGAAATTTCCACTCCTTCATAACCCTTTTTACTTAATTTTTCAATATTTTCTCGAATATTACCCCTATACATTATAGGTCCAAATTTAGCTTCTCTAGTGGTAATTGCTCCGGCAATCTTCATTTCATTATTCTCTCCTTTAATTTTGTTGAATTATTATAATTTTTAAAAAGCATTTTTTGCTTGCCTTTTAATTTCAATTAAAAACTACTTGATATATTCTTCTAATTCTAATCTTTTAAGTGTATCTTTTGTTGGTATCCCAAACTCATCCCATCCTCTGATCTGGTAATATTCATAAAGCATCTTATTTAAGTAGGGAAGATTATCTCCAGCTCCTCCACCTCGAGGATGAGTTAAAATTCTAGGAGGAAGAGTATCATCTTTCCGACTAATTCCTTCCCGAACGTTATATAGTCTTTTCAGGTTAAATATCCTTTCTCCTGTTTTCAAGAAATCTTCCTTAGAAAAATCCCATCCAGTAACTAAATTTAAGACTTTGACTAATGGCTCTACCGTCATTCCACCAAAAACAATGAATTTGCAACAGTGCAAAGAATCAAACATACTCATAAGATGTTGAAAATCAACTACAAACTTTGCTTTTCCCTTAATTTCAAAGCGATCAAGGGTTTCCTTATAACCTAAATCAGGGATACAAGTTCCATCTTCAAAATCATGGGTAAAGGCCTGAAGGTGACAAGCGCCTCTATTAGAAGTAGCATAACCCAAAGCTACGCTAACCTTACCTCTGGGATCATGGGCAGGAAAATCTAAGCCCTTTACATGGATGGCAAATTCACAACTATTTCCTCCAATTTCTTTAGCTGCCTTAATCAACCCTTCTCCTAGAAGTTTTCCTATATCTTGTCTATTAGCGATCTTTTCTATCATCTCTAATAGGGCATCTCCATTTCCCCATTCCATCTTTAAGCCACCAGTATCCTTTTTAGTTATTAAGCCTTTTTCATAAGCTTCCATACAGAAGGAAATAGCCGAACCAGTAGAAATGGTATCTAGACCATAACGATTACATAATTCATTAGCTTTACAAATGATTTTAATATCATCTACTAGACAATTTGAGCCCAACATACCAATGGTTTCATATTCTGGTCCTGCAGTTTCTTCAATCTTATATTTCCCCTCGTTTATTTCTACTGTTCTACCACAACCAATAACACATCTGCCACAATGATAATTCTTCTTTAAAACAGTTTTTGCCATGTATTGGCCAGATATTTTCTTGGCTCCTTCCCAGTTTCCTTGATACCAATTCTTAATTGGCAAATCGCCTACAGACTCGCAATATTCCACCCCAGTTGAGGTTCCGTATTTTCTTAAAGCTTCAGTTGATTCAATCATTTTAGGAGTTAAAGCATTAATAAACTGGTTAAATTCCTGTTCGTGAGCAATTTTAACTTCTTTAGTTCCCAATACCCCTATAGCTTTAAGTTTCTTAGAACCCATCACTGCTCCAACTCCAGCTCTACCTGCAGCACGCCCATGTTTGCCTTCATTGATAATACAAGCAAATTTAACTAAATTTTCCCCTGCCTTGCCGATACACACTACCTGCGAATTCGGCCCCATCTCTTTTTTTATTAAGGTATCAGTGGCAAAAGTATCTTTTCCCCATAAATGAGATGCCGATTTTATTTCTATTTTTTCATCTTTTATAGTAATATAGACAGGATTTTTTGCTTTCCCTTTAATAATAATTCCATCTAATCCACATTTTTTTAGTCCTTCGCCCCATCTACCTCCACAATCAGATTCTGTATAGATACCAGTCAAAGGAGATTTTGTAATTACTTCAAAACGATCGGAGGAAAAAGTTTTAGTCCCAGTTAATGGTCCAGTCATAAAAATTAATACATTCTCAGAACCCAAGGGATCTGTTTTATCATCGGTATAACCATATAATAACTTTGCTCCTATACCGCTTCCCCCAATAAATTTTTTAAACTCTTTTTCTTCTAATGCTATCAAGTTAATCTTTTCAATATTTAAATCAATTTCGACAATTTTCATAAAGTAGCCAGGTATCATTTCATCCTCCTCCTTTTACCCTCCCCCTATTTGGGAAAATATTTTTATTACATCATTATTTTTTACTACATAATTTAGACTAATAATTTTATCTCCTACCATTATTAGACTTAGCCTATTCTTTGGTATCCCTATTTTTTTTAAAAGATCTATCATTGTCTGGTTAGAATCTAATCTTAACGATGCTCCCTTTTTGTAGTTGTAATCTTTAATATACTTATCTAGACCACCATATAATTTTAAAGTTATATTTAAATTACTCATTTAATTTTAAAAGCTCACTTCCGACTAACAAAATATTTGGTTTAACTTTAATATAATCCCCTGAACAGGATTATACCTACCTTTTATTGTCTCCTCACCCTATGCTAAAAAAACTCCTCTCAAAGGACTGAATGCTACTGCTAGTGCCTATAGCACTTATCGCTGTCGTGCTTATTCTTTTAACTACTGTTAAATATGGGAATCAAGATAAAATCCGTTTTGTTAAAAAATTACTTCCAAATTTTTAATTTTATAAATGCCCAAAAGAACACTTTTTCACACTTTATTACCTAACACAGATGAAAAAATATCTTTTTCTTTAACGTTGGGGTAGAAAAATTTCCCGGTAACCTCACCCTTATATAAAACGAGTACACTATCACAAATTCTACATATTTCGGGAATTTCGAATGAAATTAAGATGATTCCTACTCCTTCATCAGCAAGTCTCCTAATAATATTATGAATTTTGGGTTTCGCTCCGACATCTATACCCCGAGTAGGTTCATCAAAAATAATAACTTGCATATTTTTAATCAGCCATTTTCCAACAACCACTTTCTGTTGATTCCCCCCGCTTAACACTGACACAATTTGTCCAATACCCGAAGTTTTAATATCGAGTTGTGATATTATATTATTGCATTTTTTGTAAGCCTTCTTTTTTACCAAAACACCAAGATTGCTTAATAAATCCAAAGAACAAATTGAAAGATTTTCGATAAGTGGACGATTAGCTAATAATCCTTGTCTCTGTCTGTCTTCAGGAACTAAACCAATACCTAGTTTTAAGGCATCAGTGGAAGATTTTGGTTTAATAGGTTTATTATTTAGGAATATCTGTCCGTTTTTAAATGGATCTATCCCAAATAAAATCCTTGCCAATTCTGTTTTGCCTGCTCCCATAAGACCGGTTATTCCTAATATTTCACCACTATGTAATGAAAAAGAAATATCCTGAAAATTTTGCCCTACCGGCAAACTTCTGGATAAGTTTTTCACTTCTAATATTTTATCGCTAAAATTTGTTTTTACCGTTTTCTTTTTTTCTTCTTTTAAAGAATCCCCTACCATCATCCTGGCTATTTTGGGTATAGTTGCTTCCTCTGTTTTTACAGTATCGATTGTTCTGCCATCACGTAAAACTGTTATATTATCTGAAATTTCTATAAGCTCCTCGAGTCGATGAGATATGTAAATGATTGTTTTTCCTGTTGCTTTAAGTTCTCTGATTATATTAAACAATTTTTCAACTTCCTTACTAGATAAGGCTGATGTTGGCTCATCCATTACAATTATGTCAGCATTAGTTTCCAGAGCCCGAGCTATTTCAATGATCTGTTGTTCACTTGTATTAAGACTAAAAACAAATGACATGGGATTAATGTCAGTACCTATTTCTTCTAATCGAGCTTTGGCTAATTTCTTCATTTTACTCAAGTCAAATTTCATTTTCCATCTGTCAGATGTTGGTTCGTGCCCCAAAAATATATTCTCACAAACCCTCATATTGGGAGCAAGGTTAAGTTCTTGATAAATCACGGCTATTCCGGCATGCAAAGCTGATAATGGATTTTTAAAATCAACCTCTTCACCTTTAAAAAATATTTGGCCCGAATCTTTAATTTCTGCTCCTGCCAATATCTTAATGAGGGTTGATTTTCCAGCTCCATTTTCTCCAACTAAACCATGTACTTCTCCTTTATTAACAACCAAATTTGCTTTATCAAGTGCTTGTGTTCCATAAAAAGCTTTGGATATCTCAACCATTTCTAGAAGAGGTATACTCTTTGAATCCATATTTAGTTCCTCCGATCAAAATTAATAGCAGAAAGTTATTATAGTCAACTAGTACTGATATTAAGCTTTTGTTTTCGTTTTAGGTGAATTTTTTGTGTATTCAAGAGATATGCTATAATGATTATCAGTCCTCGTGCATGGTATTGAAAGTAAGGGGAGACTTCAAACAGATTTAAAACGTTGGGTAAAAGACCTAAAATAATAATTCCGGGAAGTATTTTGGAAACACTGCCTACTCCCCCCGAAAAGAGAGTACCCCCTATAATGACTGCTGCAATAGCGTCTAATTCATATAAATTACCCATCTTTGAATCTGCAGCCCCTAACCGTGCTGTCAAAATCAAACCAGCCAAAGCGGAGGTAATTCCCATGACAATAAAAATCCATATTTTTATATTATCGGTTTTTATGCCCGAAAATATGGCAGCTTCTTTATTACTACCGGTCGCATATATCTTCGCTCCAAAACTGGTAGAGGACAATAGAAAGTGAAATATTATAGTAACAACTATGAATATAATAACCGGATTAGGGATACCTAAAATACTTCCTTGGCCTACTACCATAAATGAGTTGTATAAACCTGTTATTGCTGGTTCGCCTTTAGAAAAAATCATCGCATATCCACGTAAAACAATCATTACTGCTAAAGAAATTATAAAAGATGGCAGATTTCTTTTCACCACTAATACTCCCATAAAAAGTCCTATTAATGCACCTGCGCCAAGACTAATTAATATTGAATAGAATAAGTTTAGCCCTGCATTTTGCGCAGCAGCAGTAAAAAGACCCGTAATACATAAAACAGCACCAACAGAAAGATCAATTTCGCCACTTAATATTACTAATAACATACCTAAAGAAAGAATTCCTTTAATCGAAAGTTGTCTAGCAACGTTTAACAGATTATTCGTTGTAAAAAAACTTGGATTAATTATACTAATTAAAATTACTATAAAAATTAAGGCCATCCATAGTCCGGGAATACGACTTATCTTCTCCAAATATGGTTTAAATCCATTTTGTTTTTTTTGCATTAAAGCCTCCTCAATTAATTTACATATTATCTTTTGGTGTTCTTTTTAGATATTTGAGTTAATAGGGCTCCGATGATAATTAATCCTCGAGCAACATACTGATAATCGGATGGAACTCCTAATAAATTTAATCCATTATTTATAATAGTAAATATGGTCACTCCCAATAAAGTCCCCCATACATTGCCAATTCCTCCGCTTAATAATGTGCCACCAACAACCGTAGAAGCAATGGCTTCTAATTCTTGGCCATTGCCCATATAAACGGTAGCCGTATTGGTTCTGGCTGTTAATATCATGGCACCAAAAGAAGCCAAGAATCCCATCACCATAAATACAAAAACTTTTACCTTTCCCACATTGATTCCGGTTAACCTGGCAGCATTGATGTTGCCTCCGACCGCGTATATATAACTACCAATTTTTAGTTTAAATAAAAAACTACTTAAAATTAGAATGGCAATAAAGATAAAAAAGGGAACAGGAATTCCTCTTATTAAGCCTGTGCCAAGTTTCCGAAATCCATCCGGAAGGCCATTAATTGGAGAACCATAACAATATAACATTGCAGTTCCTGACACTATAAGCATGGTTGCCAATGAAGCAGCAAAAGAAGGTATTTTTCCTTTAACTACCAACAAACCATTGATTGCTCCAATAATAATTCCAGTTAACAAACAGGCCACTATTCCCAAAAATATTCCATATTCCTTGGTAACTCCTATTAAAAGCAACCCAGATAAAGAAATAGTCGTACTAATTGATAAATCAATTTCACCGGTGAGTATCACCAAGGTCATACCAACAGCAAAAATACCTGAAATGGCTATATTTCGGCTAAGATGTATAAAATTTCTCCATGATAGGAAATTAGATGAATAAGAAGACATGAAAATAACTAAAATTATAAGACCTATTAATAAACTTGCCTGCCGTTCAATGCCTTTACTCCACAAAAAGTTATAAACATCATCAAGTTTTCTTTTTAAAGCTAAATTTTCTATTTTCATTTTTACACACATACTTCGCTTAATTTTTTCTTTTTTATTTTTCAAAATTTAATCTTCATATTCTTCCTAATTAAAAATCGATTCTTCTAAGCATGCTTTCTTATTAATAGATCTACAGAGGATTAACCCCCTATTTGCACTTTAAATCCAAATTGTGCTACAACTTCTTTTAGATCGAACAATTCTTTATCTGGGAGAGGTTTTCTTTCTATCTTTTTTGCTTTTCCCAAACTTGTAACCTTTGAATTCCCTAGCCGATGATAAGGGAGCAAATGTATTTCTTTAATACCATCAATTTTCGATAAAAATTGACCTATGAGCCTCACATCTTCTTTGGTTGCATTAAATCCCGGAATAACAGGAATTCGAACTATTACAGAAGCTCCGTTTTCAATCAATTTTCTAAAATTATTAAGTATTAATTTATTTGAAACACCTGTACCATGAATATGCTTTAAATCATCTACATGCTTTATATCATATAAAAATAAATTTGTCCATTTTACCAGTCTTTTTAAAATTTCATCACTGTAATATCCGCAAGTCTCTATCGCCGTATGTATCCCCATTGAATATACTGATTTAAGAATTGCTTCAGAGAAATCAGGTTGACTTCCCGGTTCTCCTCCAGATAGTGTAATACCTCCACCTGATTTACGATAAAATAATAGGTCTTTTTTTACTTCCTGCAGCACTTCTTCTACTGACATATATCTACCGGCCAAAGTTAAAGCTCCGGATGGACAAATTTCTACACATTTTCCACATTGATCACATTCAATACGATTAATGTTAATGAACTGATTTTCTTCATCTAATTTTAACGCATTGATTGTGCAAACAGAAATACATTGTTTACATAACATACATATTTCGCTATTATACATGATTTCTATATCGGTTTGATTGGACTCAGGATTAGAACACCACTCGCATCTTAAAGGACAACTTTTAAGAAAAACTACTGTTCTAATCCCCGGTCCATCATGAATCGAATATTTTTGTATGTTGAAAACAATACCCTTTATTGATTTTTTAAAAGAATTCACAAAAACCCCTATAAATTTAATTACACTAAACTATTCTATCTAAAAAACAATATCTCTACCGCTCTTTTTATCGAATGGTTGACGAAGATATTATTTGTTATATTACCTTATGCCAAGGAAAGTTCAGTCCTTTCGATAATATCATTTTGTACTTCCTTATCTAATTGCACAAAGAAAGCACTATATCCAGCTACTCTTACTACAAGACTACGATATTGTTCTGGATTCTTTTGTGCACTTCTTAAAGTTGCAGTATCTACTATATTAAATTGAACATGATTACCTTTTAAATCAAAGAAGGTCCTAATTAAATGAGCCCACTTATAGAGATCTCTTTCTGTCTGAACTGAAGACGGGAGGAATTTCAGATTAAGCAAGGTCCCATTAGAGGCAAGAATATGATCAATTTTTGCAACAGATTTAATGATAGCAGTAGGACCATTCTTATCGCTCCCATGCGTAGGCGATAAACCATCTGCCAAAGGAGCTCTAGATTTTTTACCACTAGGTAGCGCAGCTACCGAATGTCCCATAGGAACATGTGCAGAAACCGGATAAAGGCCTGGATGGAATTGTCCTCCACGGGGATTATGATATTTTTCAACTTCTTTACAATAAATTCTAGCCACTTCCCGTGCAATTAAGTCGACTCTATCATCATCATTACCGTACCGGGGGATCTTTTCAAACAAACTTTTTCTGAAAGCTTCATGTCCCTCAAAATTCTCTTTAACAATTTTTAATAATTCTCCCATGGTCATCTGGTTTTGTTTAAAAACTAAAGTCTGAATTACCGAAAGTGAATCTGCTACATCTGAGACACCTACTCCTTGAACACCAGTAAAACTGTACCGAGCACCACCCGCGCTCGCTTCAATACCTTTTTCAAGACAATCATTAACAAGTATTGAAGCATAAGGTACGGGGCATAAATTTCGATGGCAAATATCAATCACATTTAAAATCTCAACCATTTTTTTAACAAAATATGCAACTTGTTGTTTATATGCTAAGATAACATCTTCCAGGTTTTTAAAATCTTCCGGATTCCCGGTTGAAGGTCCAATTTTTTCTCCAGATAACATGCAAACACCATTATTTAATGCTAATTCAAGACACTTGCCTAAATTAAACATCGAACCATTTGACCAACCATAATAACTGCCCTGAGCGCCTGGCTCTACACAACCAACAAAACCATAGTCCCGAGCATCTTCAAGGGATACTCCGCGATTTAACATAGACGGAATTGAAGATTCATCATTCGCGAATTGTGGTTTTCCTCTCCCCAGACGCACAACCTCTAAAGTTTTTATTAAAAATTCCTCGGGTGTATCTTTATGGAGTCTAACAGTTATATTGGGATGAGCCAACCCTATTCTCTTTTCAGCATCTAAAAACATATATGATAATTCATTTGTTGCATCTTGCCCATCTCTGGTTACGCCTCCAATACTATTATTAAGCTCAGTTGTATAACCCGCGAAATAGCGCGCACAATCATCATCGTAGAGCCTCTTTATTTCTTCTATTTTTATCCAATACGCATCTATTATTTCTTGTAAGCAAGCTTTGTTAAATTTACTTGATTCTTTTTCTTTTACATAATACGGCCATAGAAGTTGATCAATTCTACCAGGTGAAACCCCTAATCCGTTGGATTCAATTTGAATTACAACTTGTTGAAACCAAATAGATTGAAGCGCTTCATGGAAATTCCTCGCAGAATAACGCGGAACCCGTTTAGCTATTTTGCTAATTTCCTTTAAGTCCTTAGCTTTTTCCTTATTTTCTGCTTTTTCAGACATTTTTGCTGTTAATTCACTAAATCTCTCAGCAAATCGACAAATTCCTTTTGAAACAATTTGTACTGCTTTATAAAAATTAATCTTATCAATATCCTCAGGATTAGAGTATTCAAGTTTTTTTAATTTTTCTGAAACATCATCAATGATTCCCTGAAAGCCTATCGAAAGTATCTTTCTATATTCTGGTACAAAATGACCAATTCCACCTCTTAAATGAATCTCTGGATTAATCACTTTTGCTTCTCTATTTACTAAATTTCTCGCTTCCTCGAAAAGTTGAGATATTACATGTTCTTCAAGAACTTTCCCCTGCCAGTAATTTAATAGTTCTTGAATTTCTTTTTTTGCAGCTTTGGAAACCAAAAAAGGGTCTTGCGCTCTAGTTTCAATATAATCAATGGTTTTTTTTGCATATACACCCTCAGTTTCTGGAAATATCGGTGCCGAAACTGGTGTACTGGCCTGGTTTCCCACAATTAATTCATCATCTAAAATATAAATCGTCATTTCTTCTAAAACTTTTGCAAGAGCCTTAGCTCTTCTAATAATCATTACTTCGGTTTCAGTTTCTTTAAACACACGCGTATATATTCTTATTCTTTCGGGGCATAACCTTGGGATAAAGTTAATCATTTGTTCTCTTAATCGTTCTGTTCTTGATTTCGTATCTCTTTTAGTAATGAAAATCACCTCCATATTTTGTATTTTTATGTCTTAAAATAAAAAATCCACAACACTTGTTTTCATATCCCCTTTCCACAAAAATTAGTTTAACCTTCCTTTACTTTTTATAGAAAATAGATCACTTACAAAGCAAATGGATTTTTTAAGTCAAATTAGAGAAATACTAAAAAGTGAATGGTTGGTATAATATCAACTAAGTCTATTCTTTTGAACACTAATTAACTACTCCTATCATCCAAATTACGATTACTTCTTATGATTTATATCTCGCTTAATTTACTTAGGATACATCAGGATTTTAATAGCTGTTCCATTTTCCATTTCTTTAAAAGCTTCCTCCCAGTTTACAAGAGGTTGTTT
>Ga0315288_10009951_pt1 | contig 11979 bp, 13 predicted proteins | sample YL17G11_20_MG_FD_203454 | JGI IMG/M metagenome (GOLD analysis project Ga0315288, IMG submission 203454) | Sediment microbial communities from Yellowstone Lake, YNP, Wyoming, USA - YL17G11_20 | ecosystem: Environmental > Aquatic > Freshwater > Lake > Sediment | place: USA: Wyoming | collected...
GGCCGCCGGCTGGCCCACGGCGCGGGTGGAAGGGCTGGAGGCGGTGGTGCTGGTCCGCGGGTCCGGGCCGCACGGCGCGCGTTCCGGCGCGCTCCCAACGATCGTCCTCGCCCGCGTCGCCGCGGAAGCTGTCCTGCGCGGCGCGCCAGCCTATGCCCCGGGCGTGCTGGCCGCGGGCCGCGCGGCAGTCGGCGACCGCGTGCGCGTCGTCGCCGCGGTCGAGCCGCCCGGGTCGGGCACCAACCGCGGCGCGCACGGCGTGACGCGTGGGACGATGTTGAGGGGTGGCGACGACTGCCCGGTCGCCCCGGGCGCGGCCCTGGTGCTGCTCGGGGTTGGGACTGCGCGGCTCGCGAGCTGGGCTTTCTTCGCCGAGGGCGCCGCCGGCGTCGCGGTGGACATGACAGAGCCCATATGGCGCGCGCCCTCGGAATCCAGTCTCTTGACCGACGCCCCTGCCGCCCTGGTGCAGCAACTCGCGTCGGCCGTCGCGGCGTCCGCGCTCGGCGCGTCCGGCGCGTCGCGCGTCCTCGACATGTGCGCCGCGCCCGGCGGCAAAACGACCGCCATCGCGGCCGGGTTGGGGGTTGGCGGCAGCCTGCTCGCGCTCGACCGGTCGGCGGCGCGCGCGGCGCGCGTCGCGGCGCTCGCGCAACGGCTCGGCGTCGCGGACCGGGTGACCGTCGCCGTCGCCGACTCGTCCAAGCTCTTTGACGACGACGACGACGCACGGCCACCCTGCCCCGGCCTCGCGTCGTCGCGCGCCGCCGCGGCGGCGCGTGCCGCGCGCAAGGCCGCCGCGCGCGGCGAGCCGCCGCCGCCGCCGCCCGCGACCCGGGCCGGCGCGCGCCCACCCTCCCTGACCCCCGCCTCGTTCACACACGTCCTGCTGGACGCGCCCTGCTCGGCCACGGGCCTGCGCCCCCGGCTCGCGCAGCCGGCGGGGGCCGCGTTTGTCGCGGCGTGCGCCACGACACAGAAATCGATGCTGCGCCACGCGGTGACCGCGTTGGCCCCCGGCGGCGTCCTGATCTACTCCACCTGCTCCGTGGCGCCCGCGGAGAACGAGGCGGTCGTCGCCTGGGCGCTCGCCCGCTTCGGCGGCTGCCTCACGCTCGACACCGTACCCCTGCCCGCCGGCGTCGCCGCGTCACCGGGCCTGACCGGCTCCGGCCCCTGCGTCGCCGACAGCCCCCGCTCCGAACCCTGGCTCGCGCCCGCGGACGCGGCGCGCGTCGCGCGGTTCGACCCCGCGGCCCCGCGCCCGCCCGGCGCTGCTGCAGGCGGCGAAGACACGATCGGATTCTTTGTGGCGCGGTTTGTGAAGCGGTGAGAGGAGGGAGAAAGAAAGGAACAGGAACACTGTCGTCGCCCCACCTCTCAACCCCCGCAATCACAGTTTGGCCAGCCCAACCCCCTCCTCGTCGCCATGCCGCGGCGCCGCCACCCCCAACAAGGCCGCTTGCCGCGCCTTGATGCCCCTAAACTCGGCCGCCACCCACGCGTGCAGTGCGTCCGGGTAGGGGAGCGCAGACGTCGCCCCCAGGTCGCCGTCCCGCCACCGCGCGAGCACCACCCGGTTGGCCGACACGTGGGCGACGAGCGCGAGGAGGAGGGCCGGCATCGCGGCCGCCTCGAGGAGGTCTGCCCTTTCCACCACGATCGAGGCCGCCCGCTCGTTGAGCGGCTGCAGCACGTCCCGCATCCAGGTGCGGTACAGGGTCGCCTCGGCCCCGTGCGGGAACGCGCGCACGGCGGCGACAAAGCCGGCGGCGGCGGCCTCGTCGGGGGACGAGTGTTGCCGCACCATGGCGGCGTAGGCCGTCTTGGACGCGTTGACCGTGGCGAGCAGGGGGCCGTACAGTTGGCGCACCTGGGAGAGACGGGAGGAGGCGTGGGAAGGCCGCTGCGGCAACCCCACCTCCCCTCCTCCCTCCCTCCCACACCTGCTCGTTGATGCGTTCGATCTGGGCTTTGCGCTCCTCCGTGATCTTGGTGTTGTAGTAGGTGAAGAGGTAGCCTTTGAAGGGAGGAGGGCGGGAGAGAGGGTGGGAAAAAGGGCGCCAGCCACGGGAGGTCGGCCACCGCTGCCGCCGCCGTCTCCGGCGACTCTGGCAGCACTCCAACGCAACGTCGCCGCTCGCGCGGCAGCCAACCGCCGCCCGCGCGGCGCCGCCGCATGCGCCATGCGGGCCCCACCGCCGCCCTGCGCCGCCGCGGCCGCCGCCCACCCCTCGCGGCGGTGTCGTGCATGCGTCGTGGTCGCGCCGACCACGATTCCTCACCTCCCAGCGCCGCCACGAGCGTGGTGGGAAACCCCATTGCCGCTCGCCGGCGCGCGCCCGGGGCGCGGCGCCGGTGGGCGGTGGCGACGAGAGCGCGGCTGCCGCGGGGGCGGGCGGGAGGGAGAGACGGAGAGCGTGTGGTGTGGCGTCGACGTCGCGCTCCGCCTCGCTTCTCTCTCTCCGCCTTTGCTCTCGCGCGCGCAAACGCGTTGCAAGGTCGCGCGCCGCGGTCGAGCCCGACTCCCGGGCGGGCGAAACGCGGCGCCGCGGCCCGGGTGGCCGCAGCGCGCGCGCCGCCGCCGCCGTCTGCTGTTCCCTCCTCCCACTCCCGTCTAGCCCGACTTGGTCCAGTTCTTGGCCGGCACGGCCGCGATGAGCGCCGCCTTGGTCGAGTTGATGGCGGCCGCCTTGGCGGCCGCGGTCTTGTTGAGGGCCGCCACCTTGCCCGCGACCAGGGCGGTCTTGTTGGGCAGCATGGCGGTGGAGGCCGCGAGCAGGGCGGTCTTGTTGGGGAGCGCGGTCTGCGGGGGAGCGCGCGTCGGCGACCGACCCGCGGCCCCTCCCTCGCGCCCTCCCCCGCTCCCCCTCCCCCACCTTGGACAGGTTGAACTTGTTGATCAGGGTGGTGACCGCCGCCGTCTTGTTCCAGTTGGACAGGGCGTGGTAGTCGCCCATCTGGGGGGGAGGGGGGGGGGCGGCGGGGTGGGCCGCGCGTCGGCGCGGCGCACGGCCCTCGCCCCGACCCTCACCCCGAGCCGTCGCCGGCGCGACGCGCCCGACCCTCGCGCCGCCCGCCCCTCTCTCCCGCACCTCGACCTCGTCGGCCTCGGCGGACGCCTTGGTCTTGTTCTTGAGGGCCTGAGGAGTCGAGGGAGGAGGGGAGCGCGGTCGGCGCGCGCCGACGGCGACCCCCAAAACCCCACCACCCCTCCGTCCCCCCACTCCCTCACCTTGACGCGGGCGTACCAGTCGGCGGACAGCGTCTCGCCGTCGGCCGCGTCGCCGACGGCGGCCTCGGCCTCCTCCTCGGACATCTCGGGCACCTCCACCTCGACGTCCCACGCCGCCTCGGCCTCGTTGTCCAGGTCCATGGAGTCGTCCATGGCCTCCATCTCGGCCGTCTCGGGCTCGTCCTGCGGTGGGGGGGAGGGGGGGCGTCGGTCGGTCGGCCGGCGCCGGGAGGCCGCGCGCGGCCGCGGCGGGGACGTCGTGGGGATCGGGCGAGCGGGTGCGGCGCTGCGGCGGCGGCGCGGGCGCCCGGCGGCGCGGCAACGAGGCACGCCGTTCGAAGCGCCGCGCAGCAGCCGCGGCGCGGGGGCGCCGGGCGCGCGCCTGCGGCCGCGGCCGCGCCGGAGGAGGCGAATGCGATGCGTGCGCGACGGCCGCAGGCGGCGGCGCGGGCGGGCGGCGCGGGTGGGCGGCGTGGCGCGCGCCAGCGCGCGCCGCGCGGCATGCGCGCGCATCGGCGCCCGCGCGCGCCCGCGCCCGCGCCCGGCACACCCCGCGGCCGCCGCAGGAGCCGACCCCAAGCTGTACGCACGCGTCGCGGCGGGCGGCGACCGCGGCGGGCGGCTCCGCGCGCCGCCGCGGCGCTGCGCGCCGCGCGCCCCCGATCGAGAAGGCCGCCCCCTCCCGCCCGCCCGCTGCCCGCCCACCCACTCCATCCCGCTCTTACTTGCGCGTACGCGACCGCGGTGCAGGCGAAGAGGGCCAGCATGCCCAGGACGATGAATTTGCGGGGCATGGTGATGGAGGGAGGGGGGTGGAAGGCTGGAGGGGTGGGGGGGGCGTGTCGGCGCGCGGCCGGGGCGGGGCGCGGCGGCGCGGGCGGGCGCGTGGGTGGGCGGCGGACCTGGGGGTGGCGGGAGGTGGTGTGAGCGCGGCGCGCGGCGCGCGCGGCCGCGGCGCGCGCGACTCCGGGGCCACAGACGCGGCCCGCCGCGCGCGCGGGAGAGGGACACGCCCTGCGCCCGCCCCAGCGCGCGCCCACCCTGCCTTGATAATGCCGACCGGGGCGGGGCGGGTTGTTGCACCCGCGGCAGCGGCCGCGCCACCCCCTCCCGCCCCCGGGCGCCCCGCGGCCCTGAGCCGGGTGCCTCCGCCGCCGCGTGAGCGACGGCGTGGCATCCGGCTGCAGCCGCGCCGGGCGCGGCAGGCCTGTCGGCCGCCATGAAACGCGCCTCCGCCCTTCTCTTCTCTTCAGGGCTTGGCCTGGCGCGGCAGGTTGGTCTTGGACAGGATGGCGTTGGCCGCCTTGGCCGCCGTCTGGTTGTACACGTAGTCGACGGTCTAGAGAGATGGGGAGAGGGAGGGAGGGAACGAAGGGGGATGGGGTCGGAAGAAAAAAAAAAACGTTATCTCCGCCTCCACCCCACCCTCCACCCTCTCGCACCTTGACCGCGTTGGTCAGCTTCTGGTTGAGCGTGTACTCGGCGCCCGCCAGCGGGGAGGTCCGGTTGGCCTTGGGGATGTACGTGTTGTTGAGCCACGTGTCGACGACCTGCGGGATAGGGGTGGGAGTGGGGAGGGGGTGGGGGGTCGAGGAGTAGTGGGGGTGGGGTCGAGCGCGCCGCGCCCGCCGCGCCGCTTTTTTTTTGCTTTTTTTTCGTGCCGCCGACCCCTCATTCCCCTCCCCCCCCCACCTGGATCTTGTTCAGGATGGACGTCGTCTTGTTCACCGACTTGCTGGGAATGTAACTGAGGGGAGGGGAGAGAGTGGCGAGGGGTTGGAGAAAAAAAGGCGCGGGCGAGCCGCGCCGCGACGCGTGCTGACCCCGTACCCCCTCCCACTCTCTCTTCTTACGCGTAGCCGGTCTTGTTGATCGCTTTCTGGATGGTCAGCAGCGTCTTGTTGGTGATGGCGGCCGACTTGTAGGCGGGCACGGGCAGTTGCTGAGGGGACGAGAGGGGGGGGCGTCGGGGCGCGCGTGCGCTCGCCGCCAACACCCCTCTCTTCTCACTCTCCTCCACTCCTCTCTCTACTCCTTCTCTCTTACCGACGCGGGGTCGGTGTAGTTCTTGCCCGCGGGCTTCGCCGGCATCATCGCCGCGGCGGCGGTCGCCAACTTGGTCAGGTTCTTCTTGGGGAGGGACGCCAGGGTGCCGGTGACGTTCTGTGAGAAGAGGGGGTGTGAAGGCGGGAGGGTGGGTGGTGGAGGGGCGGGGGAGGGAAGGAGCAACCCTGGGAAGGGAAAAAAAATGGCCGACCCTCTCGCGACGCCCCCAGCCCCTTCAAAAATCGCTCCCACGACTCACCACGGAGCCGGCAAACGCCTGAGGAGGAATCGGACGGGAGGTGCGTTGGTGGAAGGCGCCCTTTTTTCTTTTTTTTGCACCGCGGCGGTTTGCGGGCAGCCAGGTCCTGTCGCCCCGGCCCCGACCGCCGCAGCGCGCCAAACCGCCGCAGTGGGGCGACGGAGTATAATTCTCATGACCATTCAGCCGCAAGAGGGGCGCCAGAACGCTGGGAGCGGGGCGCCGCGGCGAGCCCGCATTGGGCACGGCCCGCGGCGGGCGCACGCCGCGGAGGCGCGGGAGGCACCCGCGACGCTGCCAACGCCGAGGCCGCTTATGTCAGCGTCGTGCACGCGGGCGGCGGCGCCGGGCGGCGCCGGACGCGACCGCAGCGGCGGCAACAATATACCCGCATGCGGGGGGGAGCATTCCCCGCTGTCCCCGCTTTGGCGCCCCCAATCCCCCCCTCGTTGGCGCAGTTGACGCGCTCTCAACTGGGCCGCCGCGAACGGGGCGCGGCCCACGGCCGCGGCGGCGGCCGTGGGCCGCGCGAGCGCGCGCGCCCGCGCTCTCCTTCTCTCACCGTCGCCGCGAGGCCGAGCAGGGCGATGAGGGCCAGGAGACGCATGGTGTCGGGGGTGGGCGGGGTGGCGGGAAGGGGGCGGGAGCGGAGTGGGGCGCGGCTTGGCCGCGCGCGCGCACAGCCCAGCCGCAAGGAGGGCCTGCAGGCCGCCGCCCGACCCAAACCCTCACGCGCCACCCCTCCTTCTCCTCCACACCATGACCGCGTCCGGCGAGGCGACCGTGCTCGAGACCCCCCCCCTCGTCCTCGCCGTCGTGTTCGCCTTCTTCCTGGTCGTCACCCTGGGCTTTGAATTCGTGAGTCGTGGAGGGTGGTGGGGGTGGGGTGCGGGTGTGGGGTGGCGGGCGCGCGCCGCTGGGCCGCGGCCGACGCGCGGCCGCAATCGCGGCCAGCGGTTGGCGTGCGCGCGCGCGTCTGCCAATTCCCGACGGGCGTTTGAGAGTGAGCAGGCGCCAACGTGGGCGGCCCGAGGCGCGGGCGCGCCCAGGCGCGCCTGGCGACTGCGCTAGCCCGCGCCCCCACCCACCTCCCTCCCCCTTTTTCAGATCATGCACCGCGCCCGCGCGTCCCTGCGCCGCCACAACAAGCTCGGCCTCCTCGCCGCCCTCGACACCATGGCTTCGGAACTCATGCTGCTCGGCGTCGCGACACTCATCCTCCTCGTCGTCGAGCGCAACGTCGCGGCGCTCTGTGGTGGGTGTGGAGGCTGTGCGGGGTGTGAAGGGGTCGCGGGAACGCGTTTTTAGCGTCGGAAAAGACCCCGGCCCCGACCACCCTTTTCTCTCCCCTCCGCTCCTCTCTCCTGCAGTCGACGCCGCCGACTACCGCCTGCCCACCTGGCTCGACTTTGTGGACGGGTGCGCCTGCTGCCTGGCCAAGACGGCGGGCGTGAGCGGGTGCTACCTGCAGAACAAGGGGTGCGCGTCGGCGGCAGCGATCGCTGGTTGCTGCGACGCGCTGCCGTCCGGCGCCAACCGCGTCTGCCCCACGCCCGACATCGCGACATATGCGTCCCTGGAGGGCGACACCCCCCACCGCCGCCTGCTGGCCGACCCCGAACCCTTGTGCGCTGGCCGCGCAGCGGTCGGCGTCGGCGGCTGCCCCCCCGGCCGCCGCCCCGCCGTCTCCCTCACCGCCCTGCACGAGACGCATGTCTTCATCTTCATCATGGCGCTAACCCACATCGGGTCGGGCGCCGCGTTGATCGGGCTGACGAGCCTGCGCGTGCGGCGGTGGCGGCGGTGGGACACGCAAGCCGCGGAGGCGGTGAAAGCGGCGGCGCCTGGTCTCAAAGAGGCGGCCGCCGTCGGCAAAGCGGACGTCGAGGCGGCGCCTGAAGCGGCGCCTGGCGCGCCGCCGACGCCGACCGCGCTCTCCGCGTGGCGCCAGCGCCCCGACCCTCTGACCGGCCTCTGCCCCCGCGCCTGCGAGCTGCTGGTGTGTCTCGCGCGCCAGGCGTCGCCCTACGGTGGGTGGGGCGGAGACAGGGTTTCAGCAGGGGGGGGCTGGTAAAGTAGTTAGGGGATGGAGTGGGCGCGCCCATGCTCTGGCAGTCAACCACCCGTTACCCCTCCACCCTCCCGCGCCCCAGTCGTGTCCAAGCGGGAGTACGTGCTCATGCGGGACGCCTTTGCCGCCACCCACAAGCTGGCGCAGGCGCCGGGCGGGCGCGGGGACGGGTTCGGTTTCGCGGAGTACTGCCAACGCTCCTTCGACGACGACGTCGCCTCCATCCTCGGCCTCGGCCTGCCCATGTGGCTCCTCCTCATCGGGTTCTTGCTGCTGAGCGGTGAGCGCGCGGGGGGCGGAGGGCGCGCGCGCGGCGGCGTGCCCCTTACGCGCCCACCCCTCGCCCCCCCCCCGCCCCCCCCCAGACCGTCTCGGCTGGTGCATCTGGGTCTTCACCCTCGCCGCGGGCGCCATGCTGCTGGTCCTGTCCACGAAGCTGGTCTCCGTCGTCCGTTTCGCCACCCGCTTTGGCGCCCCCCACCCGCTCGATCCCGCCCCGTTCTGGTTTCGCCGCCCCTGGCTCGCCCTCCCCCCCGTCAAACTGCTCCTCTTCTTCGTGTCCCTCGTCTGGTCCAACGCTATCTTCTTCGCGGCCGCGTTTGGGCCGCACTCGTGCTTCTTTTCGCGGACCGGGTTTCAGGGCGCGCCGGTCTCCTGGTGGGGCGTCGTCCTCGTCTCCGTCATCTACTTTTTTGTGCTGGCGCTCAACACCATGCCCCTGTATGCGCTGACCGGTGAGACAAGAAGGGGCAGGGAGATGGAGGGAGAGGGAGGGAGGAGGGGTGAGCGCGGCGCGCACGGAGCCGGCAGCCGTCCCACCCCCCTCCTCTCCTCCCTCCTCCTCCAGTGCAAATGGGGGGTGACCACAAGCCCCACATCCTGGAGTCGGACGCGCTGCGCGCCCATTTCGCGGCGGCAGCGTCGGCGCGGGTGACCGCGGCGCGCGTGGCGCGCGCGGCGGCGCCCGGCCGGGGCGCGGCCCTCGCGCGCCTCGTGTCGCGCGCCATGCCTCGTATGCATGAACAGGCGGCGCCGGCGCGCGCGGGCGGGGGCGGGTGCGGGGGCGGGCACTGACAGAGCGGGAGGGAAAAAAACACAAAACGCGTTCAGCGGCGGGAGCTCTGCGCAGCTGCTGCCGCGGCGTGCGTGTGCGTGCGTGTATGGCGCCATACGTTCGGCCCTGCGCTGAGGAGAGCGGAGGAGTGACCGCGGGCGCCACCTCCCGCTTCGCGCTTTGCGCGCCCGCGCACACCCCCGACGCGCCCCGCGCCCGCCGCCGCGGCCGCCGTCGCGCCGCCACCACCCTCCCGCCCCCTCCCCCGCATCGCGGGGCGCGCCCCGGACACCGCTCGACCGCGCACCCCCCCCTCCCGCCGCCATGCCGCGCGAGGTCATCACCCTCCAAGTCGGCCAGTGCGGCAACCAGATCGGTACCGAGTTCTGGCGCAAGGTGAGGGGTGGGGAAGGGGATGGGAGTTGGGGACGGGGGCCGCGGGCCATCGCGCCGACGCGCCGCCCCTCTCCTCCCCGCCCAGCTCTGCGGCGAGCACGGCATCGGCGCCGACGGCGTCCTGCTCGAGCCGGATGTGCAGGTATGGGCGGTGGGAGAGAAGAGGGAGGGCGGGCGCGGCGCCCGCCGCCGCCGACCCCGACGCGCGCCCCCTCCCCTCCCCTTGCCCTCCCCCTCCCAGGCCGGCGACCGCAAGGACGTCTTCTTCTACCAGGCGGACGACGACCGGTATACGCCGCGCGCGCTGCTGATCGACCTGGAGCCCCGGTGCGGGGGGGGAGGGGGGGCGGGGCCGCCGCCGCGGGCGCCCGCGCGCGGGGGGGCGCGGCGCCGGGCCGGGGGGGGGGGGGGGGGGGGGGGGGGGGGGGGGGGGGGGGGGGGGGGGGGGGGGCGGGGCCGCCCCCCGCGCGGCCGGGGCCGCCGGCGCCCGGCCCCAAACCCCCCCCCCCCCCCCCCCCCCCCCCCCCCCTCAGCGTCATCAACACCATCCAGAACTCGGACGTGGGCCGCCTCTTCAACCCCGAGAACGTGTTCGTCGCCCCCGACGGCGGCGGCGCGGGCAACAACTGGGCGTCGGGCTATGGGCAGGGGGAGGCGGTGCAGGAGGACATCCTGGAGATGATTGGTGTGGGGGTGGCGGGGGGGGCGGGGTGTGGGCGGGCTGGTGGGCAACCGCTCGCGCGGCCGCCGCCGACCCTCCTCCCCCTCCCCCCTCCCCGCTCCAGACCGGGAGGCCGGCTACTCCGACTCTCTGGACGGCTTCATGCTCGCCCACTCGATCGCGGGCGGCACCGGGTCGGGCCTCGGGTCGTCGCTCCTCGAGGCGCTCGCCGACCGCTACCCGAAGCAGCTGCTGCAAACCTTCTCCGTCTTCCCCAACGCCGTCGAAGCGTCCGACGTCGTCGTGCAGCCGTACAACTCGCTGCTCACCCTAAAACGCCTGGCCACGTGCGCGGACGCGGTCGTCGTGTTGGACAACGCGGCGCTCGACCGCGCCGCGCGCGCAGCCGCGCGCGCGGGGGGCGGCGCGTTCGCGGCGGCCAACGGGCTCGTGTCGACCGTCATGGCGGCCAGCACGGCCACCCTGCGGTTCCCAGGTCGGGGGGGCGAGGAGGGACGGGGTTGGAAGAGAGAGGTCGGCGCGGCGCGCGCGGCGCGCCCCCCCTCACCTCGTCGCCCGCCCCCGCCCCCCCTCAGGCTACATGAACACCGACCTCGTCGGCCTCATGGCGTCCCTCATCCCCACCCCGCTGTGCCACTTCCTCGTCGCGGGGTACACCCCCCTGTCCGAACCCGCGCCGCGCGGCGGCGGCGCGGGCGGCGCGGGCGCGGCCGCCGGCCCCGCCGCCGACCCGCGCGCCCCGCCGCCGCCCCCTCCCCCGTTCTCCTCCGTGCGCAAGACCACCGTGCTCGACGTCATGCGGCGCCTCCTCCACCCCAAGAACGTGCTGGTCTCCCTCCCCCCCGCCGCCGCGCGCGCGCGCGGCGGCGACGCCGCGGCCTACCTCGCCGCCCTCCACGTCGTCACCGGCGCCGCCCTGGACCCAGCCGACGTCCACAAATCGCTGGCCCGGGTGCGGGACTCGCGGCTCGCGCGGTTCGTGGACTGGGCGCCGGCGGGCGTGCAGGTCGCGCTCGCGCGGCCGCCCCCGTTTGGCCCCGCGCGGCACCGTGTCTCCGGCCTCATGCTGGCCAACCACACGGGCGTGCGGCATTTGCTGACCGCGACCGTCGCCGCGCACGACCGCCTGCTGCGGCGGCGCGCGTTTCTCGACCGCTACGTCGAGCACCCCCTGTTCCACACCCTGTCCGGCCGCGCCACCGTCGAGTGCTTGGACGAATTCGACGACGCGCGCGAGGTGGTCGTGGGCGTCGCGGCCGAGTATGAAGCCGCCGAGGCGGGCGACTACGTTGAGAGGGCGGCGGCGGCGGGCGGGGTGGGGGTCGAGGGGTGAGGGTCGGCGGGGCCATGTGACCCCTTTTCGAGAGCGGCGCGCCGGCGCGCGGCCCGGATTCACATGGCGGGCGCCGTTGTTGGGGGCCGCGCGCGGCCGCGGGCCGCCCCACCTCCTCCCCCTCTCACGTCAAGGGCGCCGGCGTCGGCGTCGGCGGCACCGTCGCCGCCGGCGGCGTCGTGGGCGCCGGCGTCTCCAGCGGCTTGGTCCACGTCTTGTTGATGTAGGCCTGGGAGGGCGGCGGGGGCGGGGAGAGGAGAGGGGGTCGGGCGCGCCGCGCGCGCAGCGCCGCGCTCGCGCGCCATCTGTCTCTCTTTCCTCTCCACTCCTCTTTTTCCTTTTCCCACCTTCATGCCCCACTTCTGCAGCGGGGAGAAGGACGAGTTGGCGAGCCACGTGCCGTTCGCCCCCCACGGCTTGGACCCGTCCTTCGCGGTGAGCGCCTCCAGCTCGGCCTCCATGGCGGTCACGTTGCCCTTGAACGTGGGGCCGACGACGACGACGGAGTGCGTCTTGTTGGAGCGGAGGGTGGCGTTGAACTCGGCGAGCACGTCGGCGACCGCCGCCGACTTGTTCGGCTTGGCGGTCGGAATGAGGGGCTCGGCCAGCAGCTCGTACTTGGTGGCGTTGATGGCTTCGAGCAGGGCGGTCGCGTTGACGACAGAGGTGGCCTGAAAAAGAAGAAAAAGAGAGGAAGAAGGGCGGGTGCGTGAGGGCGCGTTTTTTGCGGCCTCGTTCGCGCGCCCGCGGGCGCCACGGAGTGTGGAGCACGCCATTGAGTGCCGTGGGTGGCATGGAGGTCAGTCCGAGGGGGCGGGCGGCTGCCCGGCGGGTCCCGCGCGCGCGCTCTCGCCGACACCTCTCTTCTCTCCCCTCTCCTTCGCTCCTCCCACCTGCACGCCA
>Ga0315288_10009952_pt1 | contig 11979 bp, 12 predicted proteins | sample YL17G11_20_MG_FD_203454 | JGI IMG/M metagenome (GOLD analysis project Ga0315288, IMG submission 203454) | Sediment microbial communities from Yellowstone Lake, YNP, Wyoming, USA - YL17G11_20 | ecosystem: Environmental > Aquatic > Freshwater > Lake > Sediment | place: USA: Wyoming | collected...
CGCCCACCAGGAATTGCCAAGCCATTTCGATGGCTTCAGTTTTAAAGTAATCCCCCACTGAAAAATTACCTAGCATTTCTAAAAAAGTGAGATGACGTGGTGTGCGGCCCACATTGTCGATATCTGTTGTGCGAAAACATTTTTGCACCGTAACCATTCGTCTTGCTGGCGGTTCTTCCAGTCCAAGAAAAAACGCCTTCATCGGGACCATACCGGCCGAGGTGAAAAGCAGGGACGGATCATCCGGAATCAGGGAGATACCGGTCCGGGCAAGGTGACCATGACGCTGGAAGAAACGCAGGAAGTCCGCTCTAAGCTGGTTGCTGTTCATCGGGCGCCCTTTCTATGGGACTGGGTGCAAAGGTTTGTATTTGGCGGAAAAAACGATAGATGGCGCGAGCGAGTGACACCAAGGGGACCGCAGTGATCGCTCCCCAGAACCCAAAAAGTGTACCGCCGACCAGTACAGCCAGGACAACGATCACCGGATGAAATCCCATTTGCCGGGAAAGGATATTCGGTGAGAGCACATAGTTCTGAAATGCTTGCACGACCAGGAAGAACAAGGCAATGTACACCAGGGAAAGGATCGGCCGACCCAGGGAGAAGAGAATGGCTGTACCCCCTACAATTACGGGTCCGAAGTAGGGAATGAATTCACCAAAAAAACCAACGATGCCCAGGAACCAAGCGTAAGGAACCCCCAGTAACCAGCTGCCAAGGGCATCTAAAACCCCCACAATCAATGCTTGCAGCAACAATGCGCCCAGGTACCGACTGACCAACCCGGAGACGCAATCTAGGAACTCGCGCGTTCTCTCCCGAAAGGCGTGTGCAAGCCAAGCATGAAGCACAATCTTTAGACGGGGCCAGTCTTTCAACAGGAAGAAGGAAATAAACAACACAAACACCGTGGAAACCAGGAAACTGACGACACCGACACCTGCTGAGAGGACTTGGCTGATGATCTCGCCCAATCCAGTCTGTAAAGTCTGTCCGATCTGTTGATTAAGTTGACCCCAAGAAAGACCGAGCCCGAGGGAACGAAGGAATTGGTCCACTTGGTTCAATAGCCCTTGCAGCGAAGCCAGGATGGAGGGGAGATTGTTCTTTAAAACGACCATCTCCCGGACAATCGTAGGAATCAAGAAATAGAAAATCAGGAAAACCAAAGCTAAAAAAACTAGAAAGACAAGGATGGCGGCCGGCACTCGCCGGAACACTCTTTCTAAAACGCGTACCAGGGGGTGCAGGATGAAAGCGAGAAAGCCAGACATCAACAAAATGATAAAGACGTTAACCAGCTGACCCACCAACCAATACAGAACCCAAGCGAACAGCAAAATCAGGAGCACAAGTAAGATACTGAGGCCTACGCTCCATAATAGTTCGCGATTCCGTTGGATTTGGCCGGATCCATTCATGGTAACCTCTTATTATAGGGGATTCCTGGCGGAAAGCTGGTGTAGCACCAGAGGAGACCGCGGGCCAATTCTAGGCAGCAGGGGAGGGTGGGGTGCTTTCCGCCGGTTCCGAGGTTTTTCCGATAGGTAGAGGAGCGGTCCACCGTATAAACTCCCGCCATACTGTACGCAAGAGGATCACTACTGGTACTGCCAGGATCGCTCCCCAGAAACCGATCAATGCCGCACCAGCCAGGATCGCTAGGATCACCACCAAAGGATGAAGGTTGAATTGACGGGACATTAACCAGGGGGTTAGCGCATTGTTGATCAAAACGCGTAAACCTAACCAGATCAAGAAGACATAGAGGAGAGTGAAAGGTGGCAGCCCAACGGAGAGCAATAAGGCAAGCACGAGGGGCACCAACGGACCGAAATAGGGGATGAATTCGAAAAAAAATGAAACCAAACCGATCAAAGCTGCATAATGAATTCCCAAAAGTAGCGTACTCAAGCCGAAAAAGATGCCGGAGATCGTAGCGATAAAGAACAAAGCCAGCAAATACCTGGTCACAAGCTGATAGAGATCATTGAGAATTAAGGGATTCCATCGTGGGTAGCGCTCTAAGTAGGAAAGCAACTGCCTTCGAAAGCGCGGCCAATCCAACAGCAGGAAAAAGGAAATGAACAGGACAAAAAAGAAATTTACAAAAAAGTTCGCCACGCCCAAACCGAACGTCAGGGTGTTTTGAATCAAGGGACCCATGAAATTCTGCAATGCTTCCACCAAACGCTGGGACAGAAGCGCTAGTGAGAGCCCCAAGTTCAGCGATTGTAACTGGCGGTCCAACTCCTCTAAAAAATTTTGAATGGAGGCGGTGATCCCGGGCATATTGTTTTGCAACTTGGCGATCTCTTGGATCACAGTCGGGATCAGCAGATAACCCAGCAAACCAATTAAAGCAAGGAATAGGAGCATTCCTAGTACCACCGCCAGCCAGCGGGGAAGAAATCGGTGCAATAGGAAGAGTAATGGGTTCAACAGGAGAGAGAACAACGCTGAAAAGAGGAGAATGACGATAACTCCTCGTATCGCGCTCAAGAAGCCGAACACTAACCAGAGAACTCCCAGGATGAGCAGCACGACAACGGTCGCCAGCCCCACAGTCCATAAGAGAGTCCGATTCTGTTGTATTTGTTCCACCAGACGCATTGAGAGCGAGTACCTTCCCCGTATTATACTATTCTACAGACGATGAAGAGAGCATTATGGCATATCCTCCTTGGCGGTGGCTTGACGACCCTGGAGCTAGTGGCAGCCATCCACACGGTAGTGTTGGATGTGCCCTATCTTTTCCTAGGTCTCCTGTTTCTGCTTTTTTTCTTGGTTTCTCTCCTAGTGTTGCGCCGAAAAGAAAACCACCCCTTCTTCCTTCTGACATTTCTGACATACGCACTTGGTGTATTGGGATATTACTTCTTGGTTCTGCGTACACAACGATTGCCCATAGTCCTTTTGTCTGTCCTCTACTATTGTTTGTTTTACATATTTCCCGCCTTGCTGGGAATTCTAGTGTACTTGTTGGTGCGAGAGTTGTTTCGTCCCGTCCCACCCCGCCCCGTACGTGCGATCCGTTTGGAGCAGGAACTGAGGATCAAGACCCGAAAACGGAAAACAGCTCCAGCAGAACCGGAGGAAGAGGATTGATCAGTTTCCTCAAAGTGCTAGGGGTGTTGTTGCTGTTAGTCATTCTGATTGCTCGGCGCTGGAATATCGGGTTGATCATGTTGGCAGCAGCATTGGTGCTCTCCCTCCTTTTTTCGATGGGCATCGGCTCTTGGATACTGGTGGCAGGAAAGGCCATGATCAAACCAGACACACTCTCCTTGTTGGCTGCGCTTTTGCTAATCCAGTTGCTGGAAGCGATACTGCGCCGGACGGGCTTGCTGCAGCAAATGGTTGATTCCCTGAAAAAAATGGTTTTGGATCATCGGATTGTGACTGTTTTCCTGCCTGCGTTTCTCGGGTTCCTCCCTTCGGCAGGGGGGGCTCGGTTTTCCGCCCCCTTGGTGGCTGAGGCTAGTAAGGATCTCAATCTTACAGGAGAACGAAAGGCTTTCATCAATTACTGGTTTCGTCATGTGATGGAGCCGATCGTACCGATCTATCCAGGCTTGATCATGGCAGCCAGCTTGCTGATGATCTCCGTTCCTCAACTCGTTTCTCGAACTTGGCCGTTGACCATCGTAATGATACTGGCGGGTTTGCCGCTCGCCTTTGCTGGAGTTGCCTACCGTGGTGTTGGAAGGCAGGAAAAGATGAGTGGGTCCAGGGACTGGCTTAGGCTCCTTTCCTCGCTGTTGCCCGTCGGTTTGATCATGGTGTTAGTGATGATTTTCCAGGTGGATTTGGTGATCTCCTTAGCCAGCGCTTTCCTCTTCACTTTAGTTTGGGCCATTCTTGGTTTCCGTTGGCGCGGTCGCGAACTAAGCCGGGTTGGCAAAGAACTGCTATCCAAAAGCACCTTGAATATCGTCTTCCTGGTGCTGGGCGTCTTCGTGTTTAAAGACACTCTTCAAACTTCGGGTGCGGTGGAGGCGCTGACTGCCTTTTTCCAATTCGCCCACGTACCAGACTTGTTGTTGGTTGCCCTTTTGCCGTTTTTAATTGGTTTCTTAACGGGATTGACTCCCGGTTTTGTAGGCGTTGCTTTCCCCTTACTGCTGGGTATTTTTGGCAATCCACTCAACCTGTCGGTGGTAGCGCTGGCGTATGCAGGAGGATTGGCGGGGATTCTATTGTCTCCCGTGCATCTGTGCCTGGTGCTTACGAAAGAGTATTTCCAGGCGGATTGGCTGAAACTCTATCGTTTGTTGTTGCCGGCCTCACTGGTCATCCTACTAGTGGCGATTCTGCTTCTCCGAGTTTGGTAAGCTATAGATATGAACCCTATCAAGCGTTTTTCCACCCGCGCCGTTCACGCCGGCCTGGATTGCCTTCCGGAAGGCGCAACCACTCCTCCTCTGTTTCAAACATCGGCATTTGCTTTCCCTTCCGCCCAAGAAGGGGTCCGGCGGTTTCAGCAGGAAGAAGGTTATGTCTATTCCCGTTATGGCAACCCGACGGTTCATACCGTAGAGCAACGAGTGGCATCTCTGGAAGAATCGGAAGATGCACTGCTTTGTTCTTCTGGCATGTTCGCTATCACCTGTTCCCTTCTTTCCCTGCTGCAGGTTGGCGATCACCTGATCAGCGAGGAATCGGTCTATGGCGGGACCTACAGCTTATTCAACCAACTGTTTCCCCGCTGGGGGATCGAAGTCACTTGGACGGACACGCTCAACCCCCGTCGACTGCGCCAAGCGCTGCGCCCGAACACGAAGGCGCTCTACCTGGAAACACCCGCCAATCCCCTGTTGAAAGTGCTTCCGCTCGCCAATCTGGCTGAATTCGCCCAGCAAAACAATTTGATATCCGTTGTCGATTCCACCTTCGGTACCCCCTACCACCAAACGCCGCTCGCGCTCGGCTGCGACCTGGTGATTCACTCCGCCACCAAATTCCTCGGCGGACACGGCGACCTAACCGCTGGAGTCGTTGTAGGTAATCACGCACAAATCGAACGAGTTCGCAAGCAATACCACCGCCTGATGGGTGGCATGCTCTCTCCCTTTGAAGCGTTTCTTCTGGCTCGTGGGCTGCAGACATTACCGCTGCGAATGGAACGGATTTCCGCAACCGCTTTGACTTTGGCCCATTTTCTGCAGAAAGAACCAGCAGTTTTCTGCGTTCATTATCCGGGCCTGGAGAGTCACCCACAGCATGAAATCGCTTGCCAACAGATGCGAAATGGATTTGGTGGGGTACTCGCCTTCGAGATGAAGGAAGGGTTCGCCGCGGCGGTCCGATTCCTGGATTCGTTGCAATTAATCCTACGCGCCGCCTCCCTGGGGGATGTCAATACATTGATCATGCATCCGGCTTCTTCTTCTCACCGGGCACTTTCCCCGGAAGAACGAAGAGTTCTAGGGATCGGCGACGGGTTACTGCGTCTTTCCGTTGGGCTGGAAGACCCCATCGATCTGCAGGATGACCTCATACAAGCTTTCACTTGCCTCGCTTAATGAAACCAAGCAAAACCAAAATCGCGATCTTTTTTTCACAGAATGACTTGACTTTATAGGGTTGTGCATTGTATACAATATACATCAATCCCGCCAAGGAGGGCGAAATGAAAACGATTCGCATTCGAGCGGTACTTTCCCTGTTGTTAGCTCTGGTTTTTTGCGGAACAGTTCTCGCATCCACAGGCATCCTTCACCCCGTGGAATATCAATCCCCCATTCTCGATGCATCCTGGGTGCAGATTCCATTTGAAAACGGCACCGGCGCGCTAGAATGGGAAACCGACAAGGGCAATGTTACGACCGAAGGGGCAAAAATCATTGACGGTCGCACCTACGTTCCCTTCCGCTGGGCTACCGAACTCTTCGGTGGCGCGGCCACCTGGTCTAGCTTGGAAGACGGGACCACGGATCGGGTGTATCTTTATGCTCCGGGAGCGGAGATCCCCACCACTCCCACCCAAACCGCAGAGCGCCGACCGTTGAGCACGATTGTCTACAACTGGATTCCCAACCTGGAAGAATACCTAACCACCATGGAGAAGGATTTCGAGGCGGCTTACCCGGAGATTGACCTGACGATTATTAATTTACCTGATTACTACGGTGCTATACCGACAGGCTACGGGGTTCTCCAAAATCAGGCAGACGTCTATGAATTGGATGAGGGCATGTTGGTTGCAATGAAGGCTGCCGACAGACTGCAACCCTTGGCCGCCAGTGAAGTCCCCAATCCGGACGACTTCTTGCAGATCACCAAGGATGTGGCGGTGGATGACGGCACATGGTGGGGCATTCCCCACTGGACCTGCACGGACTTCATGTTCTACAACAAAAATGATACGGAACTGGCCGCAGTGAAGACCTTCTCCGAGTTGGAGCAAGTGATCGGCGGCAAAGATCACCCACTGGGTCAGGGGATTTTGGTTGACTATATGGGGGGCTACGTAGAAAACAGGTACATGGACACTTTGATGGATTTCGATAAGGACGACCCCGCTACCTATTGGAGTTATGTGGACAAAGACAACATCAACATGCAGGCTGTGGACTACATGAAACGCATGATCGCCCTGATGGACCCCGGCAACGGAAGAAACCCGTTAAACGACAAGATGTCGGATGATCTGATCCGAAAGTTCCTCTACGGCAACGGCCGAGCCTATGTCTATTACTCCGAGGCGCTGGGCTACATGGCGGACATCATTGAGAATGCTCAAAATACGTGGTTCGATACGACCCTCAGCCTGGATGACATCGCGATCATGCCGTTCATTCAAGCTGATGCCAGCGTGTCCGCCTCGACCGGTTACGTGGATAGCTTCTGTCTGGACAAGTCGCTGACCGGTCAGAAGCGAGCCGATGGGCTGGCATTCGCCCAGTGGGTCACCAGCACGGAAGCAAACGCGCGTCAGGTAGCCCCTCCGGACGGTAGTGCCGTTCGTTACCTTTCCCCCGCTCGGATGTCCGTTTATACAGACCCGAATTTGCTGGCAATCGCTCCTCTCTACGGGTCGATGCTCCCAGCGATGGAGCTTGGCCGCTATTTCGTCCCTCCGGCGGACTTAGACAGGGCGGGATTAGAAGACAAGTTAAACGAGTTACTGCCTTTCAACTAGAAACCAGAGAGAATCCAGCGGCCGGGGTTACTCCCCGGCCACTGGACGAATGTAGGGGGGAAGGTGAAAGCAATGGAAACATCAGCAACACATAGCCTGCGGCGGACCATGCGAACGGAATTGGTGCAGCTCATCCGGGAAGCGATTTTGAATCGAGAGTATTTGCCCGGTCAAAAACTCGTTGAGGAAGAAATCTGTTTGAAATTTGGAGTGAGTCGAACGCCGATCCGCGAAGCATTGTTGGTTCTAGAGCAGGAAGGATTGGTTGACAACCAACCGCACCTGGGTATGTTCGTGGTTTCTTTTCGACGCGAGAAAATCGTCGATTTGCTGCACGTGGAGGCTGCCATGGAAGGTCTGGCAGCGGCTGAAGCAGCTAAACACATCCAGCCAAATGAAATCGAGGAAATGCAAGCATTGCAGCGGGATATCACAAAGCGAAAGCAGCCAGTGAGCCAGGAGGAATTCTTCCAATACGATCGCCAATTCCATGCCATGCTCGTGAAATTCTCGCGATCCCCGACCTTGATCAATATCCTGGAGAAGCAGCTTTCGTTGGTCTATCTCTGTCGTTTCTACACGATTCGGGCGCCGGATCGTTACACGCACTCATTAAAAGAGCACCAGGCAATTATCGACAGCTTTATCAGTCAAAATTCTTCAAAGTCAGAAAAGGCGGCGCAAGACCATTTGGAGAGCGTTATTCGAGACTTCGTAAAAATGTCCAATGGGGAGGAAACCGCTGCAGATGAAAAACGCAATTAGAATCATCGGAACCGAAAAGGTAGTCCCCAGCGATGGCACATGGTCGCAATGCACCCGGCGGGGCAATCTACTTTTCATATCCGGACAAGTCTCCCTTGACAGTACAGGGGAGGTAGTGGGCAAAGGCAACTTCAAAACTCAGGCGAAACAAGCACTCGACAACCTGATGGCAATGCTGGAAGCCGGAGGTGGGAAGTCAGAGGATCTGATGATGATCACCGTGTTTCTGACCGATATTCGAAACCAACCCACCTTCGCGAAAGTGCGCGAGGCCTACTTCCGGGCGAATCCTCCAGCGAGTACGTTGGTAGAGATTGGTCGATTGGTGATGGACGATTTACTGATCGAGATCAATGGCATTGCAGTTGTAGAATAGGGCACCGCAGTGGTTCATTCCCGCATCGACCAAGCCAACCAACTAGCCCTTGATAGAATCGGCGAAACGCGGGTGTTTTGGCGCGATGTCAGTTTAGCGGAACAGAAAATCCCCTGGTTGCGCAAGTACAGGCTTTTGCATGCCGGTCCGCCTCTTGTCTGGAACGAAATGTGCGGGGCGATGCAAAATGCTGTACTGGGCGCAATTTTGTTCGAAGGCTGGGCAAACGATCTCGACGAAGCGCGCAATCTAGCACAAGAGATTGAATTCGATTCTGCGCATTCACACCAAGCGTTGGGTCCGATGGCCGGCATCATCTCACCTTCGATGCCGGTCTTGATTTTGGAAAACCAGGCATTTGGCCACCAGACGTTCGCTACCATTAATGAAGGATTGGGTAAGACTCTCCGTTTTGGCGCCAACAGCCCAGAAGTGATCAACCGCCTGCATTGGCTGAGAAACACTTTGGCACCGATGCTCCAGCAGGCGTTGGAGTTTGGTAACCCGGTTGATATTTCGTCCATTGTCGCTCGCGCCGTGCAGCGCGGAGACGAATGTCACAATCGCAATAAATCCGCCACCTCCCTCTTGATTCGGCGATTGGCACCTTGGCTGGTGCGAACTTCATTTTCCCGAGAGCAAGTCGCGGAAGCCTTGCTCTTTTTGGATAGTAACGATCATTTCTTCCTCAACCTTTCCATGGCGGCAAGCAAAGCGACCCTGGAAGGCATCGTAGGATTGAGAGACTGCACTTTGGTGTCTTGCATGGCCGGCAATGGGGTTCAATTCGCCATTCAGGTAGCTGCGCTCGGTCACCGATGGTTTCCAGTCACAGCCCCTCTTGCTCAAGGTCGTTATTTTGAAGGATACAGTGTGCGCGATGCCAATCCGGTCATGGGAGACTCTTATATTTCTGAAGCGGCCGGACTTGGCGGAGTGGCTATGGCGGCAGCGCCAGCCATTACGAGTTTTGTTGGCGGAACCACGCAGGATGCAGTTGGGACCACCTTGGAAATGTATGCGATTACCGCGGGGGAACATCCTTATTATAAAATTCCCACTCTCAATTTCCGGGGTACTCCACTGGGCATCGACATTCGCAAAGTGGTGGATTTGGGAATCACGCCTGTAATCAACACAGGCATCGCGCACCATCTGCCTGGAGTAGGACAAATTGGAGCAGGGATTTTTCGCGCTCCGATCCAATGCTTCCAAGATGCAGTGCAAGAGTTTCAGACGGGAACACCAAACGCAACAGGTTCATACCAAAAGGAGAAAGAAAGGGAAACATGAAGATCATCGATTTATCCATGGTCACAGCCACCGACCCCAGTCCGTTAATGAATGTACGCATTACGAATCTATCCCACGAAAATGGGGCCAAGGAAGATCAGAAATACTATGACATCGACCCCAAAGACTGGCCCTTCCCCGGTAATGCCTGGGCGGATGATTTCATCGAAATGACCACTCACGCGGGAACCCATATGGATTCACCGTGGCACATGGGTCCGCTCTGCGAGGGCAAGACCCCAAAAACGATCGAAGATTGGCCACTAGAGTGGTGCTATGGCGATGGCGTGGTAGTAGACATCCGAGATCTTCCTGACGGCTATCAGTTGTCTCCGGAGGAACTTAAGGATCGGTTGCACAAAATTAACTACACCTTAAAACCAATGGATATTTTCCTAACGATGACGGGAAACGACAAACTTTGGGGACAGTCCAACTACGCTGATCACGGCGGCCATCTCTCAGCCGATGCCCTCGAATGGGTGTTGGATCAAGGGATCAAGACGGTAGGAACCGATTCTTGGAGTTTTGATATCGGCTACAATCACTGGTCGAAACAGTACAAAGAGCACGGCCGCGACCCCAAATACCTCTGGCCCTGCCATTTATTAGGTACCCGGAAGGAATATGCCCACTACGAAAAACTAGCGAATTTGGATCAGTTGCCGGCATTTGGATTCAAGTTCTTTGGTTTCCCGATCAAATTCTACCGGGGCAGTGCCGGCTACGTCAGAGCCGTGGCGTTCGTCGAGGGATAAAGTCCCATGCAAATTCGCGATCATCTTTTCCCATCCAGCCTAGTGGAAGCGGTGGAAATGCTACACGCCGAGGGCGGCAAGGCTCGTCTGATTGCCGGAGGAACCGACCTGATTCGAGAGATTCGCGACCAAACGAACGAATTCGAGGTTTTGGTTGATATCAGTCATATTCCTGGATTAGACCGGATCGAGAAAAAAGGCGAGTTGATTTGTCTTGGTCCGCTGGTGACCATGGCCAAAGCGGAGAGTTCTGCCATGCTGAAACAAGACGCACCAGCCCTAGCTGAGGCTTGCTCTTGGGTTGGTGGACCCCAGATTCGTAATCGCGCGACCTTAGCTGGCAATATCGTTTCCGCCCAACCGGCAGCAGACGGAGCAATAGCTTTGTTGGCGCTCGATGCCCGATTGAAAATCCTCGGAAGACTCGGGGAGCGCACGCTGATGCTGGCTGAGTCTTATGCCGGAGTGGGTCGCTCACATATCGACTCCAGCGCTGAAGTGATATCGAGCATTGAATGGATCGCACAACACCCCGGGGAAGTTTCAGCATTCCGGCGAATGACAAAGAGGAAAGCGCTGGCACTACCACAACTCAACTGCGCTGTCTGGATGTCGCAAACAGGAAATCAATGCACAGCGATCCGAATTGCATTGGGACCTGTCGCCGAATCACCCTTTCGAGCGCGTCAAGCCGAAGCATTTCTGCTGGGGAAACCTCTCTCTTTGGAGAATCTTGCAGCTTGCGCAGCAGCGGCTTGCAAGGAAGCTCAACCACGAGATTCCGTCTTACGAGGTTCCGGCCGGTACCGAAAACAGATCGTAGCCGTCATCGTACGGGAAACACTTGAGCAAGCCGCCAACAGATTGGAAGGGAGCCAGGCATGAAGAAGATCCGACTTCAGGTCAACGGGACATGGCGTTCTGGTTGGGCTGCTCCCGGGCAGACTTTGTTGGAATTCTTGCGGACGGAACTCGATTGCACAGAAGTGAAGCACGGATGCGGAAAAGGGGACTGTGGTGCTTGCACTGTGATCCTGAACGGCATGGCGGTCGATTCTTGTCTGGTGCTTTCGCTCCAGGTTGACGGGAGCGCGGTAGTGACGGCCAAGGGTCTGGGTACAAAAGAGAATCCCCACCCCTTGCAGAAAGCTTTCATAGAAACGGGAGCGTTTCAATGCGGATTCTGTACACCGGGCATGATCCTGTCAGCAAAAGCTTTGCTCGACACCAATCCACAGCCAACAAAAGCGGAAATCCGAAGAGGCCTCTCGGGAAATCTATGCCGCTGTACGGGATATCGGAAAATCGAAGAAGCCGTTGCCGCAGCCGTGGACTATTCATCAAAGAATCATGGCAGCACAGAAGACAGCACTCATTGATTGAGGAATAGGAGGTTACAGGATGCCGGAACAAAGGACAGTTGATCTCTTGATCCACAGTGGAATCGTTGTCGTAGTGGATCCACAACGAACCATGATTGAAGATGGGGCAATCGCGATTGATCAAGGAAAAATCGTCGAAGTGGGCGCGACCGGTCTATTGAAGGAACTGTATCGAGGCAAGAAGGAAATCGATGCCACCCATAAAATCGTCATGCCGGGACTCGTGAACCTTCACTTTCATGCGGATAACTTTTCGCG
>Ga0315288_10009953_pt1 | contig 11979 bp, 10 predicted proteins | sample YL17G11_20_MG_FD_203454 | JGI IMG/M metagenome (GOLD analysis project Ga0315288, IMG submission 203454) | Sediment microbial communities from Yellowstone Lake, YNP, Wyoming, USA - YL17G11_20 | ecosystem: Environmental > Aquatic > Freshwater > Lake > Sediment | place: USA: Wyoming | collected...
ACCTTGAGCACGGCTATAATAAAGTGTCTTCTACGTCTGCACAGGAAATGCTGGCGAAGACGGAAGGGTTGGTCACTGCTGTTATCTCAAGGGTTGCTGGCGCCTCGAACCCATTAAAATATGCTGACGAATTGCGACTGGAGAGCTGACGAAGCCAACTGACCTCAACAATCTGACAATCTTGGACTCCAAACCTTGTTCATTTTTCAAAATAAATAGATGACCTGTGCATTTGCAGTCACTGCTACCGAAACCCAATATGCACTGATACTGGTTCATGAACTCCTTCGCGATGACGCACTCATTTCTCTCCTCGCTCTCGGAGATGATAACGCTGCTGATTTGGGCTTTCTGAAGCAGGTAATCGATGTGCCAGTGGGTCTTCTTGTTTGCCCTGAAATGATGGGGCAACCGTGATTGGTATCCTCCCATCGCCGAACCGACGTAGGCATAATGGCCGGTGGGGAAATGGATCTCACCCAGACTGCCCACTCTGATGGTCTGTGCAAACGGGAGGTTGATCAGGAGAACGTAACTGCCTTTCGTCAATCGTTTCACCTCAAGCATAGTATATACAAATCAACCACAAATGCCATTGTATGTGCTATAACATGTCATATCTGGACTGATTGTATGTTGATTGAAGATCCTGTAAAAACGGTTTCGAGGAAACGGAGGGTAAGAAAATATGTCAGATATTTTCACCGATGAAATTAAACGAGTCAAGATATGGAACACTATATTCAGACAAGCACGAAGGGAAGCGATTCTGTCAAAAAAAACTCTGTATCCCGGATGGAAAGCAAAGAGGCATACTTTTAAGGGTGGTACACTCGGCAGTAAAGAATTGCGATCGTTGGCACTCATGACTTGGCTCCTGCTTGCTCTTGAAGCAAGAGAAGGACACCAAACCGATCTTGGAGCGCTAGCTTAGGCTCAAGGTTTCCCAGTCACCTTACCATCCAGTAATTAACCTGTTGCAGCAATTTTCGCACACCACGGAAACCTTCGAAGGATATTTTGTTTCTTCGTGACCGATTTCCAAAATGCCCTGTGATTATAGACTAAACACATCCGGCTATACAATCCGTCATTCTGTGTCGTAAGCAATATAAAAAGCCGAGTGTCCTCAATTAGTGGACATCCAGCCTTTCGCCAGTGCTGACGCCTTTCCGGAGAGCTCCATGCCTTTCCGATTCTGAACATATTGGTCCCGCAGACTAGGCACACTCCCTGGGTCGCCGGCTTACCGTTTTTTATTGTTATGGCTTTGGCATTCTTCATTTCCCTCTTGGTCTTGCATTTTGCACAGTATGCTTGCACGTGTTCACGTATATTATTTGCAGGGGACTGTTGCCCACCCCATCATTGTTTCAGGTATGGATCGACTCTCCCCCGTCTCCCTTCCACAAGATCGTATTGGAATAAAAGATTACGTTCTGGCGCAGGTGCATACCCAGACTTCTTTTAAGGGGCTGGTGGGAGATATTGCGCACCTGATGGGAATTGAGGTGGCCGTGGAGCGCGCCTAAGAGTAAGTCTACGACGCCGCTATCAAAAGACTGGACAGCCCGGAGACAGGCTAGGCTGTGCGCCAAGCGGTCGACTCCGCCTTCACCACGATGCGCAGTATTACCTGGCAAAAAAGCTGGAAACAGCATCTTGGATTCGGACGCAACAGAATTGCTGACTCAACGAATAGCGATAGGCCAGGACCTGCCGAGAGAACGCTGCGCCCTTGAAGGCTGGCGACCAGCGTACTGGTTCCGGTATTTGAACCGTGATATGCCACGCACTGCCTTCGTCCACCTGTTGCCCAGGCTTTGTCACGCCCGCATTATGTCCGCATGGTAGCTTTGCAGCGACCTCACGTCCGATTTTCCCTGCCGGTAGGCAGCAATGCCGCGCGCCGCAGCCATGGCGGCCGTAAGTGTCGTGATATATGGCACGCGGTATTTTATGGCCGATTTGCGTATATAGGAATCATCGTATTTGCTGAGCTTCCCGGAAGGCGTGTTGACCACAAGCTGGATTTCGCGGTTCTTGATGGCGTCGGTGATATTGGGGCGGCCTTCATGCTCTTTCAGAATAGGTTCCGATTGCACGCCGCACGTCAGGAGATGGGCATGCGTACCGGCAGTGGCCCGGATTTTGAACCCCAGTCTGGAGAACTGCCTGGCCACTTCCCCTACCATGGCACGGTCACCCTGGGATACCGTGATGAGCACAGTGCCGGCAGTCGGGAGTGGCGTAATTGCCTCCTGAGCTTTCCAGTATGCCAGACCGAAAGAGTTGGCGATGCCCAGCACCTCTCCAGTTGACCTCATCTCCGGGCCCAGTAAAGGATCTACCTCCGGGAACATGTTAAAGGGGAAAACGGCCTCTTTAACACCGAAATGAGGGATGGGCAGTTTTTTCAACTTGAGTTCATCCAGAGTTTTTCCCATCATGAGCTCGGTTGCGAGGCGAGCCATGGGTACGGCGCAGACCTTGGAGACCAGCGGGACGGTGCGCGAGGCGCGGGGATTGGCTTCCAGCACATAGACCACATCTTTGCAGATGGCGTATTGGATATTCATCACACCAACCACGTGCAGCTCACTGGCAATACGCATGGTGTACTGTTCTATCGTCTCAACGTGCTTGGCGGGGATGCTCACAGGAGGTATGACGCAAGCAGCATCACCGGAATGCACGCCGGCATATTCTATGTGTTCCATGACGGCAGGGACAAAGACTCCCTTGCCATCAGAGAGAGCATCGGCTTCAGTTTCGATGGCGTTTTCCAGGTAGCGGTCAATCAGGATGGGGCGGTCCGGAGTGACACCTATGGCGGCAGAAATATACAACCGCAATTCCTCTTCGTCGTGGGTGATTTCCATGCCCCTGCCGCCAAGCACGTAAGAAGGCCTCAGGATAAGAGGGTAACCGATCCGTTCGGCCACCACGAGTGCTTCGTCCAGCGAACTGGCGGTGCCCGATTCCGGTATGGGTATGCCGCAGGCGGACATCATCTTGCTGAACCTGCCGCGATCGGAGGCGATGTCGATTGACCTGACCGAGGTACCCAGAATTTTAACCCCGGCATCTTCCAGTTCCTGGGCAATGTTTAGCGGCGTCTGGCCGCCGAACTGAACGATCACACCGAGCGGTTTCTCTTTCTGGTAAATGCTGATAACGTCTTCCACGGTCAGCGGTTCGAAATACAGCTTGTCGGAAGTGTCGTAGTCAGTGGAGACCGTCTCCGGGTTGCAGTTGACCATGATGGTCTCGTAGCCCATGTCCCGTAGCGCAAAGGCGGCGTGAACGCAGCAATAGTCGAACTCAATTCCCTGCCCGATGCGGTTTGGACCGCCGCCCAGGACCATTACCTTGGGGCGGCTGCTGACTGTCGTTTTGTCCTTCCCGTTATAGGTCGAGTAGTAGTAGCGCGCGTTCTCCGCTCCGCTCACAGGGATAAAGTCCCAGGCTTCAACGACACCCAGGCGGGTGCGGTGCGCCCGAATGTCCTTCTCTTTCACGCCCAACAGTCTGGCAAGGTATTTATCCGCAAAACCATCCTTTTTTGCCTGAACCAACAGGTCATCGGGCAGTGTCCCGCCTTTATGCTTCAGCAGAGTCTCCTCCAGCACTACCAGTTCTCTCATCTGCTGTGTGAAATAAGGCTTGATGTGGGTCCTATCGTATAGCTCCTGGATGTCGGCGCCTTTACGGAGCGCTTCGTACATGATGAACTGCCTCTCGCTGGTGGGATATCTGAGCATTTCCATCAACTCGCCCAGGGATTTCTCGTGGAAATCGCGGGCAAACCCGAGGCCGAAACGCCCGTTTTCAAGGGAGCGTATCGCCTTCTGAAAGGCTTCCTTATAGGTCTTGCCGATGCTCATGACCTCGCCTACGGCGCGCATTTGTGTGCCCAGGCGGTCTTCCGCATCGCGGAATTTCTCAAAGGCCCACCGGGAGAATTTCACCACCACGTACTTTCCGGAAGGAGTGTACTTGTCCAGCGTGCCGTCACGCCAGTATGGTATCTTGTCTAGAGTCAGACCGGTCGCCAGTTTGGCCGAGATGAGAGCGATGGGGAAGCCGGTTGCCTTGGAAGCCAGGGCCGATGACCGCGATGTCCTCGGGTTGATTTCGATGATCACAACGCGGCCCGTCTTCGGATCGTGAGCAAACTGGATGTTGGTGCCGCCGATGATGCCGATCCGTTCGACGACGCGGTAGGAGTAGTCCTGGAGCTTTTTTTGCAGATCAGGCGCAATTGTCAGCATGGGTGCAGTGCAATAGGAATCGCCGGTGTGGACGCCCATGGCATCGACATTCTCAATAAAGCAGACGGTAATCATCTGGTTCTTGCGGTCGCGGATGACCTCAAGCTCCAGCTCTTCCCAGCCTTCGACAGATTCCTCGATAAGCACCTGCCCGATCAAGCTGGCGGCGAGGCCACGGCCGGCTATAGTGCGTAATTCCTCCACGTTGTAGACAAGGCCGCCGCCGGTGCCGCCCATGGTATAAGCCGGACGGACGACAACCGGATATCCCAGTTCCGCCGCGATGGCTTCGGCTTCCTCGACACTGTAGGCGATCTTACTGTCGGGCATATCGATGCCCAGTTCCTGCATAGTCTGCTTGAAAGCCAGCCTGTCTTCGCCGCGCTTAATGGCGTCGGGTTCCACCCCGATCACCTTGAGATTGTATTTCTCCAGCGCGCCTGATTCCGCCAGGCTTGCGCTCAAATTCAGCCCTGTCTGCCCGCCAAGATTGGGCAAAATGGCATCCGGGCGCTCTTTTTCGATGATTTTTATCATGGTCTGAAGGTTCAGGGGTTCGATGTAGGTGTAGTCAGCCATGCCCGGGTCGGTCATGATAGTTGCCGGATTGGAATTTACCAGCACAATTTCATAACCAAGTGACCGCAGGGCCTTGCACGCCTGGGTGCCCGAATAGTCAAATTCGCAGGCCTGCCCGATGATGATTGGCCCCGACCCAATAATCATGACCTTCTTAATATCGCCTTTAGTGTAATCGCCTCCGGCCATCAGCAATGACTCCTTCTTTTGCACTCGTTCATGTATGCCTTCTTTTCCCGCGAACGGATTTACCAGGTAGGCATCGATTTCAGTCCCGGGAGTCCTGCCGGCAAACAACCGCTTCAAGGAAGCTACCAGCTCCGACGAAGGGTCCGCGGTCCCTTTTTTCAGCGCCAGCAGGTCACTGAGAAACACGTGGATGGGTGAGTCACTCTCAAGAGATTCAATAGGCACGTTGCACAGAGTCTCCTGGATATACCTGTAGGCCCGCTGTTTGCGTTCGACCCCGTTCATCGTATTTGCGGCGTTTCTCCCGGGACGAAAGATGACTCGCTACATATTAGCATTACGCACGTGTTTAAAACAACCATTTTTGGCCAGCAGAACGACGTCGCGGCAGAGGCGAAGACTATTTCTGTTTGCCTTCCCACATGCTCGATTGCAGGAAAGTGGCCAGATTCACATCCCGGTTGGTGATGGCAAGCTTGGTGCGTATTTTTTCACGTTGGCGTTTTACGGTGGCCTCGGACACGCCGCGCATCTCAGCAATTTCTTTTGTTCGCATGCCGGTCCGGATCATATTGCATACCGCAATTTCGGTAGGCGTCATGGCATGGTAAGAAGAGGACAAATGGCTAATAAACGGCGAAGTGATTTCCTGAAGGTTGGAACGAAGCAGATCAAGGTGTTTCTGCTGGGAGGATGACAATTGAAGCGCGAGTCCGTTGAGGATTGGCACAAGGATTTTTTCTACGTTCATCTTAATGTCAGTCTGGATTTCCTGTTTTTCCTGCTCAATACGGGTCAGGACCATTTTCAGGGCTATATTCGATTCCTGCAATGCTTTGCGTTCCATGGTCAATTGCCGGTTGGTCTCCTCCAGTTCCAGTTCCGCCGATATACGGGCGGCAATGGTGCCGATCTGCTCGGCCACCGCATCCAGCAACGCGCGCTCTTCTTTTAGAAACGGGCCTTCATCGGCCGGTGGGCGTTCTTCAAGGTAAAAAACGCCGATTTCTCCCACCGCTTCATGGTACATGCTGATGCGGGATGATTGTCTCCACCGCATTACCTTGAAATTGTCGCTCCTGTATGTCTTTCCTCTGAAAAATATCCTGGCACAGGTCACTTCCGGGTACTGCCAGGCGTGTGGCAGGAAATTCACGAGCTCCTGCAGCAGGCTTTCAAGGGAATGCAGGTTACGCTCCGCCAGCTGTGAAATGCCGTAAAGGCAATTTAGCTCTTTGATACGTTCCCGCAGGGCGATCTCGACCTTGCGAGGTTCAGTCTCGCTAGAAAGTGGGATGCGCCATAAGAGAGCTAGATCTTTGGACGGGAATAGGGTTTGCGGGATATTGCGTATCGGCGGACGGGGTTTGCGGCCTGACATAATTTCCTCCCTGCCGGCGTTTCTAAATACCTATATTTCATAGGTATTATGACCGTAATAATTCCGTATTTACTTAGTCTACCTTATCAGATATCTTGGAGACATCGCAACTGACTCTTTCCACAGGAGGAGAACATGCAACCCAGAACTCTGGACCGGATACTGAATGGGCGCCGCAGTCAGCCAAACCAACTGATTGAGGTGCTTCAGGATATACAGGAAGATAGAGGCTACATCCCCGAAGCTGCCATGCGGGATGTAGCGCAGGAACTGGGCGTACCCCTCATGGAAGTCTACCGGGTGGCATCGTTCTACAAGGCTTTTAGACTGAAGCCGTCCGGAAAAAACGTGCTTACAGTCTGCATGGGCACGGCCTGTCATGTACGGGGGGCGCGCCTTGTCCTGGACCAGGCCACGGGACAGCTGGGCGTGAACCCGGGCGAAGTCACACGGGATGGCTTCTTCTCTATTGAACGAGTCAACTGCCTGGGCGCCTGCGCGCTCGGTCCGATCGTCGTGGAAAACAGGTCGTACCGCCACCATATGACACCCGGCAAACTTCGTACTTTGATCAAGGACATCAGCCGACAGAAAACGAAGGGGGCAAGAAATGCCAACGCTTAGCACTTTTCGCAAACTGGATATGCTGCGCGCGCGGCTGCGTGAACAACGAAAAAGCATCACCAAAACGGTGGCAATATGCGGCGGGACTGGCTGTCAGGCCGCTTGTTCCAGGGACGTCATAGACGCCGTTAAAAAGGAACTGTCCGAGCAGAACTTTAGTGAAGAGGTCCGCCTGTGTGTGACGGGATGCCACGGTTTCTGTGAGCAGGGCCCGGTCATGGTCATCGAACCGGGAAACACATTTTACTGCCATGTTACTTCAGACGACGCGCCAGAAATTGTGTCCCGGACAGTGGCCCGGGGTGAACTGGTGGAACGCCTGCTGTATACTGACCCGGTTTCAGGCAAGAAGATCCAAAGAGAAGCGGAGATTCCCTTTTACATGGCGCAGGACCGACAGCTGCTTTCACAGAACCGCATGGTGGACCCTTGTTCAATTGAGGACTATATTGCCGCCGGCGGATATTCCGCCCTCACGAAAGTGCTCAAGGGCATATCACCGGGGGATGTTGTCTCGCAGATAAAAGCTTCCGGTCTACGCGGGCGCGGCGGTGGCGGCTTTCCCACCGGGCGGAAGTGGAGCGAATGCCGCGAGGCGCCCGGGGACGAAAAATATGTTATCTGTAACGCGGACGAGGGCGATCCAGGTGCGTACATGGACCGTTGCGTGCTCGAGGGGAACCCGCACCTTGTGCTGGAAGGCATGATGATCGGCGCCTGGGCTGTGGGCGCGAAGAAAGGTTACATCTACGTCCGCAATGAATATCCTCTTGCGGTTAAACACTCGCGGGTGGCGGTAAAACAGGCACGCGAGCTCGGGTTGCTCGGCGATAATATTCTGGGTTCATCGTTTTCTTTTGATGTGGAAATAGCGCGCGGCGGGGGAGCTTTTGTCTGCGGCGAATCGACGGCTCTCATGGCTTCCATAGAAGGCCAGGTTGGAGAACCCCGACCGAAGGATGTCCACACCGTCATCGACGGCCTCTACCACCGGCCAACCACCCTTAACAATGTCGAGACCTGGGCTAACGTTCCAGCGATCATCCTGAACGGTCCGGCCTGGTTTGCCTCGAAAGGCACCCGCGGGAGCACGGGTACTAAGATACTGGCGCTTACAGGCCGCATCAAGAACACGGGCCTGGTCGAGGTGGACATGGGGACGACTATCAAGACCGTGGTCTATGATATCGGAGGGGGCGGAGTAAACGGTAACAAGATAAAGGCGGTACAGATCGGGGGACCATCCGGCGGCTGCCTGCCAGCGAATAAATTCACACTTCCAGTCGACTTTGACGCGCTTATCGAGGCAGGTTCGATGGTCGGCTCCGGCAGCATGGTGGTCATGGATGAAGAATCATGTATGGTAGACGTGGCCAAATATTTCCTAACCTTTTTGCAGGACGAGTCCTGCGGGAAGTGCGTTCCTTGCCGCCTTGGCATTGATCGCATGCTGGAAATCGTTACCGAAATTACGAACGGCCGCGGGACTCCCCAGCAGCTTGACCTGCTGGAGGAACTGGCGGATACCGTTTCCCAAACGGCGCTGTGCGGGCTGGGTAAAACAGCCGCTAATCCTGTCCTGACCACGTTGCGCTATTTCCGTGAGGAATACGAGGCTCACATCAAACACAAGAAATGCCCCGCCAGAGTCTGCAAAGCCCTGATAACATACTCAATTGACGCAGGAAAATGCACCGGTTGTGGCGTTTGCCGTCAGGGATGCATGCACAAAGCCATCTCTGGCAAGAAAAAACAGGCGCATGTCATTGACGCGGCGCTTTGTGAGAAATGCGGGATTTGCCGCAGCGAATGCAAATTTGACGCAGTCCTGGTTGCGTAAGAAAGTGAGGACCTCAGATGCTGCAATACGTGAACGTTAGTATCGATGGGGCCATAATCCACGCCATCAAAGGCGCCAGTGTTCTCGATACGGCCATCGAATATGGCTTCTGTATCCCCCACCTGTGCCATGTGCCCAATCTCTCTGACATAGGCGCGTGCCGGCTGTGCATCGTCGAGCATATTGTCAATGGCCGGGCGAATGTGACCACTTCCTGCACGCTCCACGCGGAAGAAGGCATGGTGGTCCAGACCAATACAGACAGGGTCCGGAACCTGCGCCGCAATCTCGCTGAACTGCTGGTGGCGCAAGCCCCGAATTCGCGTGCCATCCAGGATATTGCTGTGCGCTGCGGTGTCAGGAAGGTCCGCTATCCTTTCCGGAACGATGACTGCGTGCTCTGCGGACGTTGCGTCCGCGCGTGCGCTGAAATCTGGAAAGCCCATGCCATCGGCTTTGTGGGACGCGGTAAGGAACGTCATGTCGACCATCCCTTCAGCGTTCGTCCTAAGTTCTGCAAGCAGTGTGACTACTGCATTCAGCTTTGCCCCATGACCATCACGCCGTGTAACGGTCCGATGAAACCGGGCAAAGAACGGTTCTGCGGTAATTGCGAATCGCAGTTGATTATTGCCGAGGAAACGGGTGGGTGCTCCTGGTGCAGGCTCGGAGAAGGCTTCGGATGCGGACGTTACGCGGGCAGTAAAGCACGGTAGCGTTCAGGTTTGCCTTCCCGTTCTTGGGGTGTTATCACCGTCGTCGATTGGTCAACTGACCAACTTCGGCTTTGACACAGGCTCTGACGAATTTCACAGCGCGCATTTTTCGAAGAATGTCTCCCTGCTATTGAAGAATATGCACTGTAAAGCTATTATGGGGCTGCCACTAGTCATATGGCATACCTGATTTCCCGGTCATGTAGACACGCTCTGAACCTTGATCTCGAACAACGGAAATGGATGGACAATGACCTTGGGGAGGTTTAGAAATGTACGAAAAGCTGCTGGTCCCGTTGGACGGATCTGAACTAGCCGAAGTAGCACTGCGCTACGCAGAAGAACTCGCTGCTAGGCTGGGGTCACAAATCGACCTTCTATATGTCAGCGAGTCCGGCAAAGATCCGTACCGCCGCATGCACCGCCTGTATCTCCAGAAAATGGCGGATAGAGTAAGACGAGGAGCAAGGAGATACGCGCCAGAGTCGGCCACAGGTGATATCAGAATAAACCCTGTGATTCTTCCCGGCAGACCGGCTGACGAGATTGTGGAATACGCTGATAGACAGGATATAGGTCTGATTGTCATGGCCACTCATGGACGTTCTGGAATCAGCCGTTGGTCAATGGGAAGTGTGGCCGAAAAGGTGGTGAGAGCGGCTACATGCCCTCTGGCACTCATAAGAGCCAAAGGCCACCAGCCTGACGTGCGCGCGAAGGGCCTACTGAAAAAGATACTGGTGCCTCTCGACGGCTCGAACGTACGGAGGCCCGGCAGCAGCTTGTGGCCTACAAAGGACGGTCCGTAGCTCGGTTGATGGAGACACCTGTCGAATGAGAACAACTGGGTGCGCTGGGAAGCAGCCAAAGCTCTCAGCCAGATCGCCAACCCGGCGTCAATTCAGGCGCTGCTGGAAGCGTTGTCAGATAAGACATTTGAAGTTCGTTGGATGGCCGCGGAAGGACTGATTCGAATAGGACGTAAGGCAGTGATCCCTCTATTGGAGGCGCTAGTCGAGCATTCGGATTCATATTGGCTGCGTGAGGGCATCCATCACGTGCTGCACGACATGAACCGAGGGAGACTAACAAGGTATTGGGGCCGGTTTTGGTGGCCCTGGAAGACGCTGTGCCATCGTTGGAAGCACCTCTTGCGGCACGGGGAACTCTGGGGGGGATGTTTTGAAAAAGACCTAGTCCACATCAAGACTTCACAACTGGAGATTCAAGCATTATTGAAGCGAGAGCATGTAAACTCTGGTCATAAGTCAGACTGAGTCGATTATTTGAATCGGTAGCTTTGTGTTTAGGAGGCTAAATGAAGCGTGTTGCAGTAGTCACAAGCGGGGGTGACGCCCCCGGAATGAACGCTGCCATCAGAGCCGTAGTGCGGACTGGACTTCACAAGGGTTGGGATGTATTCGGGATCCGTCAGGGCTATATTGGCCTAATAAACGATAATGTGATACCGCTGGGAGCCCGTGATGTTGGCGGTATTATCCATCAAGGCGGGACCATACTGGGGAGTGGGAGATGTCCCGAATTTGAAACCGAAGATGGGCGTCTTAAAGCGATTAGAACACTCAGCCAACATGCTATCGATGCGCTGGTTGTCATTGGAGGTAACGGCTCTCAAGCCGGGGCCTATGCGCTATCAACGATGGGTTACCCGGTGATAGGTGTTGCTTCCACCATAGACAATGATCTATACGGATCAGAGATCACCATCGGAGCAGATACCGCCCTAGGCGTTGCTATAGAGGCAATAGATCGCCTCAAGGTAACTGCTTCGTCCCATGAGCGAGCCTTCGTTGTTGAGGTGATGGGCCGCGATTGCGGCTACCTTGCGTTAATGGCTGGCATTGCTGGCGGAGCCGACGCCATCGTTATTCCTGAGGTAGAGACAGACCCCGAATCTGTGGCCACCGTGATACGTGCCGCATATTCACGAGGCAAAAGACACGCACTTGTGGTCGCCGCAGAAGGTGCTCGATGCAACGCTCAAAGGATGTCACTCTACTTCCAAGAGCATAAACAGCGGCTAGGCTTCGAACTTAGGGTAACGATATTGGGTCACGTACAACGGGGCGGCGCGCCAGGAGCATTCGATCGCTTGCTTGCCACTCGGCTGGGCGCAGCAGCGACTGAACATCTCGCCAAGGGCGAGCATGGTATACTGGTTGGTCTCATTAAGGATGAGGTTACGGCCACCTCACTAGAGGACGTAGTCTCCAGTAAAAAGCAACTAGACCTACGCCTGTTAGAATTGGCACGAGTGCTTGCCGAGTAGCGATCCAAAGGCGACTACGCGTCTGAAAGCCAGAAGAAACGCCCAACGGAAACGACGACTCCCTTATTCTCGGTTTTTTACCCGGG
>Ga0315288_10009956_pt1 | contig 11976 bp, 16 predicted proteins | sample YL17G11_20_MG_FD_203454 | JGI IMG/M metagenome (GOLD analysis project Ga0315288, IMG submission 203454) | Sediment microbial communities from Yellowstone Lake, YNP, Wyoming, USA - YL17G11_20 | ecosystem: Environmental > Aquatic > Freshwater > Lake > Sediment | place: USA: Wyoming | collected...
ATAGAGTGCTCTGTGGCCCCCGGATGACCTCAATTCGTTCAATATTGTCCACTGTCAAATGGGCAAAATCATAGGAGCGACCAGGGGAGATAGGATCATTTACCTCTACCCCATCGATCATGACTAAAGTGTGCTCTGAATTGGCTCCACGAATGAAGACCGATGTGTTCTTTCCAGCCCCTCCTGTCCGCACCACATCCAGCCCTGGTATGCCCCTGAGGATCTCCATGACATGGGTCTTCTTCTTTCTTTCTATCTCTTCAGATGAAATGACCGTTACCGAACTTGCAATTTCTTCCATTGGAGTTTCAACTCGGGTAGCGGTGACAACGACCTTTCCAAGTGTCACCTCCTTTTCCTGTGCAAAGAGAGAGAAAGGGGTGGAAATAAAAATAATGAAAGAAGCGATGAAGAAAATGAGATGTTTCATACAGCACCTCCCCGACCCATCAAATAGGTCTTAAAATAAATTTGGTTGACCCCGAACCATACCAGGTTCGAGGCTGGGGAGAAGGGTTCAAAAAAAATCCCCAGCCTTCGCACTGAAGACTGGGGATTTTACCCGCCTGCACCCTTCACAGTCTTATCCTCGAAGACGATTTCGTGAAGAATATCCAGGCAGGTTTTCTGACTCTCGGATCTTCCTACTTGGCCTGAAGTCTTCCTCGTACTTCAGGCCTCCTTGCGCCTTCCCGTCCTGAGCTTGTCGAAGGACAGTGGCTTAATGCAAGTTTCGTCCCCGAATACAGCGGCGGGTCCGTCCCCGACTTTCTCCATCTAAACGGAGATCACGGGGTTCCCTTTACCTGGATACCACCGTTTAAAACCAATTCTATTTAACAAATCCTAAAATGGGTTGTCAAGTTCTTTCTTTGAGATTTCTGAAAAAGTCCAGAAATCTCTGATTACACCGATTAGGAGCAGATTACACAGAAACGAGATGGATTGAAAAATTAGGAAAATCTGTGTAATCCTCTTTTGAAATCCTTGTAATCAAGAGAGCATGTGGTAGTTTTTCAGAGATCTTTCTTCCCGAGATTCTGTAACTCTCCAGTATTTTTCCCCCTTTTCTATAGGGGATCGAAGGGGATTATAGAAATCCATTCTAAAGACCAGTAGTTGTCACTCTTCGCTGATGTTACTACTACCTCCCACATGGGGACATCACCGTCTTACCCGTGTCGGTCACTTCGACTTACGAGGCTCTGCTTCATTGAAAATCTCATCACGGAGTCCTGAATTCACCTTGTAATTGGAATAGGCAATTTCAACCTTGCCGGTTATTCTTTTCGACCTCTGGCTAAAAGAACCGAATTCTTTCATACCGTTCGGTTCAACAGAGGGAATGTCAAGGTAAAGTTCAATGCGTACCGGGAGTTCGAAATCGGCGAATTTGCCGTATTCGATGACGGCCCGGATGGTCCTTCCTTCGGATGGCGATGTGCTGATTTCTCTGATGAGGTTGCGATCGGTATCCAAGGTTAAAACAAAACCCTGGTGGTGCCTGTTCGTTTCCGTTGGGGTGAGTCTCAGTTTCACTGCTCTTCTGCCTTCATAGGTCAAGTGTTCCAGAGGTCTGACATCGAAATCTTTTTTCTTAAAAAGAGAGGGGTTGAAGTATCCACCCTCTTTGGGAAAGAAAAAGACATTTTTCGACTCGACTTTTATTTTTTCAGGGGTTTTATAATAAAGCTTCGCTTGCATATCCGGGGCCTTAAGGGCCTCCACATCAAAATGCACATTCACGTCAACCATGTAATCCTTCAACCCGGAATATTTTTTTTCTAATGTATCCAGGTAGCGAGTGGGATCCTCCTGAGCCTGAATGAATTCAGGTGAAAGGAGAAAGAGAAGCATGAAGGATAGCAAGGCCTTTTTCAACTCTTGATATCCTTTCTGTTGTAAGCGACAAAAGCGATTAAAAACAAGCCGATATTGTGGAGACCGAGAATGATGGCCGATCTCGCTATCTCCTGCCAGGGTATCGGATCGTCGAGAAACCGTTGCCAGAAGATCATATACGTTGTGAAGAGATATGGACTAAGGGTCCGGAAGAAGTCAAAGGGAAAATTTCCGAGAAGAAAAAAGACCACCACCACAGCCATCGTGCCGATGATTGGGCCGATGGAGTTTTCCGCCAGGGTCGAGAAAAGAAAAGCGATCGAGGCGACGACGGTCATGGACCAGATCGCGGCGGCAAAGGCAAGAAGCATTCTCACCGGAATTTCTGCTTCAGGAATGAAGACGATGCGAAACCTGGCGGCATAATTCATGATCAAGTCACCGCTGCCAAAAAGGGCGAGCCCGAGGAAGATGCACATGAAGGCAAGAAAGAGCACAATGGCAGCGGTGTAAAAAAGGGATGCCAGGTATTTGGCAGTAATGATCTTGCTTCGTGAGGGAGGCCTTATCAAGAGAAGTCTCACGGTCCCGGAAGTGGCCTCGCTTGAGACAATGTCCCCGGCCACGAGCGTGATCAGAAAAGGGATGTGGAAGTGAAGACTATTCATGATAAAAGCCGTAACGAACCAGCCGTTCAACAGATTTCCAAAGATGAGGAAATCTTTCTGCAACGATCTCATCATCCGAAACATGATCTCATCGGCACTCAGTTTCATGACGACTTCCGTCAAAATGACAACCAAAGCGATGAAACCGAAACCGATGTACGTTCGCCAACGACTAAATGTTTTAAATATCTCAAGCCAGAAGAGCTTCATATCTCGGATGTCCCTTCGGTGATCTTGAGGAAAAAATCTTCAAGTGTTCGATGTGGAGACAAGGACGAAACCTCGATGTGCTGGGTGATAAGGAACCGGTTCAGCTCGGAAGAGTGGCCCGGTTCGATACGCGCTTCAATCTTGCCATTCTGTGCTGAGAGGACCTCAACCGATGGGAGTTTCCCGATGAGCTCGACCGCTCGGTCGAGAGGTGAAACTTCGATCGTGTACTCCGTCACTTCCTTGCCGAGCAGTTCGGAAACAGATCCCTGGGCGATCAGCTCTCCTCGGTTGATCACAGCCATCCTCGTGGCAACCAACTCCACTTCAGAAAGGAGATGGGAAGATAAGAAGATGGTCATTTCACGATCCCTGGAGAGCTTCCTGATCAGTTCTCTGACTTCCTTGGTTCCTTGAGGGTCCAGTCCTGTAGTCGGTTCGTCAAGGATGATCAGTTCGGGCCTTGTCAGGAGGGCCTGAGCGATCCCGAGCCTCTGCTTCATCCCGTGTGAATAGGTCTTGACCTTTTCGAAAGCGCGCGCTTTTAAACCGACCACCTCAAGGGCTTCCATGATCTTCTCTTTTTCGATTCGACGAGTCATCGAACCGAGGATCTCCAGATTCTTATAAGCCGAAAGGTAGAGGTAGAAGTCCGGTTTCTCCACAATTCCGCAGACCCTTGAGAGGACGGCACTCCGGTTTTTATGAAGATCCATGCCGAACATTTCAATCGAGCCTGCGGTGGGAATGAGAAGCGTAAGGATCATCCGGATGGTCGTGCTTTTACCTGCCCCGTTCGGTCCGAGGAAACAGAAGACATCACCACGGTGGACTTCAAGATTTAAGTCCTTGGCAGCCCAACGCTTTCCAAACTTTTTACTTAAACCATTGGTTCGCAGGACAACTTCTTTTTGAAGAGAATCTTCCATGGCATTGAAAAAAAAGAGAAAAGTCCTCTCTGTTCTCTCCTATTTTCTGTCAATGGAGAACTTTACTAAGGAGTCCATAATTGATTAGACATGTTCTCCTGAAAATCTCCCCTAACCCCTCTTTCCCTGTCTATGACAGGAAAAGGATTACCAAAGAGGGGAATTCCTCCCTTTCGTAAAGGGAGGGAGGAGGGATTTAGTCTTCAGCGTCCATACAATTATGGACTGATTAGTAAATGTATTATATAAACCGACATTTGTTGGTATTGTATTTGTTTGGGCCACGATCTCCTCGACTACCCGATTCTGGAGTCCCATCGTGTTATTTAATCCGGATGGAAACGAATTCCAATCTCAAAGGTGTTATCACTGAATTCCTTAGGGATGGGGGGCAAAGGTTCCGCTTTCTTAATCGCTCGCATCGCCATCTGGTCATAAAGAGTGTTTCCTGATCTTTTTTCAAACCATGATTTTTGAATTTTTCCTTCCCTCTCAATAATGACGACGATAATTGTCTCCAAGTCCGTTTTTCCCTTGGGAAGGTTTTCAGGAAGAGTCCATTCCTCTTTGATTTTCGCCCATATCAAACTGTAATATTGGTCCAGCTTGGAGTCCCATAGAGAGGAGCCCTGGGAGGAAGAGCCCCATGGCGATCCCCCTGTTTGAGACCCGCCGGACCCCGTTCCCGTTCCGGTCCCCGCCCCTGGTCCTGTCCCGGATCCAGAGCCTGATGGAGGCGAACTGCCGGTGGACGGACCGATCGGTCTCTGAGGCGGACGAGCTACTTCTTGTCCCTCTCGCGTTCCCTTCTCCGTTCCCCCACGACGGGCTACTCTCTTTTGGATCTCATCCAGGGCTACCTTCTTATGAATATCCTCAATGGCCTCTTGAAGAGATATACGAGAACCTTTTTCCTTTTCAACTATCTCTCCTTTTTTAAGGGGCTTTTTACCCACAGCCATCTCATCCCCCGTCAACCGCTCATCCGGTTTTTGTTTTGTCGCCGCTTCACGTACTTCCCTCTTTTCAGGTTTATCCAACTTTTTCTGAGGCGGTTTTATACTTTCAACAATCTTATTCCCTTTGGGGCCTTCTTCCGGTTTCAATTTTTCGACTGCAGGAGGGGGAGGTAATCCTTCATTCGGGCTGGGAGTGCCTGGAGTCCCCGGGCCGGGGGCGCCTTGCGGGGTTCCAGGTCCCGGTAGGGAGTAAGGTCGGAGAGTCACATGATAGACACGTTGTCCTTGATGGATCGCAGGTTTCAGGGTGAGGGTGACCAGGGCGAGAATGGCAATATGGATGAACAATGAGAAAACCCCTGTCTTCAGCAATCCGGCCGATTCAGATCGAAACGAATCTACCTCTACATGGGGTGGCTCCCTTTTTTCTTGTAATTCTTTCATTTCTTCAGCTCTATTCCCAAACCTGGATTCTTTACACCTGATCGTGTTAAAACATCCATCACCTGCATCACAGAATCATATTTGACATTCTTATCCCCGTTGATGATCACCGAGGCATCGGGTTTACTCCTCACCATTGCCCTCAGTTTATATTTCAACGTATCTAAATCAAGTTTTGCATCTTCCAGAAAAACTTCACCACGAGCGTTAATGGTGATAATGATGTCTCGATGTGCCTCCTCAGATTTTGATACCTTGGGCAGTTGCACTTTCATGCTGGATTGGTAGATGAAGGGAGTAGCGATCATAAAAATGATTAATAAAACCAGAACCACATCGGTAAAGGGGGTGATATTAATCTCTGCCATTAATTTGGTTTTTTTCCTTCTTTTCTTCATATTCTTTCATTTCCTACCTATCCAATCGATTAATTCGGACGCGCATAATTCCATGTCATTTATAAAATATTCCACTTTTTTAGCAAAATAATTGAATGCAATGACCGCGGGGATTGCAACAAAGAGGCCCGCTGCCGTACAGACCAGTGCCTCTGCGACGCCTCCGATGACAATACTCATCCCGCCAGTTCCGGCCGCAGCAATGTCATGAAATGCTCTGATGATCCCCAGAACCGTCCCAAAAAGGCCGATATAAACAGCCGTGTTCCCAATGGTTCCCACAATGCTGGTGTAGCGTTCTAATTTTGTGGTTTCGACGGTGATCTCCCGCTCCATTGCATTGGATATCTGCTTCTCGGGGTGACCGAGGAGTTCAAGACCGGAACAGACAACCTGGGAGAAAGGGGCATCCGTGTCTTTGCAGATTTCGATCGCCCTTTCCATGTCACCACTTTTTAATACCTTTTTCATCCTGGCCATAAATTCGGCTCTATTGGTTTTAGACATTTTTCGATAATAAAAGATCCTTTCCAAAAGAACCGTCACAGATAAAAGGGAGCAGAATAATAATATATACATCGTGAAACCACCGGTTTGAAATATTTCCCAGATCGTCTTTCCTGCAAACATTTAACCTTCCTCCTTCAAAATACTCCTTTTTCTCCGATCAAGGTTTTGTGAAGGCCTTTTTGATAATAAATATCGCTCATCTATCCGAATTTGGCAAGAATTATTACGGCCGGTACTATTTTCATCAAGTTACTGAGGAGTCCAAAATTGATTAGACATGTTCTTCTGAAAATCTCCCCTAACCCCTCTTTGCCTGTCTATGACAGGAAAAGGATTACCAAAGAGGGGAATTCCTCCCTTTCGTAAAGGGAGGGAGGAGGGATTTAGTCTTCAACGTCCATACAATTAGCTTGAAAATAGCACCTAATATACCTCCTCTCCCCTCTGGGGGAGAGGATTGAGGTGAGGGGGCAAAGGCTTTGACTCACCCTCACCCCCACCCTCTCCCCTGCTTGCGCCGAGGCTTCAGCAGGCAGGCATCAAGGGAGAGGGGGAAACAATTTTCATGGTTCGAGCCTGCCTGCCGAAGCCTTGGCGCAGGCAGGGGCGCCCTCCGGGCATGGGGTATTATGGACTGATTAGTAAGATGGGTTCATGAATCTTTGAGCTTCTTCTAAGGATGGGATTCCCCTCCTTCCACCGAGATCACGGCATTTGAGCGCTGCCACCGCATTGGCAAATTTTAGAATTTCTGTGACCTCCCAATTCTGGAGGAGGCCGTAGATGAATCCTGCGTGGAAGACATCGCCTGCACCGGTCGTATCGACCACCCTTACCTCAAACCCTTTGACCCGAAGAATTCTCCCATCTACCAGGGCCATGGCCCCTTCAGGACCCAATGTAGCGCAGACAAATCCGGAGGTCTGCTTCTGAAGATCAATAAGGGCCTTTTCGCGATCCGAAATTCCGGTGAAGAGGGTGGGGAACCGTGAAGAAGTGATAATGATGTCGATCTCCCGGATCAACTGTGAGGTGAGAGTTTCCACTTTGTCGAGATCGATGACCGTGGGAATTCCTTCCTCCTTTGCCCATTTCGCAGACTGTATGGCTGCCCGAATATCATGTCCGTCCAAGTGCAGGAGTTTGCCAGAGCAAATCTCCTCTTTCCGAAGCCCCCCCTCCCTATAAATCAATTGTTCATCTCGATCCCAGAGGATCGTTCGCTCTCCAGAAACATTATCCACAAGGATCATGGCAAACTGATTTGTGGCATTGGGTTCAATGGTTACTGAAGAGACATCGACTCCTTCCCGGCGAATGGAATGGAGAGAGAAATGGCCCAGTTCGTCCCCTCCGACTTTTCCGATGTACTTCGTTTTCACTCCCCATCGACTCAGAGCCACCATGGCCGTGGCCACTTGACCTCCCCCCTGTTTTGAAAACTGGAGGATTTTTATCTTCGAATTAAGAGTGGGAAATTCAGGAACCACACTGAGGAAATCAACGGAGTTGAGACCCATTCCCACGACCTCAAAAGGCTTATCTTTTGGAGAAGAGAGATCGAATCGCATTTTTTTCTTTTTACAAAGTTTTGAGAGGTTTTTCAAGATCAATTCATCAAGGAGATGTTAGGGGAAGAGAAACAATTTCATTTGGCTAGGCCTTCCAGGGTTTTCCGGTGTTCCTTGATCGACTGATTTGTTAGTTCTTCGATACGTTTCATCCGTTCTCGATCCAACGGAGCAGAAAGGAGAAGGATGTCACCTCCCACCTGAATGGCTTCATAGGTGTGGAGCGACGCAACTTCTTGAAAAGTGTCCGGGATTGTCAAGCTCCCATTCTGTCGTTTTACAATGCCTAAATACTTCATTTTATTTTCACCTCCAATCTCAAATTTATCCCAGACTTTCAAGTACCTACTAACCTGTCCGGCAACCCAATAAGAGCAAAGTGTTCCCCTTTGATAGGCTTTCGAAATCTTCGTATTTATTTATACACCCAAACGATTAAAAATGTAAATCCCTTCGGGTTGTATTCCCCGCCGCTTGCGGCGAGTTCGTCATTCCGGCGGAAGCCGGAATCCAGAAGACCGGACTGGATTCCGCATCAAGTGCGGAATGACAGAATTTAGAGTTTTTGATACCCCGCTGCTTGCGGCGGGGTAGTTCATTTTCTTGAAATTTTGTTAAGCACATTTTGTCAGGATTTTCCCCCTCACCCTATCCCTCTCCCCCGCCTTCGGGGGAGAGGGGAGGGTGAGGGGGTGATTCCATTGGTTCTTTTCGGTTGCGGCTACGCTGCGCTGTGGATACAACAGAAGATCCAAGAGCAGATTTTTCAATAGGAGATGTTCCTAACACGCTCCTTGCTCCTACAGTCTACCAACAAACAAATAATCCTTTCTTCCAAGAGCTCAGTCTCAACCTTGACGTCCGAAAATGTCTAAATTGAACGTAAAGGACTGAGCCATTGACATTCGTTGTAGGACGCCGTATTATAATGAATAACGATAAAGAAGGAGGTCTTTATGGCAGGCGTTCAAAAAAGCTTACGTCTTCCAGTCGAAACCATGAAGGAAATTGAACAAATGGCCAAAAAGGCAGGACAGGATTTCTCAAACGTAACCAAAGATCTTCTGCAGGAAGCCATTAAGATGAGGCGTTGTCCAGGGATATTATTTGCCGAAGGGACTAGTGGAAGAAGAGCCCGGGTAGCGGGAACAGGAATTGAAGTTTGGGAAGTGATTGCTACTTACAAAAGCGTCAAGGAGGATTTCAAAAGGCTGAAAAAGGCATATCATTGGCTGTCTGGGGAGCAACTCAAGGCGGCCCTTGGATATTATGCGATCTATCCCCAGGAAATTGACCGACTTATTGAGCAGAATGAACAATGGAATGATGAGAAACTTCGAGAACGTTATCCCTTTATGAGGTCGTCCTAATGAAATATTACCTGGATGAAGACCTCAGTCCGAAGATTGCCGAAATACTCAGAAAAGGGGGGATTGACGCGCTCAGTGCTCACAAGGCTGGGATGTGTGAGGTATCGGACCAAAGGCAACTTGAGTTTGCAGCCACGGAGAAAAGATGTTTGGTGACGAGAAATAGGGATGATTTTATCAGGCTCACGGTTCGATTCTTCAATGACCAACGCCCCCATTGCGGAGTGCTCATCGTCCCCCACACTCTCCCTGGGGACCAATTTTCTCGAATAGCCAGCCTGATCAAGAAATTCTCCTCCCGTCATCCAAAAGGATTGGCTCCTTATTCAATTGTATTTCTCCCAATAAGATAACAATTTTCAACAAAGCTTGTCCAAAATAACATTTTCACCGCAGAGCCGCCGAGGACGCAGAGAAAGAATTTTTTGTTTGTCGGGGGATGCCGACAAACAAAAAGGTTTCTGTTCTATTATTAGAAGGCTGACAATAGGTGCCATAGCCATAAAAGGGTTCGATCTTATTCCCGAAGGGACGGAGTTTCTGCTCCAATCGCCGTCTCCCGATTGGAGCAGAAAAAATCTCCCTCAGCGATCTCCGCGACTCTGTGGTGAAACCTGGTTTCGAAGGAGTCGAATTCTGAGCAAAAAACCCAATGGAATCAACTGAAGTCGCAATCGGTTCCACCGTTCTTGGACAGCAGTGATCCGAGATATAAAAAAGCTATTAAAATTCCGCACATTGGCTTTTTATATTCCGCATTCCGCAATCCGCATTCTGCATTCCATCTGCCTCAACCTTAACCTTAACCTCCCAAAATTCTTGTTGCATTTTCATGTTGATTTGATAATATCATGTCAAACTCAAAATCCTATTGGGGTTTGGCAGTTCTGTGTATCAGCCTTCCTAAGCGCTATAAAGTGCGGAATATAATTTGTCTCTTTGTTTTAATGTAATACTTTAGCGCTTTGAAAATCCCTCCCTGCCTCCCTTTTCCAAAGGGAGGAGATATTAGCTTCCCCCTTTGAAAAAGGGGGATAGAGGGGGATTTTATAGTGATTCTTTTATTTTTTTTGGCTTTTGAAATTCATTTTTCAAAAGGCTAAATTGATACGTTTTAATGAATTTTTCATAGGGGCTACATCGCCCTTACTTACAGCGGCAGATGAGTTTAATTATTGGGCTGCACCATATAGGTTTTGAACTTGAGATAATATTGATGTACAATTAGAGGCGACATCGTTGAGAATATGGGGACTCATCTGGCTTGAAGAGATCGTCGAAAAAATAGAACAAAAGCACAACGTCACCCAGGACGAGGTGCGAGAAGTTTTCAGAAATTCCCAGCATTTTCGATTTGTTGAAAAAGGTCATTATCGAGAAGAGAATGTGTACTCAGCTTTGGGGCGAACCGATGCTGGCCGCTATTTAATCGTCTTCTTTGTATACAAAAAGAGCAAAGAAGCTCTTATAATATCTGCACGTGATATGACAGATGCAGAAAGGACCCTTTATGAAAAAAAATAAAAGCTCTATCTCGAAAGCAAGCTCCTACGAGGATATCGGAGCATATTGGGACAGTCATGACCTATCGAAGGTATGGCACAAAACCAGAAAGGTAAAGTTCGATGTCCAAATTGAATCCGAGGTAATTTACTATCCTATTGAGAAGAGTCTTTCCGAAAAGATTCAATCTATTGCAAAGAAACAAGGTGTTTCATCAGACACCCTTATCAACCTATGGGTACAACAGAAGGTTCAAGAGCAGATTTTTCAATAATTTTCCTCTCCGCCGTCCATGACTCTTGTGAACGGAAAGAATTTTATGCACTCCTTAATAATTGATTTTCTTTTAGAACCCTCAACCTTAACCTTTACCTCAACCTGAGATTTACGCCGGCCTCATCCTCAACCTTAGCCTTCAGAAATTTTTATTGCATTTTTATTTTGATTTGATAATATCGTCTCAACTTTAAGACTTTTTAGGGTTTGATAGGTCCCTTTTTAGCCATTCCAAGCCATAATGGGCGCGTAAGTCCCTTTCCCCACCTTTAAGAAAGGGGTGTATGGGGGGATTTGGAATTTATATTCTAGGCAATCACTTCTTCCTCACCTTCGAAATATGAAACACACACACTCCCCCGTTCAAGGAGGCTGATATAAGTACGATGATAACTACTCTCAAATCCAAGTTCTTCCTGGGATAGAGAATGTTCATGCCGGACTTCTCTGAGAACCTTACCAAATGCCTCTTCGGGGGTCATAATTGTTTCTCCTTTGAGAAGTCAGAACAAAATACATGTTCGTTCAGTGTAGACCAAAAATCTACAGACTATAGTATTCACGGACTGAAGAAAATATAACGGCATATCCTTAGACAATGAGAAGGGGTTTAGGCAAAAGAAGGAGGACATCATTAAGAACATTTACCGCACCTATTTCAACACGATAATCTCAAACCGATTGAATCAATGAGACCACTTTAGCTTGAAATCACACCTTGTCAACCGAGGGACATTGTTGAAAACTTACACTTTAAGTAAGCATTCGATTGGACAACTCGTCCAGGGTAACGTGTTCCTCTTTCCGGGTCCCCCCTCCTGCCTTGGCGATCCTCTGGAAAAATTTCTCATCATGTTCAATCCCATAGTCGAACCAATTGTCCTCATCGCGGAATCCGATCACCACTCCGGCTAACTTGCCTTGTCGCGTAACAAGAACTCCCTCCTTCTCTGCCTCGCAGATGATGCTGCAGGCATCGTTTTTTGCCCCGCTCATGGCATGCCTTTTCATTTCAGTATTTCGTGTTTGCGCAACCAATTTTCTGCTGCCAGAAGGAAATGCGGAGGGGAGAAGGGTTGACCCCGTGGAATAGACTCAATAGGTTTCGTTGTTACGTATTTTCGGAATCCAATTAAAGTAGTCTTCCAACGACGGTTAGGTAATACTCCACGGGGTTGACTAAAGAGATGGGTCATAGTATAAAAAGGTAAGTTTTATAGAAGGAGAAAAGATTGGAGGGAATTGCAACCGTCATTCTTGCGGCAGGGAAAGGGACACGGATGAAATCGGACCTGG
>Ga0315288_10009957_pt1 | contig 11976 bp, 12 predicted proteins | sample YL17G11_20_MG_FD_203454 | JGI IMG/M metagenome (GOLD analysis project Ga0315288, IMG submission 203454) | Sediment microbial communities from Yellowstone Lake, YNP, Wyoming, USA - YL17G11_20 | ecosystem: Environmental > Aquatic > Freshwater > Lake > Sediment | place: USA: Wyoming | collected...
AGGTGGACTGGCGGAGGGGATGAAGATCACCTGATCCAGTCGGAGCTTTTCTTTCACCTGCTCTGCCAATACTAGATGTCCGAGATGAATCGGATCAAACGTTCCACCTAAAATACCGATTCTTCTTCGTGTCATATTTAGCCATCTTTATATTATTCTTTATTTTCCCCCTTGCCTTATTCATCTCCCTGGAGGAGACAGGGGAATTTTGAATCTTGAATCTTCTTATTTATCTTTATCAACTTTATTCTTCTCTTCTCCACCCGATGCGAGATTCTTGACTATCTTCTCTAATCTTTTATTCACCTTCCGAGCTAACTCATCATTGGGAAAATCTTGGAGAAATTTCTGGTATTCGTCCTTAGCTTGGTCATATTTTTTCTCTTTGTACAAAACCTCTGCAATCTGAAATTGTGCCGGCTTCGCCCATTCGGTGTCGTGGTAATCATTGGTGACTTGGCGTAAGTATATCAGAGCGGACTCGTAATGTCTCATTTTACAGTAAAGGTAGCCGCTTTTATACGCCTTCTTTGCGAGTTTGGCTATACACTGATTTAACAAGTCGAGGGCTTCTTCTCTGCAATCACTTTGGGGATAATCATTCAAAAAGTTATTCAGCTCATCCATTGCCTTTTGAGTATGCTCCTGATCCAGCTCCGCTCTGGGCGACATCTTGAAATCAGATTCCGCCACTTTAAAGGCCGCATCATCCGCCAGCAGACTGGTGGGATACGATGTGAGAAGCCTATTAAACTCCCCAATGGCTAAAGGATATTCGCTCTGATTAACGTACGCCAAACCCAGAAGATATTGAGCAGAGTCGATGAAGCTGACTCCCGGATAATTGAGGATAAGCTTCTGAAGCTCCAACACCGCCTGATCCCAGTGTTTTTTATCGAATTCCCTTTTGGCTAAGGCATATTGATCTTCCGAGTCCAGAATAATCTTGGGTGATTTGGGTCCACAGCCGATTCCGAAGACAGAATACAGAAGACAGAAGACACAAAACATAAAAATAGGAATGAATGATTTTGTTTTCATATTTTTTGTATAAAGAAAAAGTTGATTTTATCGGTTAGCAAAGAAGAGATAAATTAATCCTCCTACCACTGCAGTAAGTAAAGCTGGTTCTAAATACTTCCCCTGTGAATCACCGGAAAGAGATGGACTTAAGAAAGGATAGGATTCATTGTTTAATGATTTTATCATGCTCTTTTTTACCAAATTCATCTTCTCCTGTTTTTCCCTTTTGGACCAGAGTACCTTCCCGGTGGATTCATCTTCCAGCCGAAGCGATAGGTTTAAGGAAACCTTTCTGGTTACTAATTTAGTTCCTAAAAAACCTTTTCTTTGGACCTTCGGATAATCCAGCTTCAACTCAATGATACGATAAAATAGGGAGATAGATTCAGACAAACTGTAGATTGAGTCGGGCGCGCTCGAGCCTACCTGATATTTTAAGGATAAAAGGTAAGAGATCAACTCGTCTTCCAAAAGCCAATTGGCTGGATGATCTTCCTCCGCTTTCAAAAATATTAGCTTTGAATTGGCTTCTGGAAAATTATTAAAAGCCTTTTCAAAAAGCGATCTTAAGGAACTGCGCAGAAACTCCTCGTTGGAAGGAGGATTTTCCTGTTCTATGGATCCAGAGGAAAATGCGATTTTGTCTTCTGCTAAAACATAAGGAGCGGTCAGCAAAGTTATCTGCACCAGAAAACAAAAAGAAAGAATCTTAATTCCCCTTAAAAAGAGTCTTTTAACTTTTAGGAGGATCATACTTTTCCTTCAGCTCCTTGTATTTCTTCAAAACTTGGGAAAGAAAATAAGTAGGGGGTTTCTCCCCTTCTTTCAACCGTAGCTTCAAGGTATTCTCTCCCACATTATATGCGATCAAAGCTTTTTTTACGTCTTTGAACTTCAGAATCAACTCAAAAAGATAAAGAGCTCCCAGTTGAACGTTATAGGCGGGCTCGAAGAGCGAAAGCTCTCCTTTCCATTTTAGTCCACTCCTCTGACACAGATCATATCCGATGGAAGGCTTCATCTGCATTAATCCTAAAGCGCCCATCTCCGAGACTTGTCCCTTTTTAAACTGGCTTTCGGTTAGGATTAATGCTAAAATCAAGAGAGGATCGTAACCATATTTTTTGCTTTCATCGTAGATGACTTGGGTTAGCTCTCTTATCTCCTGATCTTTAAATCCAACTTGGAAATCTTCGATGATTTTCAGTATTTTAAGTTTCTCCTCCAGCTCATTTATCTTTAGCTGTTGATCGTTTATCTTCAGCTCTTGATCCCGCATGATCCTCTGTTGCTCATATCTATCAAAGATGAGATATATCATAAAGGCGGTCTGGACGATGTAGAATAAAACCAAAATGGTGCTGATCAGCTTTGGGACCAAAATTCCGCTTTCTCTGATTACCCTCACTCCCAGTGTCATGGCGCCTCCTTTTAATAAAGGCTCGAAGCTCGGACGTCCGACTTTGGATCCATCGGATCGGTTTCGATGCCGTTAGACGAGCTTCAAGAACTCATTTAAGCGTATCTCTCTTACTAACTTTCAAAACAAAACCTCAGACTTAAGCGAGAACTTCGAAAGTGCCAAAGCTAATTGGGATTTTAACCACTCCGGATATATATCTGCTCTGTCTAATACATCCTCATAGAACATGGTGGCGTAAGGAAAATCCTTTATGATTGGGCTGATCTTTTTCATTTTTCCTTTAAGATAGTTCATCTTGTCCAATAACACGTATTTTACGCCTATCTTTTGTAATCTTTCAAAGAATAACTTAAGCGTTTCTAAGCTGTCGGAATAGTAAGGTAAAATTGGTCCAAAAAACACAAAGGTGGGGATATTATTCTCTTTGAGCTTTGTCAATGCCTCGAATCGTCTCTCCACATCAACAGCAAAAGGCTCAAATAACTTCTCCACCTTTGGATCCGGACAGGTAATGGTAAAACCCACCTCTTTATCTTTTATCTTCCTCAGAACGTCAATGTCTCGTAAGACCAGATCGGATTTGGTCTGGATAACCACCAGGAAGTTAGTGTTTGCCAGAACTTCCAAACACTGGCGGGTCAATTGATATTTCTCCTCCACGGGTTGATAAGCATCGGTTACGGTGCTGATCATTATAGTACCGAGTTTTATTCTCTTAATCTGTTGTCGAAGTCGATCCACTATATTAATTTTGACATCCACAAATTCGCCCCAGGGTTCACTGTGATTGGTATATTTCTTCATAAACTCAGCATAACAGTATACGCAACCATGCTGGCAACCAGTATAAGGATTCAAGGCATAATCCATTCCTTCAATCCCGGACTTAACTAAAGCATTCTTACATTCAATCTTAGTTATCTTTATCGGGGATTGGTTGAAAATGGCACAATTAGCATTTTCATTTAAACTCAGCATAGACAGGATCATAGGTCAAGCATGTTCCACCGAAGGTGGGACTGCTTGACACTAACTGCTTCTTCTTCAAATTGTCAACCACTCCAGATAAATCTGGGGATGATTGACCTACGGAATAGCCTCACCAATCAGATCATAATCAGAATAGTCCACAATTTTAACTTTAACAAATTCACCCATCTTGAAATAATCACCTTTTACTAAAACCACTCCATCCACCTCCGGCGCCTCTGCTTGACTTCTGCCGATGAAATAGCCATTTCCCTCTCCGGATTTGGCATCAATTAGAACGGTTAAAGTTTTGCCAATCTTTGTCTGATTTTTCTCCAAAACGATCCTCTGCTGAGTAAGCATCAGCTGATCCAGCCTCTCTTGTTTAAGTTTAGGAGAAAGTTGTCCGGTGAAGTAATATGCCTTCGTCCCCTCCTCTCTGGAATAGGGAAAAGCGCCCAATTGGTCGAATTTAATTTCTTCCACGAAATCAATTAATTCATCAAAGTGTTTCTTTTTCTCTCCGGGAAAACCCACTATAAATGAAGTCCGCAAAGTCAAGCTGGGAATTTTTTCCCTGAGCCTGAAGATAAGCTGTTCCACCTTTTTTCTGGTCACCTTGCGTCTCATCTTTCTCAGAATATCGTCAGAGATATGCTGTAATGGGAGATCGACATATTTACAGACTTTAGGATTGGATGCCATCTGGTCTATCAGCTCTTCGGAAAAGTGAGCGGGATGAGTGTAAAGCAGTCGAATCCACTTGAGTTTTGAGATTTGAGAAAGATGGAATAAAAGCTGAGGAAGTCTTTTTTCACCATAAAGATCGATACCATATAAAGTAGTATCTTGCGCCACCAGATTGATTTCTTTCACTCCCTGTTTTGCCAGCTGGAAAGCTTCGTCCAAAATGCTTTCCATTGGTTGGCTTCTGAATCTTCCCCTGATTGTAGGAATAGCGCAATAGCTACAATGGTTGTCACAGCCATCTGCGATTTTTATGTAAGCATAAGGACGCTTCCGAGATGTTCTTTTTATTTTTCTGTCACTATTGTTTGTTCCTGGCGGATTAACCTTAAGAGTCCTTTCTCCCTTTATAATAGCTGAGCAGACAGAGTTTACTGAGTCTATATCATTTATTCCCAAAAGGCCATCGACTTCAGGTAGTTTGCTCCACAGTTCGTTCGGATAGCGCTGGGCTAAACATCCGCAAACAATAATCTTCTTCCGCTTATCCTGGTTTTTCAGGGAAATCAAATTGAAGATTTCTTCTATCGACTCCTTCTTAGCCGATGTAATGAAACCGCAGGTATTCAGGATGAGAATGTCCGCCTCCTTTTGATCGTCCGTGATCTTATAGCCTCTCTCGGATAGAAGACATTCCATTCTTTCTCCATCCACCTCATTTTTGGGACAGCCTAAGGTTTCGATCCAAACGGTTTTGGTCATAGTTTTAGTTTTTTCAGAAATAGATCCTGAGAATTAATTACTTTTCCATTTTCACTAAGACTCTTATTATTTGCCATATTTTGTAATCTCTCTATTATTTCTAAAATGCTCTCTGACTTTTTTTTCTTTCGGTGTCAAAGCCTTCTCCGTAAATAGCACGATCTCTTCCAGCCAGTTAAGTTTTTCCTTGGTAGAGAGCTTCATATAATTTATAATGTCCTCTTTTTCTAAGGTATAATAAAATCCCTTATTCATCTTTCTGCTCCATTAATTCCTTCGCTTCTTTAAGCATTTCGATATCACTTAAATCCTTGGGCCGGGTGCTTGCTTTTTTCATGGAAATCATGTCATCAATCGAAGCCACATAAATCTCGATATCATCCACCTTCTTTATTGCACTACGCTTGAATGCTTTGGTAAAATCAAGTGGGTGGTCTAATACGATATCAACCACTTGACTATTTCGTGATTGATGATGAAAGCTGAAGGCTTTCATATTGTGGTTTTCTATCCAATCTTTTCGTCTTTTTTCATCTGCTAGATCGTCCGGGTTAACTGGGAGGTGGGGAATATAACCCAGATTCTTTAAAGTTTGATTCAGGCTCAACACGTTATCCCTATCAGTTGAGATGATAATATCGATGTCGTAAGTAATCCTCGGCACACCGTGCAGATTTACGGCAAGACCGCCCACAACGAGGTATTTTACCTTTTCCTGATAAAACGCTTTAAAGACTTCGAAATAGAACATTTCCACGCTCCTGGTCTTCTTGAAAATCAATTATTCCTGCAAGATTGCATCCGGGAGAAGTTGGAAGCTGATTTAAACTTTAAAACCGCAGAAGCCTCGCCAGGCAGGATCTTCGCTTCGCTCCGACAAGCTTCTGCACTCCTAAACCTTACACTTTTTACCTTCAACCTTATTCCGACAGATCTAATTCCTCCACGCCCGGTGGGGTTTGAAAGACAAACTCCGTATCTTTGATTTTTCGGTTGGTTTTGATATGGGAAAAAATCAGGGTAACTTGATTATCGTTGGAATCTTTGTATTCTAATTTCTGGGCTAAAAGAGACTGCTGGTCCACCCAGATGGTCATCTTCTTTATGAAAACATCATCCTTTTTTGGGGAAAGCAGAAGCTTAAAGCATGAAGTCTGATTTATTTTCTCCTCTCCTTCCAATCGAGGGACATACTCCTCTCTGAAAGCGGATAAATATTTATTGGGTTTGAACATGTTTTCTGATTTATCTAAAAGATTCTTGACCACCTGCTGGTTTTCCACAGAATAAGTCCAGACGAACTTTCCATCGCATACTATGGTTTCTTCCTTGGTCTGGAGTTTGAACTTGTCTGGATTTTTCATAAGCATTTTACCCTGAGTTTTACTCTGAGTTTCAAATATCTCCGAACGGGTGGTTTTAGTAAAATCCAAAGCGAGGTCGGAGAGGGAACGATATTTCTTCTCCACCTGACTGGCTAACTCATCTGAGGTGATGCTTGCAATATTACCATCGAGCATTATAATTACAATGAAAACAACAAAAAGAAATATGGTTGGTCTGAGTTCTTTCATTGGCTTTTGCTTTCTCTTTTTGACGAGTTCAGAATTGCGTTTATCGGTGTAGAAGTTCGCATCGAAGTTCGGTTGTTGAAATTCGACGCTAGTTTTTATTAGAATAAAATTTTCGAGCGTCGATAGACGATTTTCAAACCTCGAAACGAGCGTCGAAAACTTATCTAGTGGAGTTTCCCCTCACCCTACCCTCTCCCCAATGGGACTGGAATCTGAGACATTACTTTTTCTCCCTATTCTTCCTCAGTTTCCATTCCTCACTTTCCAGATAAGTGGCATCCACCAGCACCTCTCTGGCTTTGCTTCCGTCATAGGGACCCACGATTCCTTCTTCCTCCAGTTGGTCTATCAGACGTGCAGCTCGCTGGTATCCCACAGCTAATCTTCTTTGCAGAAGTGATACCGATCCCTGCTTATGCCTGACCACCAGCTCCGCGGCCTTACGGAAAAGGTCTTCATCATTTTCCATCTCCTCCTCTATTACGGTGGTCTCCTCCGGCTGAGCGGATAATATCTCAATGGGCTGAACGGCATGATTCTGTGACTTAATGAAGTCCACGATACGCGCGGTCTCATCACTTTTAAGATATGCTCCGTGAATTCTTCTGGAATCAGGGTGACCGGTCTCGATGAAGAGCATGTCTCCTGAACCCAGCAGTTTCTCCGCCCCATTGGCATCCAGTATGGTACGGGAATCTATTTTGGAGGCGACTTGAAAGGCGATCCGGGCGGAGAAGTTGGCTTTTATCAAACCGGTTATCACGTCCACCGAGGGTCTCTGGGTGGCTAAGATCAGATGGATTCCCACTGCCCGCGCCATCTGTGCCAATCTGGTGATCAAACTCTCGACCCGGGTGGTGGAGGACATCATCAGATCCGCCAGCTCATCTACGATGATAACGATATAAGGAAGGATAGTCTCCTTTTTCTGTTTGCGGTTGAAATCTTCAATGTTTCTCACTCCGCATTTTGCCAGCCTTCGGTATCTTTCTTCCATCTCTATTACAATCTCCGAGAGCACATGTTCCGCCAGCTTGGGGTTGGTGATCACTGGTCTTTCCAGATGAGGGATTCCCTCGTAGACCGAAAGCTCCAGCATCTTGGGATCTATCATGACGAACCTCACCTCTTCGGGAGGAAGTCGATAAAGCAAGCTAGTAATGATAGAATTTATACAGACGGATTTGCCCGATCCGGTGGCTCCGGCAATGAGAAGATGGGGCATCTTCCCCAGATCGGTAACGAATGGCTCACCGGAGGAAGTTTTACCTAAAGCTAAAGCCAGCTTGGCGCCTGCATTCTGAAAAGCAGGTGATGTGAGTATCTCCTTTAAGTAAACCGTTTGCGAGCTTCGGTTGGGAATCTCTACTCCGATAGCGGCTTTTCCGGGAACCGGTGCTACGATCCTCACCTTCCGTGCCCGCATGGCTAAAGCCAAATCGTCTGCCAAGTTCACCACTTGATTAACCTTTATCCCAGCCGCGGGTTTGAACTCATATCGGGTTATCACCGGTCCCGGATAAATCTCTATTCTATCCCCTTCGATCTCCACGTTAAAGGTGGACAAGGTCTCTTTAAGGGTTTTGGCGGTTTCGTTTAGCTCCTGTTCCGGCACCGCTGGCTTTATGGAAGGAGGATCATCAAGGAGATTCATGGGGGGATATCGGTATGTCCCCTCTATTCCTTTTTCTTCTCCTCGCATCAGGGTAATGGATTTTTTTCCGCTTACCGATGAAACTGAAGGGATAACTTTTTCTTGCTCGGATGGAGTTACCGCTATCTTTGTTTCTGGCACAGCCGGCTCGAATTCATCCTCAGCATAAGCTTCCGCTTCCCTTCTTTTCCTGTGTCGCGCAATTCTTCGAAGCTCCCGCCATTTGCTCCCCTTGGTTAAAATTCCTTCCACAATCCGTTTGGAAATAAAAATAGAGTCGCTGGGTTTAAACGGGGTGATTAATGCCGCCAAAATGATCAGGGATGCGATTAACAAAGTATAGGAGCCGGCATTTCCCAGAAACCTAAGACATACCTTTCCCAAAGAGGCAGACAGCCATCCTCCGACGGTCACGCCAGAAAAATCGATTCTCTCTCCGGATCTGATATCTGAAAGACTAAACAGAATTCCCAGAACCAATACAAATATGAAAGCTAAAAGAGTCTTTCTGGAAACAAAGGAAAGGTCTACTTTGGGAAAACGGTTTATTCCGAAAAGGATGAGAAACAAGGGTAGGAAAAAACCGGAGTAACCCAAAAGATAGAGGATGATATAAGAGATCACTGCTCCCACCGGACCACATTGGTTATGAAATTTTTGAGAAAAGAGCGACACAAATCCGCCTATGCTCGGGTCTTTGGTGATCAACTGAGTGTCACTGGTTTTATTATAGGTGAAAAGAGAGAGCCAGACAAACAAGGCTATGGCGATTAAAAGAACTCCTATGATTTCCCTTTTTCGCTCATTCGATATGTGGCTAAAAATGCTCATGACACCTGTAACTCCTAAGAAAGTTAATCTTCTCTCAGTTGGGAAGCATCGATGTCTTGAAAATCTAATTTAAAATTATAATTTGTGATGTCAACAAAAATATAGCTTTTGTAAAGAGGTAGCTCTTCTTGAGGAACAGATACAATTCTCTAATCAGTAATTAACGATATAATGATTTCCATTGTATATACCCACTCTTAGCCTGAGCAATATTTGAACAGATATAAAGTTTTCTTAAACAGAGATTTAGTTTTCAACATTGACAAGATTAGCATTTTTGTTATTATGTAGTCAAAGAGATTTAGTCTAACGGTATCAAAGTAGCCATGTTTCGGATTTATTAGAACTGAAATCTTGCCTTTTGGCTTGTCTTTTCTATATCTTCTTAGGAGTTACATCTGATACTACTGTTAGATCTGATGACTCCCACTACACAAATAATATTTAAAAGGCAATCGGAGTTTCGATACCAAAGGAAAAAACCAAATTATGGAGGTGGTCATGATAGCTTAAATTTTTGCGGAGCTAGGTCAAGTTGTAAAGCAAGCAAATTAGTGATTAAGCAAAGGAGGTAGTAAAAATGAAGTCGAAATGGTTCTTAATGGTCATGGGGTTGATGTTAGTTCTATTCTCTTTTTCTTCAGCCCAGGTGCCACAGATGATAAACTATCAAGGGAAATTGACCAATCCCTCTGGCGCACCGGTGACTGATACCTTGCAGATGGTCTTTACCATCTATGCAGACGAAGCTGGGACAACCCCTCTATGGACAGAGACTCAAAGTACCGTTGAAATTCTGAAAGGAGTTTTTAATGTTCTTTTAGGAAGTGTGAATCCGATTTTCTATTCTGTTTTTGATGGAACCACCAGATACCTGGGGGTAAGTGTAGGTGGAGATCCAGAGATAACGCCGAGAAAGGCGATGGTGAGTGTGCCTTATGCATATACAGATGGGGATTGGACGGCAGATGGGGATAGTAGTCTATTGTATTATTTGAATGGTAAAATCGGTATTGGTACCGTAAGTCCGAAGACTACATTACAGATAGGCTCAAAACTTGCTAATGTAGGTGTGGGGGCTTTTCCGAAGGTGAGTATTTACGGTGGTGGTGGAAATGCGAGTTGCTTGTCTTTGATGGCTCCCGGAGATCCTTACTGGTATAATCAGATGATGTTTATTTCAGACCAAGATACTGCCAGAACCTGGATTTTGGGGCATCTAAATAACGGGTACGGTAATCCCGCTAATAGCTTTGGATGGATGTTTGCCAAGGGAGAAGTTCTCAGTCCTAACAATCCCAAAATGGCATTGAGTCCAAGTGCGGGTTTATCGCTTGGAGATAATTATGGCAAGATTGCTGCACCAGCTAACGGGATTATAATAGAAGGCAATGTCGGCATCGGGACAACAAGCCCACAGAGGGCTTTACACGTCTCTGATATAATGCGACTACAACCTCGTGCTTCGGCACCTTCCAGTCCGTCAGAAGGAGATATTTATGTGAATTCCACCGATCATCACATTTACTGTTATCTGAATGGTGTCTGGAAGCAACTGGATAACTGATGTATTTCTCATTCTGTCAGTAGCTATTCTCCTATTAGAGGTGCGAGAAATTTAGATGTGACCCAACATACAAACAAAAATGAGGTGAAAAATGAAACAAACAAAAATTGTTTTCGGATTTGGACTGGTGGTAATTCTTCTATTTAGTTTTGCTTTCGCAGAGAGAATCGAAAGAACTGCCTCAACGATTATGGGAGACAACCCGCAACCGACCAAAAATTCACCTGTTCCTGCGGAATTATCAACAGAAGTTAAAAGCATACCAGCGAACATTCAATCTCCTGCTAATTACATTCTGGTCACAGATGAATTAGACGGCTTCGGTGGGCAGAAGTATGATGACGGATGCAATTTATCCATTTTTGCTGGTGGTCAGTCTTCACCCATTGGTGCTGGCAGTAGCACCAATTACAAGCTCTATGCAGGCTTTGTTTATCCGTCTGTGGTTCTATGTGGAGACGTGAATGGTAGCGGTGTGGTAGAACTGGGGGATATTGTGTATCTGATCACCTATCTTTACAAAAGCGGACCTGTTCCGGGGATCTATCAATCCGCAGATGTCAACTGTTCCGGGCTGGTGGAGTTAGGGGATGTAGTCTATCTGATCAGTTATCTCTATAAATCAGGACCAGAACCGATCTGCTGAAAGTCACTTGTCCTGTTCGGGCAGGGGTTCAACCCCCGCCCGAACGGAGAACCTCTCCCTCTTGGTCCCCCTCTCCTTAAACAAGGAGAGGGGGAAACAGGGGGTGAGGTTAAAAGAAAGGCAGGGTCACATAACCGACTGGATTGACCCTGCCCTCAAAAATGAGTTTTTGCAGCCGGGCTTTACTTCGCTGACTTCACTGCATCCTTCAGCTGTTTGCCAGCTTTGAACTTCGGCACCCGGGAGGCGGCGATTTTGATAGCTGCACCGGTCTGGGGATTCCTTCCCATGCGGGCTTTTCTCTTAGCCACGGAGAAGGTGCCAAATCCAACGAAGCTCACCTTCCCACCTTTCTTCAGTGCGGTGGTGACTCCATTAAAAAAGGCGGCGACAGCTTTGCTAGCTTGAGCTTTGGTGACCGTCGCCTCTTTTGCGATTTTGTCAACCAGTTCCTCTTTGGTCATCTACTCACCCCCTTCGGACTTTAAAGGGTTTTACGCTTCTTGCCATTTTCCTAACAGTCCGACCATACAATATTTTCAAGGGTTTGTCAAGAACTTTTTTTGTTTTTTTGAATTTTTTTTCATAAAAATGGCTTAACCATGCCATTTTTAGGAAATCGATCTGTTTCCTCATAAGATCAAAGCTTGATTCTCAGCCACTTTAGTGGTTCTGTGAGCTAAAGCGCAGATGAGTGTTGGAGTTTTTCACTGCATCCCACGACCTAAAGGGTCTGTTGAAAAAGCGGAAAGACTGTCATTGCGGGTATAATGCTCAAAAGGTATTGTTTTTTATATGGGGATGAAGTTCATGGTCACAAGGTTGCAAGAGAGTCACAAT
>Ga0315288_10009959_pt1 | contig 11974 bp, 4 predicted proteins | sample YL17G11_20_MG_FD_203454 | JGI IMG/M metagenome (GOLD analysis project Ga0315288, IMG submission 203454) | Sediment microbial communities from Yellowstone Lake, YNP, Wyoming, USA - YL17G11_20 | ecosystem: Environmental > Aquatic > Freshwater > Lake > Sediment | place: USA: Wyoming | collected...
CTGAAACTGACTCTCACCGACCAGAGAGACGAGGTGAGCAGGGAGCTGGACCGAATTCGCAGGGGCAGAAAGACAATAGGGGTTTATCGCAGCAGTATTCAGGCCGCAAGGAAGTGACTTTCGGCAGAAGGAATGTCGGATGTTCGTCGTAAGAAAAAGGGCGGTTCGGGAAGTGGCGGGGCCGGGGGTGAAATACGTGCCTAAAGTGAGCAAGGCCGACGGGAACGATTACGGCGAGGGGATCGGCTTTCCCGCCGGCCCTGCCGATGCGATTTCCACAGAAGGCCAGGCCACAGGTGGCCAAGCCACAAGCGAAATTCGGCAGGCGCCACAGCAAGTGCGGAGAGAATGGAATCCGAGCAAGAGGTGGAACCCGTTCAACAGCTACAAGCTGCTCGCACACGTTGACAGATGGAAGGGCATCAAGCGTGGCAGGGCGATCCCGCCGCCGGTGCTTGTAACCGTTGACCCGACCAACCTCTGCAATCTGAACTGCGTCTGGTGCAATGCGGAATTCGTGCGAAGAGAGCGCAGAGGCTCACTTTCGGAAAATGCGCTGAGGGAGATTGCCGATTTTCTGCCTCGCTGGGGCGATGGGAGGGGTTTCGGGGAGACGGGAGTGCAGGCGATTTGCATCGCCGGCGGGGGTGAGCCGCTGCTCAATCCGGCGACCGGCGGGTTCATCGACAGGGTTGTGGCAAACGACATTGATGTGGGCGTGGTCACAAACGGGACGATGATGGACGGATTCGTTGATTCTCTATCGCAGGCGGTATGGGTGGGCGTATCGGTTGATGCGGCTACGAGACAGACCTACAACAGGCTGAAAAGGCTGCCGAGCGAGTCCGACTTGTTTGACAGGGTGACCGGCAATACGGCCATCCTCGTTGACTACGCGAGGATGCACAATAACAAGTTGGGCTGGAAGCATCCGGCTTACGGCGTCAGTTTCAAGTATCTTCTATACCGGGATAATATCGGCGAGGTCTATGAGGCGGCGAAGCTCGCCAAGCGAATCGGGTGCAAGAACATTCATTTCAGGCCCGTGGGGACCGCGTGGGACAGGTTAGGCACCGAGAAGGAGATTTCGTTCTCGCGGGAGGAAATACGGTTGTTTGAAGAGCAGATTGCCGGGGCGCTGGAGTTGGACGACGAGACGTTTGGGGTATATGGAGTGACCCACAAATTCAATTCCCAGTTCGCCAGCGCCAATTACTTTTGCAGGTGTCACTCCGTATTTATGACTGCGGTTATCGAGCCGCCCGTCGGCGAAGATGCGCCGGCGGATTCCTTCACGGTTGGTCTCTGCTGCGACAGGCGCGGGGATTCGAAGCTCGAATTGGCCAGGAACATCGAAAGCGCCGATGAGATTCGGAAGCTGTGGGGCGGCAGACAACATTGGGACATTCACGACAGAATCATCGTGCAGAGCGAGTGTCCGCGGTGCACGTATCAGCCGCACAATGAGATATACGAGCAGGTGATTCTAAGCGATAGTATGACATACAAGTTTATTTGATGCTGTGTGTGAAGAGGAAAGAAATGAAGCTGTCGGTAGTCGGTTTAGGCAAGCTGGGTTTATGCACGGCGGCGTATTTTGCCTCCAAAGGACATAGAGTCACCGGGGTCGATAAGAGCGACTATCTTATCGGTGAGCTTGGGCAAAGGCGCTGTCCCATCAGGGAGACGGGACTGGCTGAGCTTCTGGAGACGGCGTGGGGCAATTTATCGGTGACAACCGAGATAGCCGACGGCGTGCGACATTCGGATATTACGCTCGTTATCGTTCCCACTCCGAGCGGACCTGGCGGGGGATTCTCGAACGAGCATGTTGAGGCTGTATTACACGGGATTGGGCCGGTGCTTGCGTCCAAGGGCGAATTTCACGTGGTGGACGTTGTCTCGACAGTTATGCCCGGTTCATCGGAAGGCGTTTTTAAGCCTTTGCTGGAGGAACTGAGCGGGAAGGTTTGCGGGGAGGATTTTGGGCTTGTTTACAACCCTGAGTTCATAGCGTTAGGGTCGGTGATTCATGATTTTTCAACACCTGATATGGTGCTTATCGGCGCATCCGACGAGCGTTCGGCAAAGATGGTTGAGCAGCTTTATTTAAGCTCGTGCGAGAATCGGCCGCATATCGCAAAGATGTCGTTATTGAACGGAGAAATCAGCAAGCTGAGTCTAAACTGTTTTGTTACGACGAAGATAAGTTTTGCCAACGAGCTGTCGAATATATGCGAAAGGATACCTGGCGCCGACGTCGATGCAATCACCGAGGCGATAGGTTTCGACAGCCGGGTGGGCGGCAAATATCTGCGGGCGGGCATGGGATTTGGCGGCACGTGTTTCCCGCGGGACAATGCCGCGTTTCAGACTTTCGCTGTGAATGCAGGTTATGAGGCAAAGATAAGCCGGGCGACCGTTGCCGTTAATGATATGGTTGTGGACAGATTATATGGTCTTATCAATGTAAATACGCCGGATGCGGCAAACGTGGCCCTGCTCGGTCTATCGTACAAGCAGGGGACGCACGTGATAGAAGAATCGCAATCGATAATGCTGGCGAACAGGCTGATTGATGCCGGCTACAGCGTAAATGTTCACGACCCGGCGGCCCTGGAGGATGCGGCAGAGGCGTTGGGGCCGGCAGTTGAGTATTGGAGCGACCCGTATGAGTGTGTTCGCGGCGCGGATGCTATTGTGCTTCTAACGCGATGGCCGGCGTTTAAGGAGCTTGATTGGGAGCGGATTGAGAGCGGCGCAAAGGATGGATGCCTTTTGCTGGATAGCTGGCGCGAGTTGGCGTCGCGGAAATTCACGAAGTTTAACTACATAGGTTTGGGCATAGGGGCATACGTCAAATGTCTGCCGACAGTGTAAAAAATTTTGCCGATGTTGCTATGGAGAAGGTTGAGACATTCTGGGACGCCAGGCCCTGCAATCTACGTCATTCTCCGCGTGAAGCCGGGAGCCGCGAATACTTTGAAGAGGTTGAGGCAAGGAAGTATTTCGTCGAGCCGCATATACGGGGCTTTGCACAGTTTGAACGATGGAAGGATAAGAGCGTGCTGGAGGTGGGGTGCGGAATAGGAACCGATACTATCAATTTTGCCAGAGCCGGGGCGAAGGTCACGGCGGTGGACTACTCGGCAAGGTCGCTGGAGATCGCCCGAAAGCGGGTGGGTGTTTATGGATTGAAGATTGATTTTTACAAGGCAAATGCCGAGGAGCTTTCCGAGGTTGTGCCGGTGCGCGAGTACGACCTGGTTTATTCTTTCGGCGTAATCCACCATACTCCGCATCCTGCGAGGGCCATTTCCGAGATCCGCAAATATATGGGGCCGCAGAGTATTTTGAAGATGATGGTTTATCATCGGCGTTCGTGGAAGGCGTTCGGGATTCTGATGACATACGGCAAAGGCGCGTTTTGGAGGCTGGATGAGCTGATTGCACGACATTCAGAAGCTCAGACCGGCTGCCCGGTCACTTATACGTTCACGAGGAAAAGCATAGAGGAGCTGCTTGAAGGATTTGAGGTCTTAGAGACGAAAGTCGAACATATTTTTCCCTATCGCATCGAGGATTACAGAGCGTATCGGTACAAAAAGGTGTGGTATTTTCGCTACCTTCCTGAAAAGGCCTTTCGCTGGATGGAACGAAGGTTCGGCTGGCATTTGTGTGTAACGGCAAGAATAGCAAACCAAAGGCGGGGGTGAAGAAGTGCTTTGCCTGAAGGTGTCTTGTGCTGTCGTAGAATAACAACGCTTCTCCGCAAAGAAGCAGGACCTGAAATGTTAAACAATATAATGTTTGAGGCGGCCGGGAGCGGTCCCTCAGAGAAAGCAGTTGCGGGCGCCATATATGGAGCAGGCTGTGCTGCCGAATGATTTGCGGGAGTGCGTCGATTGCCGGCCCGGTGCATTGCCGGAGGCTCTAAAAGAGCTTTGCGCCGCAAAAAGGCTGCGCGAGGCCCTGACGGTTGTGTCATACGCGCTTCAGAGGTATCCTGGTTCTCCCGACCTATACAATCTGCAGGCCGAGCTGAATGTTGAGATTGGCGACAGCGCCACTGCGAAGAAAATTCTTCAAAGCGCTACGGAACGCTGGCCCTCGCACGCCAGGGCGTTGGGCAATCTTGGCGTAATCTTTGCACTGGAGGGAAATACAAAAGAGGCCCTGCACTATTTCACCAGGTCTCTTTGGGTTGATCCTTATGACCGGAACACGGTCTGCAACTGTGCCGTGGCGGCTTTGAGCGCAGGTGATGCCGGCAGCGCGGCGGTGGGCCTGGCCATTCCTTGCGGGAGGTTCGTTGCGAAGTATCTGGAGAAGTTCCCCACAGATGTGGAGGCGGCTCAACTGGCGGGCGAGCTTGAGGCGGCGGAGTTTGCGAGACCCCGGGCTGCGCAAGACGTTCAGTTGTCATCCTGGGGCGGCGAGTCTCGAAAAGAAGCTACGAGGGTTGTTTTCACTTCAGGGGCGCTGAAACGCTTCAACGGCGGGACGAAGATATATACTCTGTGGACGAAGCTGCTGCGCAAGAACGGCGTTGATGCCCATATAGCGACTCAGGACGGCTCTTATGAGAAATGGCTCGTGAACCCCGAGCCTGTGGTAAGTTATCGAGATGTCGAGAATTACGGAAGCAGGGGCGATGACGTGCGGGTTGTCACCTGCTGGCTCGATACGCCGGGGCTGGAACGATTAGTTGGAGAAAGGCAATTCTACTATTTTGACGCGGAGCTGAAGTGGACGCTGCAGTTCAGAGACAAACTGGACCGCTATTTGAATAGCGGCACGATTACCCGGATTGGCACCCACTCCCGTTACATACAAAGCTGGTACATGGCCAACTATCAGATCAAGCCGATCCTGATAAACGAGTGGTCTGATGAATCCGTATTCTACGAGGATGCGCTCAAAAGAATCGCCGGAAGGATAGGGTGTATGCCTGATGCTTCGCCGGAGGAGCGGGAGGCATTTGATTTTCTGGCAGGCAAGGTGGAGGAGTTCGGGTGTGGCGCCGAGTTAATAAAGGTCGACGGCGATGAGCGGCAGGTGGCGGATTTGCTGCGCACCGTGGATATCTTTGTCGGCTTGAATCCCGGCAAGCATCCATTCTGGGGGGAAGGGTGCCCGCGGACTCAGCAGGAAGCTCTGCACTGCGGGTGTGTCCTTGTGGCCTTCGATTGTCTTGGCAACCGGGAGTACCTGTACGATAACTGGACGGGCTTGATGGTTCCATCGGGGGACACAGAAGGCTTGTGGCAAGCTGTGAAGTCTCTGCTCGAGAACACGCAAGCCAAAGAACGGCTCAGGGCCGGCGGAGAGAATATCGCCGAGGGACTGTTCAGCGAGGCAAATAAATATAAGCTGGTCAGCTCCTTTTTGGGCCTTGCCGGCGATGCGCGGGCCGAATCCGCAGGCGGGATGACCAAAGAAGAGCTCCGTTCTATCTTCCCTCGTCCATTTTGGCTGGCGGAGGAAGAGGTACCGTTCTTAGCCCGGGCGGCGGCCGATGCCAGCAATGCAATCGTTGAGATTGGCTGCGCCTACGGCGGCTCGACGGCAGTGTTCCTGCTGAACAAAAAGAGAGGCGTTCAGGTCTATTCAGTTGACCCGTTTGTTCCGGATTCGAAAGGGGGCGTGCAGGCTGCGGCGCAGGAGTGCCACGACGCCGTTGCCCAGGCCCTTTTGAAGAAGGGCCGCGGCGAAGCATTCGAAGACTGGCGCCTGATAAATGACTACAGTCAGAACGCAGCCAAGTGGTGGGACAAGGAGATAGACCTGCTCTTTATCGACGGCAGTCACCACTATGAGGACGTCAAACAGGATTTCCAGCAGTGGTCTCGATTCGTGGGAAAGAACGGGCGCATACTCATACACGATTCGAGGAAGGACAATATTGCCGAAGACCCGTCCGATCGGAATTTCTCGCGTGGGTGGATGGGGCCGACCAGGCTGGCGGAGGAGCTGAGGTCCTCTTGCGATTTTCGGCTTGTCGATACGTGCCATTCGATAAGCGTTTTTGCCCGACGATAGACGTGGGAACGGGAAAGCATTGATATGAAGCTGACTCTTATACGTTTCACGTTGTTTGCGATGCCCAAGGCATTTACGGGTCTGTTTGCAACGATCCAGAGAAATGCGATAGAGAGCTGGGTGCGGCTGAGGCCCAGTCCTGAAATCATTCTTCTGGGGGACGATGATGGGGTCGCTGATGCCGCTGCCATGTACGGCTGCAGGGGTATTCCAAAGGTGGAGCGGAATGAATTCGGGACGCCGCTGCTTAACGATATATTTCAAAAGGCCCAGGCCGCGTCGTCGAACGAGATATGCGTCTATGTCAACGCCGACATAATCCTTATGGATGATTTCGCCGAGGCGATTGAGAGTGTCGCACGGCGGTTCAATCAATTCTTGATGGTTGGTCGGCGGTGGGATGTTGATATTTCGCAGGAAATAGATTTTGGCGCAGAAGACTGGCAGCAGCGGCTGATGGAGCGGGTCAGGCGGGAGGGTGCGCACCACGCGCCGACTGGCATCGACTATTTTGCCTTCAAGAAGGGCTTGTGGCCTAAGATTCCGCCGTTGGCGCTGGGGCGGGAGGTATGGGACAACTGGCTTGTTCGAGAGGCGCTACTGGCGGGCCGGCCCGTCATTGATGCAAGCGGCAAGGTGACAATCGTTCATCAGAACCACGACTTCTCACACGTTCCGGGAGGAAAAAAGGCGAGGAGCTTCGATATAGAGGTGCGGCGAAATCTGGATCTGGCCGGCAGCGACAGGTCTCTGGCTTATACATCGCACGCGAGCTGGGAGCTGACGCCCGCCGGCATTGCTTTGAGGCCCATAAGCGAGTTTCTCAAGGGAGATAACCTCTCGGCGGCCCTTAAATGTATCGAGAGCTCGTATCAGCAGGCGCCCGAAATCGTCGCAGGGCAGTGCGAGGCTCTCGGGCGGCAGATGGATGCCGGCCTTCGCGCTGCCCTGCTGTCTGCCGCCAAAAGGGAGGTGGCATCAGGCCCGACCAAGAACGCTGCGAAGCTGCTACTAGGTTGTCTGGAGATGGAGAACAGGCCGGCTGCCGATCCCGCAAGGGATGGCCAGGCCCAGAATCCCGCAGAGAAGGAGCTGCGGTTCTCGTTCGTGATGATCGTGCTGAACGGCATGCCCTTTATTGAATACAGCCTCAAGTCCGTCTATGACTTTGCCCACGAGATAATCATTGTCGAAGGCGCGGTGGAAAACTGCATGTTCGCCGCCGGAGCAGACGGCAGCAGCACGGACGGGACTGCTGAATTCATAAAATCTTTCCCTGACCCCCGGAAGAAGGTCAGGCTGATTCAGGGCAGATGGCCGGAAAAATGCGAGATGCAGAACGAGGCGCTCAAATATGTCACCGGCGACTACGTCTGGCTGATAGATTCCGATGAGGTCTATAAGCGTCAGGACTTAGAGAAGGTCAGGGAAATTCTGAGTGACGATCCGTTGATTACGCAGGTCAATTTCATTCCGGACAACTTCTGGAAGGGGTTTGATTATATCTTTGTCTCTTCCAAGTTCTTTGAAGCCTGGTGCCATTATAGAAGGCTATTCAAATACGTGCCCGGCGCAGTGTTCACGACCCATCGACCGCCCACGATGGTCTGGCCGGGCTGTGAAAAAACGACCGAGCAGATGCATCTGCTGGACGGGACCGCGACAAGGGAAAGGGGGATAATTCTCTACCATTACAGCTATGTCCTGGACAAACAAGTCAAACAGAAGATTGAGCTATATCACAGGTACGGCTGGGGCAGGCATTGGAATCTCGACCTGGGCAAATGGTACGAGGAGTGCTTCCTGAAGTGGACGCCTGAGAACCGCCAGCAGATCGACTCGCAATATCCCATCTGGACGGGTGACATCAACTCTCGGACACAGTTGTTCACAGGGACGCATCCGGAGGTCATGAGGGATTTTATTGAAAAATGCTCCCGCAGCGACGACGTGGGAGGACAAGCGGACTGCCGGGCGTCCGACGAGCGCGTTGTTCGCGTCAAATCGGCGGCGGCTGACCGGATGGAAGGGCTGGGCGGGCGGGCGAGTGCGGCAAAGGCCGGGAGTATTCTCTGGGTCCGCACGGATTCCATCGGCGATGCGGTTCTTTCGGCTTCGATGCTGCCGTACATCCGGCGGAAGTACGAGGGCGCCAGGATAGTCGTTGTCTGCCAGGAGCATATCGGGGAGTTATACGAGGCGTGTCCATACGTGGATGAGGTTGTGGTCTTTAACAGGGGCAGGGCACTGAAGGACGAACGGTACCGCCTGGAGATTACGGCGCGATTGCGGATGTTGAAGCCGCAGCTATCCTTGAATTCAGTGTATTCCCGCGAGGCTCTGACGGATTGGTTTGCGATAAAGTGCGGGGCTGAGCGGCGTGTCGCACTCGAGGGCAATCTGTGCAACATTTCGCCCGAGCGCAGAGGCATGCACAATCAATTCTATACCGACCTGCTGCCAAGCCCCGGAGGACACAAGCTCGAACTCGAGCGGCACCGGGATTTCCTCAAGGGGCTGGGCATTGAGGCGCCGGGGCCGCAGCCCGTGGTCTGGATGAAACAGGAGGATGAGGCGTTTGCCGACAGGCTGTTTGGGGAAAACGGCCTCGATCCGGCCGGGACAATTGCGCTGTTTGCCGGGGCGCAGTATGACTGCCGCGTGTATGAGGGATATGGCCAGGCGCTGTCGGAGCTCTGCAGGGCCAACCGGCTTACGGTAATCGCGTTGGGAACCGAGCAGGACCGTGGCATCAACCAGAGGAACCTGAATGCGATTGGGGTAAGGACGATAAACTTGAGCGGCGGGACAACCATTTTGCAGTCCTGCGCAATCCTCAAGCGCTGCCGGTTGGCGGTCGGGGCGGAGACGGGCCTGGCGCATATTTCATGCGCGGCGGGAACGCCTAACGTCATTCTGCTGGGCGGCGGACACTTCGGGCGTTTTATGCCCTACTCGCCGCTGACGTCGGTTGCCTGCCTGCCGTTGGAGTGTTTTGGGTGTAATTGGAGTTGCCGGTACAAAAGCTCGCATTGTGTCAAGGACGTTGCGACAGAGGTTGTTGCCCAGGCCGTTCAGCGGAGTTTTGAGGAGTCTTCGCAGAAGATTCGCGTTTTTATGCAGGATGATTCGCTGTGGGAGGCGCAGGCCGGGCGGCCCAAATGGAAGACGTTTGAGCAGTTCCTGGGAACCGACAATATAGAGATCGTCCCGGTCGAGGGCCGCAGCAATGCCGCAGCGGACTGTGGAGATAGTCTCGATGTTCACACACCGCAGCCGGCGGGATTGCCGGATGCCGGGCGCCGGTCCGACGTTGAGACACAACCGGACGCCCGACTGACTATTGCAACGAGCATAGCTCCGAAAGAAATTGAAAAGCAGGCAAGGGCAATAGAAAGCTGGGTGAGGCTCGGCTTTAGACCCGTTTCGATAAACTGCATTGAAGAAATTGACGCGCTGCGGGAACCATTTCCGCAAGTCGAGTTTGTCCCGGCGAAACGGGACGCAAGAGAGGTCTTTGGCAAACCGCTTATATATTTTGACGACTTTCTGGAATATTTTCGCCGGGGCGATTTTGAATTCGGGGGGATTGTAAATTCGGACATCTTTCTGACAGGCGACGAAGGCATTATCTCTTTCATCAAAAGCCAGGCAAGAGAGTCTCTTGTCTATGGGTCAAGAATAAACGTGGATTCCCTTGAGGTTTTAGAGGGCGAAGTTTACGAGCAGGGATTCGACTTCTTCTTTTTTCATAAATCACTTATACCGCGTATCCCAAAAACTGAATTCTGTATAGGGGCGACGTGGTGGGACTACTGGGCGCCGTTGATTGCCGCCCTCGAAGGATTCCAAATAAAGAGAGTTGTTGGGCCGTTTGCGTATCATGTCAGGCACCGGTTCAGATGGGACCACAAGCAATGGATAAGTCTGGCGCAAAAGTGCTTCGCACATTTGATTGATAAGGCCAGTGAGAACTTTTACGGGGACCCCGACACGAACCCGTGGGCGCTCTTGGCAAAGATCTTTTACACGAATCACAATGGGGACACCAGGTGGAGCGGGAGAAACGACAAGATGCTGCCGGGCGTTTTTTGCAGCTCGATCCTTGAGTTTCTGGAGAAAAAAAGTCTGAGGATTGGGTATGCCGGAAACAGGCCGCCGGTCCGGCGGGATGGTGCCGAGCCGGTCAAGAAGAAAAGAGATATTTTCATCCACACAACCGATTCGGCGATACAGTGCGCGGCCCCACGGGCCCCCCGCCAAGCCCCCAGTGGCCCTGGCGGGGAGGCCGATGGGCCCGGCGGGGATGAGCGGGAGAAGCAATGCGACTTGAGCATTGTGCTTTGCACGAAGGACAGGGCCGAGCTGCTGGATGAGATGCTCGATAGTCTTGAAGAGGCTGCGGCGGGCGCAGCTTACGAGTTGATTGTGGTCAAAGGCGGCTCTCGCGACAACACGCTGGATGTATTGCGCAAACACGGCGTGACAGGAGTCTATAGCGAGTCGGAATGGCTGGGACCGCAGAGGCACTCGTGGCCCCAGTTGTACAACTTTGGCTTCTCAAAGGCGCGGGGCAAGTGGGCAATGTACGCCAGCGACGACATCGTATTCGGCCCGGGCGCGGTTACTCGGGCGTTGGAGGTGCTGGAAAGGCAGAAGGAGGATGTGGCCGGCGGGATATTTTTCTACAGGAACCTGCGTCCGACGAGGCAGGATTGGGCCAAATACGGTATTGATTTTACGGATGGGGCCAGGCTGCTGATGAACTATGGTCTGGTCAGGTTGGAGAGCTTCAGGCGGGTGGGCGGTTTTGACGAAGCCTACAGGTTCTACTGCGCTGATACCGATTTGTGCCATAAGCTCTACGAGGCTGGCCAGCAGCTTATTCCACTGCCTGGATGTTTCGTTACTCACAATGATCTGCTCGACGCACAGAAACAGGCAAACGCCGATGTAAGCGGTAGTGACATCGAATTGTGCCGGCGGCGCTGGAGCCATTTTATCCGGGCTGATACGGCTGTGCCGATGCGCCTGTTGTGGCGGGATGATTTGTCCGAGGCGTTCGACCTGCCCGCTGATTTGGAAAAGATTGATTCGGGCATTGAGAGTTTTTGGCGCGGCCTTGCCTGTTTTCAGCAGGGGATGTTTGGCCGGGCCGAGCAGGAATTCGTCGAGGCGGTCAAATCATTTTGTGATCACAAGCAGGTCCTGTGGTGGCTTGCACAGGCAGCGGATAAGTGCCACGACGAGGCCCTTGCCGAGAAAGCGGCTGTAGGCGTAGTAAGGTTGGCGCCGGATTTTGAGCCGGGGCTGGACCTTCTAATTCGAGTCACCGGTCGTCAGTCCTCCGCGCGGGGCCGCGGGCCTGGTGACTCGGCTGTGCCCGTACTGTGCTCGGCCCAAAGCGGCTCTGCCGATACCGTCAACAGTTATGCCTGCGAACCGGCCTTTGAGATGTCCCGTGGGGAAGGCTCGCTCTACCCCGAATCGTGGAAGGCTGCGGACCTTACAAATAAGGCATCGTCCGCGGCCGCTACTATGGCGAAGAGGCCGAGGCGGTCCGACGCCGTGCGCTCTGGGACGGAATTGCGAAGAAAACTCGAGAAGTTCAGCAAGGTAGTTGTATGGGGCCTCAAGACCGGGGGGCATACGCACGCCCACATCCACCGTCACTTATTCAATACCTTAAAGAAGCTCGACGCAAAGGTTGTTCTGGTGGACGATTTGCTGGAAAACAAAGACGCAATAGAAGGCAGCGACCTGGTCATCTCCGTTGATGTCGCGAGCCGCCACCTACCTATCAGGCAGGGGGTTTATTATTGCCTGCATAATTGCGCGGACGATATTCATCAGAGAATTGATCCGTCGAAGAGCATCAGGCTCAGGACATACACGCGCTCGGCGGAGCAGACCCGCCGGTGCTTGGGCGGGC
>Ga0315288_10009960_pt1 | contig 11973 bp, 6 predicted proteins | sample YL17G11_20_MG_FD_203454 | JGI IMG/M metagenome (GOLD analysis project Ga0315288, IMG submission 203454) | Sediment microbial communities from Yellowstone Lake, YNP, Wyoming, USA - YL17G11_20 | ecosystem: Environmental > Aquatic > Freshwater > Lake > Sediment | place: USA: Wyoming | collected...
TCACCATCTGCTCGAGGTCGAACGCATCGTGGACTCTCTGGCGGCCGGCTATGCCCATGGCGCGCGCTTCGTCCGGGTTCAGCAGCAGCCGCTCGAGCGCGCCCGCGAGCTCGGACGGGTCCCCCGGGGCGACAAGCACGCCGGTCTTGCCATCTGCGACCACCTCGGGCGTGCCGCCCACGCGACACGCGACGACAGGTTTGCCCAGTGCCATGGCCTCGAGAGCAGAAAGCGATAGGCCCTCCTGGATGGATGGGAGCGCGAAAATGTCGGCCATCTCCAGGAACGGCAGAACGTTGCGGTGGAAGCCGCAGAACGTGACTCTCTGGGCGAGACCGCGCTCTTCAGCATCGCGCTGCAACTGCGGCAGCAGGGAGCCCATTCCGACAATCAGCAGCCTGACGTTGCGCCACCTTGGGTCCCGCGCCAGAATCTCCACGGCCTCGAGGAGGTAGCGGTGTCCTTTCGTTGGCGCGAGTCGCCCGACCGCCACCAGCAGCGACGCGTCGGCGGGCACTCCCCACTTCGACCGCGCCGCCGCCGCGCCCTCTGAGGCCGCCATCGCCTGGAAATCCACACCATTGTGGATCACCGTGATGCGCCCCTCGGGGAGGCCCTGGGACACCAGGTGCTGCTTCACCGCGTTCGAGACCGCGATGATGGCATCAGCCCAGTTGAAGCAGGTGCGAGTGTTGAGGCCGTGGACAGTGGCCACTGCCGGCGTGCCGGCCAATCGGGCGGCCCAGCTCCCGACCAGGCTGGCGGTGGAGAGGTGGGTATGGATGATCTGCACGCGACCGCGGCGCAGCCGGAGCGCGAGGCGGCCCAGCATGATGGGGTCCAGCTTCCCGGTAGTGACCGGGGACCACACGGGCAGCCGCCGCGACATCAGCTCTGCCACGAGCGGCCGACCCCGGGGGCAGATGGTGGTGACATCGTGCCCGCGCTCGCGAAGCTTCTCCGCGAGGGTCGCGACATGCACCTCCGCGCCGCCGATCTGCGAGGGGGTGATGTACTGCACGATGCGAAGGCGCTCGCTCATCGTCGCGACTGCTCCGCTCGCCATAGCTTGTACGCAAAGCGCGCGGTCACATTGTAGCGGCGAATGTTGATCCTCGGCAGGGCCAGGAGGTCGTCGCCCGGCGCGGCGGCCATTCGAACCGTGGTGCACGCCACCTGGTACCCGGCCTGCTCCACCATGGCGCGCAGGCGCGGGTTCCACTCACCGTAGGGGTAGGCGAAACTGCCGCAGGACTCGCCGAGCATCTGCTCGAGTGCCGAGCGCGACTCGGCGATCTCCCGCTGCGCCTCTCGCTCCGCGACCTGCGTGAGGTGGGCGTGCGACAGTGTGTGCGACCCGAACTCGATCCCTCCGGCGCGCATCTCCCGGATCTCGGTGAGGTCGAGCATCGGCTCCGCCACGTCGCCGACCGCCTGCTCCCAGGCATTGCTGCCCCCGATGCCGCTCACGACCAGGAAGACAGTCGCCACCATGCATCGCTCGGCGAGCGCGGGGAGGGCGTGTTCGTGGAGGCACCTGTAGCCGTCGTCGAACGTGATGACCACCGGCCGAGCTGGCAGCGACCCAGCCGCCTCGCGCGCGCACAGCGCGAGCAGCGAGACGGACTGGTAGCCGCGGTGGGAGAGGTAGTCGAGATGGCGGCGGAAGAGCTGAGGGGAGACGTAATGGCCCGGCACGCGCGCCCCCCGCGGCGGTCGGCCGACCTTGTGGTAGAGCAGAATCGGGATTGTCGGGGCGGCGTCGGGCATCTCTGGCCTCTTCGCTTCCCGTTCCGCCTCATCCTCCCGAGCGCCCGATGGCGGCCGAACTTGCGACCCTCATGGGTCTCGCCAAAAGAAGTAATGGGAAACCTCTCAGGGCGCCCCTGAGAGCGCTGGGAACCTGGGCGTGCATTAGTTCGACGTGCGAACAGCTATAGAAACGGGAGCGCCCGCCAGCGGCGGGCGCTCCCAGTCATGGGCGCTGCGGACCACAGCCCGTCAGCGCGGATGTCCAGTCGCTCTGCTACTCGATGCGGAAGTTCGGCTGGCGCTTGATCTCATTGAGCGCGCCAGTCTCGTCGGCGGCCGAGACGAGCAACGTGTAGTTGCCCGCGTCGAGCCCGGCCGGGATATCCCAGACGAGGAACACATAGGGGTCGCCGCTGGCGAATGCTGCGTCACGTGCGGCCAAGACCTGCGCCGCCGTCACCATGAACAGCTGCGTCGCCGCTGGCGTGGCTGAAGCTGCAGGCAGCAGTTCGAACTCAACGTCCCAGGTCCCCGTCGGGGTATCCGGGAAGACCAGCCCCGTGCCGAGTCGAACCGCGTCAAACCCGATGTACGCGAAGCCGGGGTCGGCCTGCGGGCCGCTGGCGGCGCTGGTGTACCCGATATAGTCCGCGTTCGCCACGTCCACGGCAGTGACCGCTGGACCGGCGAGGACCACGACAGAGCCGGGCTGGCTGGGCATGATGAAGCTTCGCCAGACGAACACGGCCATCTGCGCGCGGTCGAGGGAGAGGGCCGGGCGATAGGTGTCATCGGGGAATCCCTGCACCACGCCCATATCCACGGCGAACTCGACGTACTTGAAGGCCCAGAACTCGGTGGGCACATCAGGGAACGTCGCGACATCGGGTCCGGTCGGGACGCTCGATTCTCCGCCGGCAATGCCGCGAGCCACGAACACCGCCATCTGGTCGCGTGTCACGACGACGTCAGGTCGGTAGGTCGCGGTGCCGCCGGGCTCAGAGAAGCCTTGCACGATGTCGCTGTCCACCAACGCCTCGATCCAGGGCCTCGCCCAGAAGATCTCCGGGACATCGGTGAACTTGTCCTGGAACGGCGGCAGTGTCAGCTTGAGCGCTCTCGCCATGAACACTGCCATCTGGTCGCGCGTGACTGTCAGGAGCGGCCTGTAGCTGCCGTCCGGGAAGCCCTGCACCACGAGCGGGATGTTGCCGGCGAGCTCCTCGATCCAGAAGCGCGCCCAGCTCCCGGTCTGCTCGTCGGTCAGTGGAACACCAGACGGTTGGACGTCCGGGAAGCGGCTGACCGCAACCGCCCGCTCGGCGGTATCCGACGTGATCGGCGTCGTCGACGTCGGCGTAATGTCCTTCACCAGGATCCAGTTGCAGTCGAACGCGGCAACCGATCCCGGTCCAGTCGCCGTCACCGGCAGGTCATACTTCAGGCTGGTGATCGGCGGTCCGGTGATAGTGAACTCGTACAGAAAGTCGAACGTTGGCGCCGTGCCGCTGATGGTGATGTCGTGGATCAGGGTCAGGCCCCAACGGTTGATGGGGACCGCCGCAGTTGTCACCCCCTGGACGGACGCGAGTCCGAAAGTGGAGTTCCAGGTGGTAGTGCCGATATTCAACACGTCAACCGACGCATCGGCGGCCTTGTCCCACTCGATCACGCTGGGGATGATCTGGCTGTCCACAGTCCAGCTGTCCGCGGCCAGCGCCATCGTCGGCCCAACGCTGAGACACAGCGCTACCAGCGCTATGCCCCACAGGTACGTCAGTTTCGTCATGCCTCGCCTCCTTCGTTTGGCTGGCCGAACATCACCAGCGGATACAGGGCGAATCGCCGGGCCGCGCGTGAGCGCCGGTCGCCACCGACGTCAGGGCAGACGCGTCGCTCGTACTCCGGCCCTGCCCCTGACCTCGATAGCCAGCGCTCCGAGGCAGAGAACAGCGCGCCCGGCCTCGAATCAATCAGCGCCGGTGAAAGCCTCTGGTTGACCACCTCCTCCCCTCCCCCGCTGGCCTGTCGCATGCGGCAGCAACCACCCCAGCCGATCGGCAGGCGGGCCCGACACCTCGGGAGATCGCCCGCGGCCGATGTGTCCAGCACCCTTCCCATCACTTCTGCATGGCGGCGACAGGAAACGTGGTGCAGCGCGGCCCCCTAGGGATAGTGTGTTGCTCCATTTCGGCTATTCCATTTCCGACGCCCGGCATCCAACAGTACCATCGCCCTCGGTACGCTCGTGGAGCGATTTCTCGCCAATTTCTGCCGAAGGCGGGGCGATGCCTCTGTGCGCGAACATGGCGAGCCCATCGTCCCAGGGCGCACATCCAAGCCGGCTCGGAATCCCTCCCGGGCCGGCCTGCCGCGGCTGCCCCCAAGAACGCGGCGCCCCTGAAAGGCAGAACCGGCCCGGTATTGCAACCGGGCCGGTTCGCGAGTACCAGATCGGCGGAAGGTCAGAGACCGACCGCAGGGCCTGGTCTAGAGACCCTTGATCTGGAGGTTGTCCAGGTAGAAGACCGAGTCGACCGTGCCCGCGTCCAACGTAATCCGCATCTGGAAGTTGGGATTGTCGTTGGCGGTGCCAGGCAGCGAGAAGCTCACCGACGTCTTCTTCGCCTTGATCAGATCAGCGTCCTTGATATTCGCCTTACTGCTGATGGTGGTGCCGGCGCTCCAGTTGGTGCCACCGTCAACCGAGTACTCGACCCTGAACGTCTCGCTCGCACTCAGGTTGTCAGCAATGTAGTCGAAGGACACGACCATGCTCTGCCAGCCGAGCGTGCTGATGCTCTTCCTCATCTGGCCATCCTTGACGAACTTGACCACACTGCCGGACAAGTTGCCAACGGCGGCAGCCAGGGCAGGCTTAGCCGGATCGCCGGTCAGAGTCCACGTGGGCGTCAGGTCCGTGACGAGGTCGAACGCCCAGTACTTGAACCGACCGTAGTTCTTGAAGGCCGGCTTGCGCACGACCTCAGACCAGTTGCCCGAGCCGCCCCGGCTGCTCACCACGAAGGTGAAGTCACCCTGGATGAGAGTCGTCGGGGTCCACTGCGGGATCAACCGGGAGACGGTGTAGTAGGGGCGGCCGCTGGAACGACCGAGCGGCTCCTGGGCGGTCAGCGTTGCGTTGCTGATGTCGAACGCCCACGTGCACAGAGCGGCAGCAGTCGCTTTGCCAGTATCGCGCAGCTCGAACTTCACCTGCCACGGGCCGCTCGGGCTGAGCAGACCAGGCCCGAACCGCAGGCGATCGAACTGAGCGTACATGTACCTGGTGTTCTTCCAGCCATCGGCCTGCGAGCTGCTGGGCCATCCAACGTAGGTGGCCGTCCCCGCGTTGATCGCGGTGATCGCGGGGCCAGCCAGGACCACTGCGGCGCCGCTCGTGGGCCGGAGGAAAGCGCGCCACACGAACACCGCCAACTGGTCTCGGCCGACCGTGCCAGCGGGCCGGTAGGTGCCGTCAGAGTAGCCCTGGACGATGTTCGCGGTCTTACACGCCGCGATGTAGTCCACGTACGGGTTGCGAGTGGAGGTCCCGGGCAGGAACACAGGCACATCGCTGAAGGGCGCGGTGACCGCGGTCCCCGAGATGAGCCCAGCGCCATTGGCGATGAACTTCGCCATCTGGTCGCGGGTCACGATGTTAGTCGGCTGGAAGGTGGTGAAGTCAGGCGGATAGCCCTGAACCACACCGGCGCGCCAGAGCGCCTCGATCTGCTTGGCTGCCCAGAAGCCGGACTCCACGTCTCGGAACACACCAGCGTAGGCAAGGAGCGGCAGCTCCTTGGCGCGCTGGATGTACACCGACATAGCGGCGCGATCCAGCTCAACCAGCGGGCGATAGGTCGCGCTGCCATCCGGCTCAGGGAAGCCCTGAACCACGAATGGAACGCGGCCGGCCAACTCCTCGACCCAGAACCGGGCCCAGTAGCCGGCGGTGCCAGGCTGGATGTCGGGGAAGCGGCTCACGGTGATCGTGCCACGCGGCAGGTTCGTGTCCGGATCCAGGTTGTTGTAGAGCGGGATCCAGGTCGGATCCTGCTTGAGCGCGCCGGCGATGTCCAGCACCTTGGCGCTTAATGCCTCGTCGCCCGGGCTGCGAACGGCCGCGCCCGGCTTGTAGGCGATGGTGCTCAGCGGCGGGGCGACGATGCCGAAGCCGAAGCTGGTCTCGGCGCCCTTGGCGACTGTGCCATCGACGAAGATCTCGTTGTCACCGCCCCAGCGATCGGTCGCCGCCGTGGCCGGAGCCGTGACTTCCTTGGTCAGCACGAAGGAGAACGTCTTGTCCCAGTAGCCCGTGCCGTAGTTCTTCACGGTGAAGGTGGCGGTGTCGCCAGCCCCCCACGCCATGGAAGTGGGCAGTTCGAGGTCGATCGGCAACCAGGCGGCGGTACCCTCGATGAACTGGACATCGTCAATGCTCCACCCACCGAACTCGGTTGCCACCTGGGTGCCTGTCGGCGTGAAGCTGTCCGACAGACCCATCACGAAGCGGATGCGGACTGCATCGTTTCCATCGGCGGAGCCGGAGAGGTCGAAGAGCTGCTTCGACCAGGCCGTCTCGAACAGGTCGTTCTTCGAACCGTCGGACTTCGGGCCGATCGGGTTGGTCCAGAGGGAGACCCACCGGACACCCTCGACCAGGAGATTGTCCACCCTGCCGATGTCGTTGTTCTCGACGCCGGTCATGAGCGCGCGGAGCCGGAAGTTCGGGTTCTCCTCAGCGCCGGCGCCTGCCGGGATGCTATAGGAAACTGCGGTCAGGGCCTGGGTGGCGGTGATGTCAGCGCCTGGGATGTCGTTCCAGGTGCTGCCGCCGTTCTTGGACCACTGCAGCTTCAGGTGGTCCGTGGTGGCATCGCTGACGAACGTCGCGCCGAGCTTGGCGCTCACCGCGATGGAGTAGAACTGACTGGTATCGAGCGCCTTGGCGACTGCCTTCGCTCCGTGGATCTCGAGCGCTGCGCTCACGATCGCGGGCTCGGGCAGGCCCAGGCCGGAGATCTCGTAGCCGCTCAGGCTGCCGCTGAAGTCGTCGGAGAACAGCTCCCGGACTTTCTTACCGTCGTTGTTGATCTGGACGGCGGCGTGGTCGTAGCGAGCATCCTCGACGGCCAGCCAGCGGTAGAAGCTCAGCTTGACGGCGCGCTTGGAGCTGAAATCGAGCACAGGGGTGGTCGCGTACTTCTGCGACATGCTGCGCTCGTAGTTGGCGCCGATGTTGTAGCCCAGCACCAGGGTGCCGGTGTTGGCCGCGGCCGGATCCGCGCCGACCTTGCCCTCAGTCGTGACCTGGCCGCTGGTGCCCACAACCGGGGCCCCGACTGTCCAGCCGGTGTCGAGCGACCATGCCTTCGCCCCCGTGGTGACGTCATCGCCTGCGGCCACCAGCCACTGGGTGCTGGGATTGTCCGCCTCGGCGGTCAGGGACGCGCTCTTGAGGTTCCAACCGCCGAACTGGACGCTGGCGTCGGAGACCAGGCTGAAGCGGAGCTGGATGGTCTGACCATCCGCGACGTCGGAAATGTCGACGTCTTTGGTGACGAACGAAATCTGGATGTTATTGGCGTTCGCGCTATTCACCCAGACTTCCGTCCAGCTGCCGCCACCGTCGGTCGAGACCGAAACGGAGGCCTGATCGTGCAGGGAGTCCTGTACGTTCAGCCAGGCGGTGAAGTGCAGCTTGACGCCGACGCTGCCGGTCAGGTTCACGGTCTCGCTGACTGCGTTCGAACTCGAGCCAGCGGCGTAGTTGCCGGCAAGGTTATTCCCCAGGACGTTGCCGCCTGACTCGGTGGAGTTCGGATCCCGTCCCACAACGGGATCCCCACTTCCGCCCAGGCCCGTCGGGATGCCGTAGGCCCAATCGCCACTCAGCGTCCAGCCCGGGTTCGCGGCGTTCATATCCCAGGTTTTCACGGTCTGCGTGCCAGCGAAGGCCGGTACTGCGAGCAGCGCCAGGCCCAGCGCCAGCAACGCGCACAACAGGTACGACTTCTTCGACATGCCTCGCCTCCTTGACAGGGTGGCACATTCTTCGACGAGATTTTCCCAACACAAGGCCCAGACGCGCCCCGAGGCAGGGAAACGCGAGCTGGAATACGGCCAATGAGGTCTTGGCACCTCCTCTCACATTCGCGATCTGCTCGCGAGAGATATGGGCGGCGCACCCGCGGCCATCTTGGGCTGAGGGATGAACCCAGTCCGACGGACTGCTCGGTTCCTGCCGCCGTGAAGTTATCAGACCGAAGGAAAGATGAAGTCAGTTCAGACCAGCGACTTCACGGCTACTCGAAACGTCCCGTCAGATCAGTTGTGGCCTGCGGACCCCTGTCTGCCCAGACTCTGGAACAGATCCCCCCTGGCGTGAGAGAGGGGAGAAGTGAGAAAGTATTGCGGGAATTAGGAAACGCGTTGCTGTCGGCTATGACACGCCCTGTGGTCCGCCGTCCGTCGGCTCACCTCCCCGGCAACTGACATGAAAGCGGAATAACCTAGCACACAAGACGCTTTACGTCAAGACCTGCCCGAAGCGCGTTTTCGGCCCCTGCCGCCTGCGGGAGGGGCGCCGGTCTCCCCTCGCGGCCGCGCCGGGGCCTCCCCCCCCGTGACCCCCGGGCGCCTCGCCGGCCACCCGCGACGGCCGGGACAGAGGTCAAACGCTCTCGCCTATGGAAGCATATAGTAAGGTTGTGTCCCGGGGCCTGGTCCTTCGCCGGGCCGGCCGCCGCACACGTGGCTCTCCCACTGGAGACTCTGGAGTGAGGTCGTTGTCTGGAGCTTCCTGCATTGCAGCGGGCAGCGCAGCGCGGGAAGCTCCCCGTTATTGCCACTGATGAAGCGTATTCTGCGCAATCGGTTAGCCATCGCCATCGGCATCGGCCTCGCTCTGATGCTGGTCTTCATCACATGGGTCGCGTACCTCGACGGCGGCACGCGGAGCAGCTTCATCCACTTCTTCTACATTCCGATCGTGCTCGCCAGCTATCTCCTGGGCGACATCGGCGGCATCGTCACCTCCTTCGCAGCCGCGCTGCTGGCGGGCCTGCTGCCGCTCGACGTGATCGAGGGTACACGACAGTCAGCCAAGGACGCCATCACCCGCGCCATCCTCTTCTACTTCATCGGTGTCACCACATCGCGGCTGTTCGACAAGCTCGAGGAGCGGCGGGCAGACGCCACCAGCCTGCTCGAGATCTCCCGGTCTGTGAACGCGTCCCTGCGGCCCAGCCAGGTGCTGCGCACCATTACGGAGACGGCGGTCCGCATCACCGCCGCGAAGGCCTCCTCCATCCGGCTGCTGAACCGCGAGCGGAATGGGTTGACCGCGGCTGCGAGCTACGGGCTCAGCCTCGACTACCTCGGGAAGGGCCCTGTGCGCCTCTCGGAGAGCGCCGTGGACCGCGAGGTGATCGCCGGGCGCACCGTCACCATCCTCGATGTCCGCCACGATCCCCGTTTCCGGTACCGCGAGGAGGCCGCCGCGGAGGGCCTGGTGTCGCTGCTCTGCCTCCCGCTGCGGAGAGGCAGCGAGGCCTTTGGGGTGCTCAGGGTCTACTCCAGCACGCGCCACCGCTGGTCTCTGCGCGAACGCCGCTTGCTGCAGGGCTTTGCCGAGCAGGCCGCCGTCGCGCTGCACAATGCCAGGCTGCACGAGGATCTCCGCCGGAACTACTTCGAGACAGTGAGCGCACTCGCCCGCGCGATTGAGGCCAAGGACCCCTACACCATGGGGCATTCAGAGCGAGTGACCGATTACGCGCTCCAACTGGGCCGGGCGCTCGAGTTCAGCCCCGAGCAGATGGAGACGCTCCGCTTCGCGGCCACCCTCCATGATATCGGCAAGATTGGCCTGACGGATGAGTCGCTGGCGCGCTCGGGGCACCTGGACATGACCGAAGAGATCCTGGTGAGGATGCACCCGCTCATCGGGATCAGCATCCTGCAGCCTGTGGAGTTCCTGGCGCCAGCGTTGGATGGCGTGCGGTACCACCACGAGCGGTGGGATGGAAAGGGCTATCCTGAGGGAAGGGCGGGAGAGGATATCCCGTTGCTGGCGCGGGTGCTGGCGGTGGCGAACATGTACGACCGGCTCCAGACCGGCTCACCGGGGAAGCCGGGCCTTTCGCCCCGCCAGGCAGCTCAGGACCTGCACCGGATGGCCGGAACCGCCCTCGACGCGCGGCTCACCGAGGCGTTCCTGGGTGCCCTGGAGCAGGCCGCGACAACGGCCTAGCCGCAAGAGAAAGGGCGACCCTATCCCGTAGGGGAGCCACTCTGCTCGCTCCCGCTGCCGCTGGGGCGGCTGTCCGACTTGGCTACAGTCGCCGGTGTTTTCTCATCTGCGCCGGTTCCCGCCGCCTTCTTGTCCTCGGGCTTGCGGTAATCCGTGCAGTGCCACCCTGAGCCCTTGAAGATGATCCCGACGGCGCCTATCACCTTCCGGCCGGTCGCCCTGCACTTCGGGCACGGCGCTACCTGGCGCTCGGTCACTTTCCGCTGCTGCTGAAATGTGTATTCACAGTCCTCACAGACATATTCGTAGACTGGCATTGCTCTCTCACCGGTGGCGGCGCAGACGCCGCCCGGCACTACACCTCCTTTGTGGTCATATGCGGGGGCTCACGGTGCTCCCCGCCAGGTGCGGCGGACCTCCCGCCGTCATATCTCCCTGATGGTGAGTCCCTGCCGAGCGATCCGGAAGGGCATCACCGTCGCGCCGGCCTTCGTGAGCGCCGCTTCGACGGCCTTTCGCTTCTCCTTGGACGAGGCCGTGATCATGCAGCCGCCCCCGCCCGCGCCGCAGATCTTGGACGCCCAGGCGCCCGCGCCCTTGGCCGCCTCGACCAGAGCATCGATCGCCGGCGTCGTAACGCCGTCGGCCAGCTGCTTGCGGTGCTGCCATTCGTCGTCCAGCAGCTCGACGAAACGGTCGAAGTCGAGCTGCAGCAGCGCCTCGCGCATCTGCTGAGCGATCCGCAAGATCACCTGCATGCTCTCTCGGGAGTTTTCTGCGTTGTCCATGAACCGCTTGAGCATGCTCCAGTTGTTCGCGCCGGAGAAGTGCGAGTGGCCGGTGAAGCTCAGTATGATCCGGGATTCCAGCTCGGCGAGCGGCTCCTCCTCAGAGATCAACTGCTCCTGCTCCCAGCCGTCCACGTTGAAGTGGAAGCAGTTTACGCCGCCGTACAGCGCGGCCAGATAGTCCTGTTTGCCGGTCGGTATCCCGATGGACTGGGCCTCGAGGTTCGCGCCGATGTCAACGAAGAGCTTCGGGTCCATCTGCGCCCGGTTCAGGCGGTCCAGCGCGCCGCTGAGGGCGATCAGGAGCGACGACGAGCCGCCCAGGCCCGACCCGTACGGGGTGGAGTTGTGGGTGGTGACGTCCACCCCGGTCTTGGGCGCATAGAACCGCACCACTCGTGCCACAAACGCCAGATCCTGGTCCAGGGGCAGCTTGTCGGCCGAGGGAGCGTGAAGCTCCTTGCCGGTATCCAGGGACTTGAGGTGAACCTCCGAGTCGTGCCGGGTCTCGAGCCAGACGTTGCTGTAGATGTCTATCGCCGCGTTGTTCGTGACCCCGCGGTCCAGGAAGAGATAGAGCGGGTAGAGGTCGAGGGTTCCGCCAGAGAGGTCAATCCTGGTTGGGGTCCTTGCCTCGACGATCATTGCGCGTTCCTCTCGTGCGAATGGGATACGTTCATCCCACAAAAGCGGAGTCCGCCCGGACGCGCCACGGCTCCTGCCGCGAGCGATGGCGGAGGCGGACCTCATCAGAGAGTATATTCCCGGTCGCGGAGGCGCGTCAAGTGTCAGCTCATGACCAGCGCCGGGGCCGCCGGCCGGAGGCCGGCTGAGGGCCGCACCGCGCTGCGGGTCGCCGCAGGAAGGAAGCGTGTTGTCGCGGTGGTATAACCGCTTCAGAGGGCTGTTATGGGTCCATTCTGGCGCTGTCGGAGGTTGCTGGTGCTGACTACTCTTATGTTTGGTGTTGCCGTCGGGATTGCCTCTTTCGCGCTGGCGACGGGAGGTCAGGGACGGTCGCTGCACACGGACGACGGGTTTGTTCTCCACTTCGGCGACGACGGCGATATCGTCACCACAGCGCCCAGTGGTTTCTCTCTGCGGGACTTCGCGGCGAAGTCGGAGTTCGTGCGGCCGCAGGGGGCGCTCCAGACGGGGCCCGACGGCTCACTGCGC
>Ga0315288_10009962_pt1 | contig 11972 bp, 9 predicted proteins | sample YL17G11_20_MG_FD_203454 | JGI IMG/M metagenome (GOLD analysis project Ga0315288, IMG submission 203454) | Sediment microbial communities from Yellowstone Lake, YNP, Wyoming, USA - YL17G11_20 | ecosystem: Environmental > Aquatic > Freshwater > Lake > Sediment | place: USA: Wyoming | collected...
ATTGATGTACAGCAAAGCCGTATCGCCCGTTGCCTTGTCGGGCTTTACCACGGTCAGCCAGTGCTGCCACTGGGGCCGGTCAACCTCGTCCTTGCTCCGCCACGTCTGCGAGGTCATATCTATCACATAAGCCTTATATCCCGCCGCCTCGATGATCTTCTCCACGCTGTACTTGTAGCTCGCATCCGGCGCCGCCACGTAGTCGTCCAGCGCCGTGGCGAAAACCAACTGCGCAACTGCAAGAACCAATACCACCACAATCAAAAACCGCTTCTGCATTCTCATAGTCTGCCCTTTCTTTGTCCCCGTCCCTTTAATGTACGTTCCAAATTGTCGCCATTGCGAGTCCCGATTCATCAAGACGTGCCAATCTCAAAGGTTCACGAAAATGAGATTGCTTCGTCGCTTCGCTCCTCGCAATGACTGGTTCCAACATTATACCTTCGGCGGAAAGACCGTCCGCAGGTATTCGGCATCATACCGGCAGCTTTCCTCCAGGCCCAGCGGCATTTTCGTCCCTTCCATAACCAGCCAGCCGCGATAGCCGATATCGTCCATCGCCTTGCGGACCTCCGGAAAAGCGATTGTCCCTTTGCCGTATAAATCGTCGTAATCCTTCGCGTGGAATTCGCATATATGTCTGCCCAGCCGACGAATCTCGGCATAGATATCATATCCCGCCTTGTGCGAATTCGCCACATCATAATAGACCTTCACGGCGGGCGAGCCGACCCGCCCGATGATCGCCAGGTGCTCCTCGGCGCTGAGCCACGATTCGATCCCCAGCGCAACGCCTGCGTCCTCGGCCTTCGGCGCAACCTTTTTGAGCCGTTCAACCACAACGTCCACGCCCTTGGGGTCTTTTAGCAAATCGCCGTTGCCGAAGAACGCCAACAGGATTACGTTCGCGCCCATCGCTTTGGAGACGTCGATTGCCTGCGAGACCCATCGCTCAGTCCGCGGGTCGCTCTTGTAGGGCACGCCGTTGAGAGTGCCCATAGCAAGCGAGGCTATCTCCATTTCGTTCCTTTTTGCCTCGGCGAGGATCTTCTGCTGCAGGTCCTTATTAAAGAGCGGCAGGTCATTCTCCCCGCTGCCGAAATCCACCTGGACGCCGTCCAGGCCAATCTTCTTGGCCAGCTCAAACGATTCAGGATTCGTCGCCTTGCCTATCGTCCAGTCGCAGACGGCCAACTTGAACCCCTTGCGCAACCCGGCCCGGCGCTGTGGAGATTTGCACGACGCGGTCAGCGTAAGCCCGGCCAATACACCCGCCCCGGCCTTTAGCATCCGACGACGTGTTATCTTCAAGCCTTCCATATACATATACATACCTCCATAAAAACATCATGATGATAACACCGTAAATCCGCTATTGGAATCAAAAAAACGCATTACGCAAAACGCAAACGCCGCAGGCTGAATGTCGGTTGTACGCTTCGTCTGCATTTATGTCAAAAGCAGCTCGGCGTCCGGATTATTCTATTCAAACGGCGACTCAGGAAGACGAGACGAGGCGATCTAATGTTTCCCGCGTTTCCGGAGGGTCATTCGCCCTGAGCTGGCTGGAAACTATCTGCAGAAATGCAGCTTTGAGATGAGGATTGTGGCCCTGATCTTGCTCTTTTTTTGATTTCATCTTGGTTCAACCAGTCCTTAATTGGGTGATATGAATCGCTGAGGCCGTCGGAGCAATTGCACCGGCCCGGCCATCGAACGAGCGCTTTTACCGTCGCCTGGAAGCTCGATGCTAATCATCGCGATACCATCCGCCGGGTGCTAATTCGAAATTCAAAACGTCTTTGAACACCAGCATGCGCTCTATTGTTTCACCTTGGGACATTTCACCTTTCTTGCTCTCTCGCCAGTCCTTTCTTTCTGCGACACCCATCACGAGATAATCGTTCCCTACTATTTGCGGCCTGGATTGTTCAAAGGCCGCCGCCATCAAGGATTCAACTTCGGACTTTCTGGCTATTATCAAATCACACCTTGCACAGTAACGGCATTGCTTGTTTAAGAGGAAAAGCTGCTGAGGATCGATGTGAATGACGAGCGGGAATCTGCGAATCCTTGTCTTGCTCAGACATTTCGGGCACTTGGTGAAGGCCGCATCCCGATAAGGATTCAGAAAGAAATAATGTCCTCGCTTTTGCGCTATAGTGTCCCGTTTAGTCATACTCGTTAGCACCAAATCGGGACACTAAAAAGCTCCTGACCCAGAAAGTGCCCGATATTCCATGCGGCATCTCCTATCTCAAGAGATTTGGTGGTCTGAAGCCCACCCTACAGTCTCCTTCACATTGCCCCAAAATACACAATGGTGAGCGCTCTGGCAGCAAGCGTCAAGTTCATGCCTAATCCTATACCGCCCGCGAGGAATGCCCTCTTATATAGAGCGACGGAGGCAACTATACATCCGATGACTGAGATGGCAATTTCTGAGTATACCATTATCATGAAACCAAACGTATGTCCTGCTAGCTCATCCAGCGAATTGATTTCATCAGCCATGAGCCGTCCGTCGTAATAGTCACAACCAAATGCGATTATACCCATTACAATGGATGCTATTCCTATCACATGGTATGCAGTCTTTGCGGTATGCATTTTGTAATCCGAGAAACAGGGGATCTTCCAGATTCCATCCCCATTGTTACAGCAATAGCCCGGGAAGCCTCCCATCACGTGGCTGGCGCCAATATGTAGATTCGTCGGCGCCCGGGTTTTGTCCGTTCATGCTTTTAGCCCTTTTAGGTTTGCGTCGAGCTTGTTTTTGTTGCCGATGATTTCTTTCCAGGCGACCTGACGTTTTTCGTAGGCGGCGGTTCGGCCAAGGATAGTGATGAGGTTGCTTCGGACGCTTTCGGGGACGGTCGGGTTATCGAATTTGCCTTCGGTAATGCTCTTATGGAAGGTTGCGATATTGGCAACTGCGCCTTCCTGGTAGATTCCGGGGCTGCTTCCGCCGCGATAGAACGTATCGCCCTTGCCGCGGATGAGCACCTGTCCGCCGTATTCCGTTTCGAGGACGCCGTTTGAGCCGAACATCCGGTTTCTAATGCCTTCGGGCTGCGTGCCAAAACCATCGGACTGGCGAGAGCTGAATGTAATGCCGACGTCGTTGGGGTACTGGAAGAGGACGGCGAAATGGTCCCAGCAGGTCCCGACGGGTCGAATCGTGCGTCCACCCGTGCCGACGGCCCAGAGCGGATCGACGCCCATAATCCAGTTCATTACGTCGAGGGTGTGGATATTCTGCTCGGTGATGATGTCGCCGGAGAGGACGTTGTCGAGTCCCCAGGCGCGGAGTCGGTTTTCGGGATTATTAGGGTCGGCCCGCCAGGTGTCGTACATTCTTCCGAAGGGGCAGCCGGCGTGATAGATTGCCTCGCCGAATGCAACGTCGCCCAGGGCGCCCGCGTGGACGCGCTTGAGGGCCTCGATATAAAACTGGTCGGCGCGGGTCTGAAAATCGACGAGGAAGCAGAGCTTCTTAGAGGTGGCTTTTTTGCCGGAATCGCCGATGCTCAGGCAGCCGGGCGCATCGACGGCAATGGGCTTGGCGAGATAGACGTGCTTGCCGGCGTCCACGGCAGCGGCGGCCTGCTCGGGATGGAAATAGGGCGGGGTCTCAATCGCGACGGCATCGACCTTCTCGATGAGCTTGCGATAGCCGGATAGGCCGGTGAAACGATTGGCCTTGTCCACACCCAAGCTGTCGCCGGCGGAATCGGCCCTGTCCCCGAAGTAGTCCGAGACGGCGACGATATTGTATCCACCGTGCTGTTTGAAGAGATTGGCAATCCAGGTCCCGCGTCCGCCGCAGCCTATCAGGCCGAGATTGATTTTTGAATTGGCCTGCGCGCCGCGGACGAGAGCGGGCTTGACTACGGTAAAGGCCAGCGCGGCTGCGCCTGCGCCGGCAACGAACCGGCGGCGACTTAGCTTATCGGAACTCTCAGCGGCTGTTAAATTTGTCTTTTCTTGTGACATTTTGTGTGCCTCCATATCAGATTGTTGCGTGTGCAAACAAGTTGCACACCCTACCGATTCAAATCCTAAGCACGAAATCCTAAATACGAAACAAATCCAAAGGACCAAAGCACAAATCCCAAAGCTGATTACGTTGGGAGCAATTATAGCGGGGCATCGCGCGATAGGCAACGGTGTTATCGCTTCAAAAATGCGAGGGCGCGAGCCAGCCATCCCCAAGCCCTTCGGGCTTGAGGCTGCCACCCAGCCGGATGTTAATTCAAGGGCGACAAAAACTCTCGGATCGGAGGCCAGATTTTTCCCCTTCGACCACGCTCAGAATGGCAAGCAGCAGCGCAATGCGCTGGTACGAAAATGGGTAAGATTGCCCGAGAAAAATCGACCACGACCTTTTACAGGTTCATATAGGCCTGACGTTTGATTTTGCCAGTGGATGTCTTCTCGAATTCTTCAATTCTTATTTCGAGGTGTGCGGGGGAGATTTTCTCGAAGGAAGAGAGCTGCCTGCTTTTCTGCTGACATTCGTTGATGCTCTGCCAGACGAGCGTTTTGAGGATTTCGGGCTGGGCGGCCAGATCGGCGGAAGAACGATTCGTGTGGGTTTCTATGGCATCCCAGGCTGGCAGGACAATCGCGCGGACGGTCTCTTCGACTATGCCGGCTGAGTCCTTTTTGAAGCCTGGAACAACCAGAATCTCGCGGACGAATCTGGCCTCTGAGAGGGCGGACTCGACGAGCTCGGGATTGACGTTTTTTCCTCCGGGCAGGACGATGAGGAATTTTTTGCGGCCGGTGATATAGAGGCTGCCGTCTTCGCCGAGATAGCCCAGGTCGCCGGTGTGCAGCCAGCGAACACCGTCGCGGTCGGTTTCGATGGCCTCGCGGGTGGCCCTGGGGTTCTTGTAGTAGCCCTTCATAATGCAGGGGCCGCCGAGCAAAATCTCTCCCTTTTGGCGCAGGGCGAGAGTCTGGTTTTGCTCGTTGGCGATTTTGACGAGTATGGTGGAGATGGGCCTGCCAACGGAGCCTAATGTGCGGACGTCCTCGTTGAAGCCGTACACGGGGGAGTTCTCGGTGGTGCCGTAGCCCTCGTACAGCAGCAGCCCCCTCTTCCAGAAGACGTTGAGCACCCACTTGGGCATCGCGGCTGCGCCGGAGAGGCAGAATCGAAGGGCGCCCCAGCCGAGCTTTTTGACTATGCTTCTGCCGACGAGCTTGGGGAAGCAGCGGTCGAACAGTCGAACGAACAGCTTGCGATCCTTTTGCTTAGCGAGATTCTCCTCAATCTTCTTGGCGAGGACGGTGTAAAGCGAGGGTATGGCGATGAATATGGTGACGCGCTTGTCGCGGATAAGCTCGGGTATCTGGCGGTATTTGTTGGTGTAGATGTTGGTGGCGCCGACCGAGAGAGGGAGCAACTTGCCGATGGTCATGCCGAAGGAGTGATGAGGCGGCAGGATGTGGCCGAGGATATCTTCGCAGGTTATGTGAATCCTCTCCACGGCGCCGTCGATATTTGCGATTAGATTTGTGTGGGTCAGCTCGACTTCGCGGGGGTCGCCGGTGGTCCCGGAGGTGCACAGGATCACGGCGGTGGCGTCACCAGCCACCTTCCCGGCAATTCCAGCAAGCAATTCATTTATTTGCCCTGCGCTTAGACTCTTGGTATCATCACTCGCGGCGTCTGCACCATTTAGTGAATCGCACAGCGGGGTATCGGCCATCTCTACCAAGCCCAGCCCACGACTGGATGTGAAATCCCTCAAGTCATGCCGAGACTCGGCGTCGAGATAATCGTCAGCCATAACGAGCAGGTCGGTATCGGTGTGAATCAGGTGATTTATTACGCCTTCGACGCCCCGGTCAGGGTCAATCAGCACCGGCACGGCGCCGGCCAGAACGGCGCCCCAGAAGGCCACATCCCAATCGGCGCGGTTCTTGCCGAGGACGGCCACTTTGTCGCCGATCTGAATCTGAGCGGAGCGAACAAGCCACAGGGCGAATCCCCTCGCGGCGGTCCCGATCCTGCGGAACGTCAGTATCTCGCGGCGTTCCGGCCTGATTATTTCGAGGCACGTCCTGTCGAGCCGTTCGACCGCCTTGAGCGAGCCGTTGAAAAGCTCGATTAGAGTCTTGAACGTGAAGCGCGTTCTCATCTTAAAGCCGGCTCCCTTGCAGACAATTCCACAGCGCAAGGGCGCCGCGCCCGCCAATAAGTTTCTTTTCCGAGACGTTCCATCAACAATAGTCTATCCGATCACGCACGATTTGACAAGTTTTTTTCACTCTGTGGCGTGACGCGGGCCGAGATTGGCTCGCTTCGCCCGCAACGACTCAGGGCGCAAGAGCTTGTCAAAACAGACTTTACGCCGGCTCGGTCAAGCCACGCAATAGTCACGGACCGGCGCACACGGGAGGCCGGGGCTTGTGCAATCTACAAGGACCGACACGTAATCAGATATTGTTTGCCTCGTTCGTCGGCTCTGAAATCAATCGGCAGAAACTGCTTTATTACTTCAATATTCGTTAAAAGGTGCGTGGAAATCTCGTTGGTTGTGTATGCTCCGCCGGTTGAGAGGGCCATATAGACCAAAAGCTGGTCGGCCAAGAAGCGATCTGCGGCGGCGCCGCTGACCAGGAAATCGGCGGCCAGTTTAACGACTTCGCCGACGACTTTTTCGGAGGGCTTGCCGCGTTCACCAAAGGCGGTCAAGACGGTAGTCCGGCCGGCGCGGCAGATTCGAATCATCACGCAGTTGCCCGGCCCGTCGGAATCTTCGACCTCGATATGCTCGACTTCTTCAATATCGAGCTTGCTTTTTAGCAACAGCTTTTCCTGGCGCTGTGCAATCTGCGCCGGGAGTCTGGCGGTGTATATCCGGGCGCGGATTTCGGAGTTCTCGCCCAGCTCAGGAAGCTCAATAGTTCGAGGCTGCTTTTCCCGGCGCGGCTCAACGTTGAAAGTCATTTTTCCGCCGCCGGCCGGGAAGAAGCCGTGCTTTATCAGCTTGCAGCCGGCGGAAAAACCGGCTGTTGCGATAGCCGGCAGAAAAGTCTCGCTTAGAAAATCAAACGGCGGCGCCCACGGATTGTGCGTTCCGCCGGCGACGGTTACTCGCGATGGCTCTTGCGCGAGGAACAAAGCGGGCAGGACCGTTTGAATCACCAGAGACGCGGAGCCTGCCGAGCCTATATCAAAATGATAGTCGCCGCTTCGGACGGGGCCGGGCTGAAAATCAAGGACTTGCGAGCCTAAGGAATCGCCCCGGCATCGGCCGCTGCTAATTTCGCACGCGGCGTGAACGCAGCTCAAATGCTGCTTGGCGAGTCCGGGATTGCGGCGGGCGGCGCGGATATTCTCGATGCGCAAGGGCCTGCCCGTTATGCAGGACAAGGTCAGGCTCGTCCGCAGTATCTGGCCGCCGCCCTCGCCCTTGCTCCCGTCGATAAGAACCGCTTCCATACTATCCTTCACCAAAATCCGCTTGGGCGTCGCCGACGACAAGACAGCGGATTTGCCCGGTGTCGAGCTTAGGGGCCTTGACTACAACCAACCCGTCGGCATCCCCACACGTCCCACTGGGGACTCCCAGCGGAGGGGTCCGAGGGGCCTGCCATTTGCGTATCACGCCTACAGCGAGGTCATCGCCTTTGTGATTGCGAAGTCCGACGAGCCGGCCGGGCAGGTCCTGCGGCGGAACGTCACGCCCGCCCTGGACCGACAGGTCGGCCAGGCTCAGATTGTAACAGGCCGAATCGCGAAAATATATCTCGAATTGGCGTTGTCGATGCCTGCACCGCTGTTGCGGCGATTTGACGGATATTGACGCGGGCGACTGAACCGGCTCCACGCGCGAACCACAAAATTTCAGGCCCGCAAGGATATCACTTAGCTCATTGGCCCGCTGCACCATGATAATCACGTCGGGCGTCAATACGTGCTGCACCGTCCACCACAAGGCATTCGCCGGCGGCCCGGCGATAAAGCCGGGCGTGTCAATTAAGATCACTTCGGCGAGCTTCGCCGCCTGTTCGACACAGCGTGTCAAGGCGGCGGTAAACTGGAGCAGATGGCCGACGGGCGTTATGTCGCCGACAAAAGCGATGACGCCCGCCCCGTTAGAAATTCTCTGGTGGGGGGTGCTGGCCGTGTGGGGGGTGGGATTTCTAACGGGGCCCGGCTCAACTACGGACAAATCGAAATCGGGATTATCGACGACGGCCCAGCCCACCGTCGAGGGCGGGCCGATATGCGACTGCCCAATATCGGCATCGACTATGGCAACGGGCCGGCTTTGCGCTATCCTGGCAGCCAGGGCCAATGCGAGGGTGGTCTTGCCCGTATCGGCGCCTCCGAGAATCAGGCACGCACCTCTTTCGAGAAGGCCCCGCCTTTGAAAATCCTGTGCTACTCTGTCGGCCCAATCCTCAGACATCAAAGCTCACACCTCGCAAACGGCAGCATCTGCAGAATCTTGGCAGAACTCGGCGACATATCTGCTGCCACAAATATTAGTCTCGAAATCCAAAATCCGAAACCCACAGGATGGGTGGCGCCACAAATCCAAAATTCAAATGCTCAAACGTTCAAGATGGCCCGTTTGGGTCATTTGGATTTTGGTCATTTGAGATTGTTTAGTATTTCGAGCTTCGTGCTTCGTATTTGTCCCTTTAGGGTCTTTTGCTCTTGACGAATCCTCTGATCTTCGAGAGTGAGAAGGTGTTGAGCACGTCGCTCTTTGTCGCCCAGCCTCTGGCGGCGGTTGCGGCGCCGAAGCCCATCAATCCGAGGGCGGCGGCGCTGTGGGCGTCGGTGCCGATGGCCAGCTTGACGCCCGCCTCGACGGCCAATTTGCAGTGAACGTCCTTGAGGTCGAGGCGCTGCGGGTTCGCGTTGACTTCGAGGGCGGTATGTGTTTGGGCGGCGTGGTCGATTACGGCGGCGATGTCGAGGTCCATCGGCTCGCGCTGGGCGATGAGCCGACCCGTCGGGTGGGCGATGCAGTTCACGTACGGGCTGTCCATTGCCTTGAGCATCCGCATCGTGACCTTTTCACGGTTGCCGCCCATAGCAGAATGTATCGAAGCGACAACAAAATCAAGCTCGGCGAGGAGCTTGTCGTCGAAGTCCAGAGAGCCGTCGGCAAGGATATCAACCTCGCTGCCCGCCAATATGGTTATGCCCTTAGTCTTATCATTGATTTTTCGGATTTGTTCAATCTGGCGGGCGAGCTGTTTGGGTCCCAGGCCGTTGGCAATGGATGATGAGCGCGAATGGTCGGTGATGCAGATATATTTATAGCCCAGGTTTCCGGCGGCCTCGGCAAGCTCCTCAATCTCGCAGCGGCCGTCCGAGGCTGCTGTATGGGCGTGAAAATCGCCCTTGAAATCACTCAGCTCGATGAGCTTGGGGAGTCGATGCTCCCTTGCGGCCTCGACTTCGCCGCGGTCTTCGCGCAGGACCGGGGCAATGTAATCAAGCCCGAGCTTTTTGTAAATCTGCTCCTCAGCGGCGCCGGCAATCATCCTCTCGCCCTTGAACAGGCCGTATTCGTTGAGCTTCAGGCCGGCCTTGACGGCGATTTCCCGCAGACGGACGTTGTGCTGTTTCGAGCCGGTGAAGTACTGGGCGGCGGCGCCGAAACTGGCCTTTGGCACGACGCGGACGTCCACGTGGATGGCTCCGGCGGCGGTTTGGATAATGGCCGAGCCTTTTGTCGGCCCGGAGGCAAGGACCTCCTGCACGAAGGGGGCTTTGGTGAAGGCCTCAACGACCCGAGCGGGGGCGTCTTTTTTGCCGGGTGCGCCGACGAGTATGTCAACGTCGCCGATAGTCTCGGCACAGCGGCGGAGCGAGCCGGCCGCCTGAACCTTCAAATTTCCAGGCAATGCCCGCAGCATCTCGCCGACGATTTCGGCGGCCTCGAGGGCCTGGTCGAGGCGAATCCTGCCGGTCGATTTTTCGAGAAAGTCGATGCCCCTGGCAATTACGGCGGCCTTTTTGTCGCCGAAGCCGGGGAGCTGGGCGAGCGACCCGGTCTCGATGGCACGCTTTAGGTCGGCGATGTTGGCGACTTTCAACTGCTCGTAAACCGCCTTTACACCCTTAGGCCCGATTCCCGGTATCCGCAGCAGGTCCAACAGGTCGGGCGGTATCTTTGCAAGGAGGTCCTGGTGCGCGGTTATCCCGCCGGTCTTAACGAATTCTTCGATTTTGGCGAGGCTCGATTTGCCAATGCCGGGCATCTCTGCAAGCCGGCCGCTCTCCAACAAGGTCTCGACGTCGGCGGGGGCATCCGCGATAATCCGGGAGACTTTGCGGTAGCTGCTAATACGGAACGGGTCCTCGCCGAGGATTTCCATGACGTCAGCCATTTGGCTGAACAGGTCGCTCAGAATCGCATTTTTCATAGAGGCGATTATATCGCCGCGCTACCGGAATAAAAACGATATTTCCCGGGCCTCCGCGCCAAGAGCAGCATAGTCAATGCCGGTTCGTTTGAGCAGCCTCGGAATGAAGCAATACGGATTTTAATCGACTGTGAGGCGTCACCGGTTTGTCATCCTGAGCCGCAGGCGAAGGATCTGCGCGCCGAATAAGGATTCCTCAGACGCGTGGCCCAGATCCTTCACTCCACTGCGTTTCGTTCAGGATGACATGCTGCATACGAGAGAATAGTCAAAATCCGGGCAAGGGGTCCTGACGGGCCGGGGGACCGCCGGGATGGAATCGTGGAGGGATGAGGTCATCGAAGACATCGACGGGCCAGAATCGCAGCCGCTCCATACCCTGGGGAACGCTCTGGCGATACTGCACATAAGCGCAGACCTTGCCTTTCGTCGTATAGGATACGCTGCCGGCCCGCACGCCGAAGACTTTGAAACCCATCAGTGTGCAGTCTTCAAGATCGACGTGGAGCTGCCTGCCGTCTTTGCAGCCGCAGCATATAATGCCGGTCGATGGAGTGCCGTGAGGCTGCGAGAAATTCAGGACAATAAGACGACAGTTTTTGAACTTAACGCGGGTGTAGAGGTCATCGACGCCGGGCCACCCGGCCTGGAGGGCGTTGTCGGGGCCGACCAGGGTGCAATTCTCGAAAGTCGCGTGGGCGGAATCGGGCATTGCGGCGCTTTCGCCGCGGACGTAGGCGGCCCCGGCATCGCCCCACCAATCGAGGTTCATAAAGTAGCAGTTGCGGAAGAGGACCGGCTCACCAGGTCTGGGGGAATGCGCGATGACGGCGGCGCCGGCGAACCGGCCTATGCCGACGCAGTCTTCGACGAGGGCGGAGAACTCGGCTCCCTTCTGACAGGTAATGTCCCAGCCGATTCCCCCTTCTGAGCCGGTGACATAGAGTCCCCGAAATATCCAGCGGTCCCAAATGACGCCTGAGAAGCCCGGGTCGCATTTCCATGCACCCCACCAGTCCACACTTTTGAGGCCCCACTCTTCGGCAGGGTTGCCGGAGTCGAGAATCATAAAAGTCGGGTTGCCGGTGGGAGCATCGGGGTTGGTCCGGACGATCACTTCAGGGGCGCCGGAATCAATGACAACGCGGCCCGATGCGCCTGAGCCGAGCCTGCCGTCAACGTCGCCGACAAGCAGGTTATATGAGCCGGCGGCGCCTTTGAAGGCAGGATAAAGATTGGCTTCGGAGTATGTATCCGGCCGGACAATAACGCGGTGGCCTCCTTTATCATCCGGTACGGCGAGCAAAGCCGCCTGAATGGTGTGGAGCGCCTTTTTCCAACTGCTGCCGTCGGAATTTTCGCCCAGTTTTGATACGTAGAGAGCGGCGCCTGTACGGCCGGCATAGTCCGAGGCGGCAGGGTCATAGGCTTCTGCAAACGAATTGCACGCAAGCAGAACGAGAACGAGGAAATGAAGTGCAAAACCAAGCGCATTATGAAAGTATCTTTTTCGGGACATAAAAAATCTCCTGCGAACAGGCTCGGCAGAAGCGCTGCCATACTCT
>Ga0315288_10009963_pt1 | contig 11971 bp, 12 predicted proteins | sample YL17G11_20_MG_FD_203454 | JGI IMG/M metagenome (GOLD analysis project Ga0315288, IMG submission 203454) | Sediment microbial communities from Yellowstone Lake, YNP, Wyoming, USA - YL17G11_20 | ecosystem: Environmental > Aquatic > Freshwater > Lake > Sediment | place: USA: Wyoming | collected...
GTAAAGTCCCAGGTCCTCCACCTTATTGGTGAGTTGTTTCAACCGCTGGGAATAATCGCGCATCACTATCCGATTAAAATCCGGGATATTATTCAGTAAAGACAGAAATTGCATAGCCGGGATGGCTATTACGGTGGTTTGTTCCAACGTACGCACACTGGCCGGGTTGTGTTTCTCCTCCAAAAAGAAGGGGGCGGTGTTGAAACCCTGACCAGCAGAAAGCAATGCCAGCACCTGTTCCCTCCCGGAAAGCGCTAGACGAAATACTTCCACCTTTCCAGAAAGGACGAAGTACGCCGATTGAGCTTCATCGCCCTCATGCAGAATAATCTCACCTGCGGGAATGGTTTTGTTAATGGAAGCAGCAGCAATCTTTTTCAAGTCATCCGCTGACAAATTGGTAAAAGATGACAAACGTCTGAGGTCATGAAAAAGATCAGTTTTCATGAATTGATTTTAGTTGGATTATTCGAAAAATAAAAGAAAACATGGTGTATTCGCCAAGAAAATTGTATTCCATAGAATTTCTTATTTTGATTCCCAAAAACAGAACCAGGATAATTTAAAATCTCTCTTATAATCATTAAGAGCATGAATTCCTTTAGGTTCTTCTTTTCAATATTTTTCACCCTATTATTTGTAACTGCCTGCCGGGTGCAGAATATTCCTATATCAACGAGTGGAATCAAGGTCTTGGCTGCTGAATCCTTTCTGGCGGATATTGCCCAACAGGTGGCTGGCGGGCGAAACCAAGTGGATGGTTTGATACCGGCCGGTCTTGACCCACATTCCTTTGAACCCACACCCCGGGAAATGGCAAAAGTTGCAGATTGCGACCTGCTCATTATCAGCGGCGCTGGATTGGAGGAATGGCTGAAGGGCATTTTAATAAACATTGGCGGAAGTAAGAAGATCATGGAAGCTTCGACTGGATTGCAAAGCAATAATGGTGATCCGCATTTCTGGCTGGATCCAATCAACGTGACTACCTATGTTAATAATATCCGTGATGCACTAATTTCAATTGACCCGCAAGGGAAAACCGCATATTCGTCCAATGCAGAAGCCTATATCCGGCAATTGCGAGAACTGGATGCCTGGATTAAAGATCAAGTGAGCAAAATTCCGCCTGCCCAGCGGTTGCTGGTGACCAATCATGAGACACTGGGATATTTTGCAGCCCGTTATGGTTTTCAGGTTGTAGGTTCTCTCATCCCCAGCCTCAGCACCGACGCATCCCCTTCAGCGCAACAATTGGCGCAATTGACCGATGCCATCCGCTCCACCACCGCCAAAGTGATTTTTCTTGATGTTGGCAATAATCCTCAGTTGGCAGATCAAATTGCCTCCGAGACACAAGCCGAGGTGGTTACGGAGCTATACAGTGAATCCCTAAGCCCGGCTGATGGCCATGCACCTACTTACATCGCCATGATGAAATATAATGTTTCAATAATTGTGAGCGCCTTACAATGAACCATCAACCAGCCCGGATTGATATTGACCATCTTACCGTCCTCTACGATGGCACACCTGCCATAGAGGATTTATCTCTGCAAATACCGGAAGGCACCAGAATCGCTGTGGTCGGACCCAATGGAGCAGGAAAATCCACCCTTTTTAAGGCACTGGTAGGTGAGCTGCCCATCCATTCCGGATATATCAGCATCCACTGCCAGCCGCTGGGTACGCACCAGGACTGCGTGGCTTATGTGCCACAGCGTGAAGAGATCGACTGGCACTTTCCGGTAACCGTGGAGGATGTAGTCATGATGGGACGCTATGGGCGGCTTGGCTGGCTGCGTAGAGCCAGCGATCAAGACCGACACGTGGTGGCGCGCAGTCTTGAGCAAATTGATATCAGCAATCTAGCACAGCATTCCATCAGTGACCTCTCCGGCGGGCAGCAACAACGTGTTTTTCTGGCGCGTGCCTTGGCCCAAGAACCGCATATCCTATTGTTGGATGAGCCTTTCAATGGGGTAGATGCACCCACTCAGGAAGCCATTTTTGCTGTATTGGACGACCTAAAAAAACAAAAAGTGACAGTGATGGTCTCCATCCATGACCTCAATCAGGCCATGCAGTATTTTGACCATGCGATTCTTCTCAATAAATCCCTGATTGCCTTCGGGCCTCCCAAACAGGTTTTCTCCAGCCGCAATATCCGGTCGGCTTTTGCAGATAAAGTCATGGTAGTGGATGGCGCAGCGGTGACGGATGACTGCTGTCCTCCGCCACCTGATAAAGTAAGGAGAAAGCGATGATCGATTGGCTTCTGCATCCCTTGACTTATGCATTTATGGAACGCGGCCTGCTGGCGGCAGTGATGGTGGGCGTTTTATGCTCGGTCATTGGCTGCTATGTGGTTCTGCGTTCTATGGCTTTTCTCGGGGATGCCATGGCGCATGCCATCCTGCCAGGCATTGCCATTGCTTATCTATTCAAAGGAAACCTGACCATCGGCGCTCTGGCAGCGGCAGTGGTAGTGGCTCTGGGGATTGGAGCATTCTCCCAAAGCGGGACAATTAAGGAGGATACTGCCATAAGCATCATGTTCACGGCTGCGCTGGCGCTGGGAATCGCCCTGATCAGTTCCATCCGCACTTATGCAGTAGACCTCAGCCATATCCTGTTTGGCAATGTGCTGGGGGTGAGCCCCAACGATTTGTGGCTGACCGCAATCTTGGGAGCGATAATCCTGGTCATCACTTTGATCTGTTACAAACCCTTTTTAGTGATCACCTTTGACCCTCTGCTGGCAAGCACCATGCACCTCCCGGTGCAATTTTTACGCAATTTATTACTGGTGCTGCTGGCATTGACCATTGTCACCTCCATGCAAACCGTCGGGGTTGGACTGGTGGTAGCCATGCTGGTGACACCTGGCGCCACTGCCTTCCTACTCACTAAAAGACTGCCGGCAATGATGGGGCTGGCTGCCCTACTTGGCGCGCTTTCCAGCCTGGTGGGACTATATATTTCTTATTATTTAAATATCGCCTCAGGGTCAACCATTGTATTGACTGCCACCCTGTTTTTTCTATTGGCTTATTTATTTTCACCCAGAAAAGGGGTCTTTAAGAACTGGGGCAAGAAATGAGTATATGTTGATCTACTGGGGTTTAATTAATCCCTCAACCGTGTCCATGCCAATGAGTTGCCTTCCATGAAAATAGCCATTATAGGTGCCGGTCCGGCCGGGATGATGTCAGCCCTCGAAGCGCGCAAGAAACAGGCAGAGGTTCTTTTAATTGATGCCAATCCGAGCGCAGGGCGTAAACTGGCTGCTACTGGCAGCGGCCGCTGCAACCTCACCAATACTCATGCCCAACCTGAAAGCTATCACACATCTTCCCCGAAGAAACTGAAACAGATTTTTTCCAAATTTGGGAATAAAGATTTAATCGCCTGGCTTGAAAACCTGGGTATCTTTACTTACGCCACCGAAGATGGTTGGGTCTATCCGCTTTCCAATTCTGCCCAGAATGTGGTGGATATCCTGGCAGCTTATTTAATTGAAGCCGGGATTGAGATACACCTGCAAACATTCATCACCGATCTTCAACTCAAAGGGAATAAATTCAAGCTTTGCACTCAAGATTCCTCTCGCTCATTTATTGCGGAGCAGGTGATTATCGCAACAGGCGGACCTGCCTTTCCTCAGTTGGGCGCAAGAGAAAACATTTACACAATCCTTAAGAGACTGGGACATACCATCTTACCAGTTAAACCAGCTCTAGCACCAGTGTTAACGGATGCCAAAAGCTTTCATAAATTGCAAGGAGTAAGGTTGGATGCTGGCATAACCTTACTGGTGGAAGGCATGGAAATCGGAAGATCTATTGGAAATATCATTTTTACCAGTTGGGGATTAAATGGCCCCGGAGTTATGGATCTCAGCTATCTGGTTAGTCTGCATGTTAATGAAGCACTGGAATTTAGGTTGGATTTTTTACCCAATCAACCTGAGCGATTGCAGGAACTCATTAAAAAACAAATTCAAAGCAACATACCCCTCTTTATCTTATTGGAATCATTTTTACCCGCCAAAGTTGCTTATTTTATTTTGGAGCAACGCCGGATACCTGTAGAAAAAACGATCAAACAAATGAGCGAATCTGAAATCTCCAGGGTGCTGCAAGCATTACACAATCAACAAGTACCTATCAAGGGGGTCAAAGGTTTCAAAGAATGCCAACTCTCGACCGGCGGAGTGCCGCTTTCAGAAATTGACCCGGATTCCATGCAATCATTGAAAGTTCCAGGGTTATATCTGGCAGGTGAAATTTTGGACGTAAACGGTCCTTGCGGAGGTTATAACCTTCAGTGGGCTTTTACCAGCGGGTTTGTGGCAGGCAACCACATTCAATAATTGAAAGAAGGTTCTGTTTACTAGATCTTCAATAATAATTTTTAGTAAATTAAGCTCAAGGCAATGTTGTAGGAATGGTCGCTGACCCGTTCCAGGTTGCGCAGGGTTTCAACAAAAATCGGGTCTGCTTCCGGCTGGCAGAGCCCCTTTCTTATACGTTCCACATGGTTGCGCTTGAATCTTTTCTCCATTTTATCCACTTTATCTTCACTTTGTACAACCTGCTCAACGAGGGTCCGGTCATTTTTCCTGAATGCTTTTAAGGATACTGCATAAGTTTCTCCAACGATATGAAAGAGCTCCTTTAATTCCTTACGAGCATATTTGCTGAATTTAATTTCTTTCTTATCCATCTGTCTGGCGAATTCTGCCAGATTAACGGCATGATCACCCACCCTTTCAATATCGGTCACCAAATGCTTCAGTCTCTCCAGCATGGCATGCTCTTCGGGGTTTAGTTTATCTCCAGGCACATCTTCCATAAATTTAGTTACAATGTGGCTAATCTGGTCAATTTCAGGTTCCTGCTCCAGGACAGCCAGGGCAAATTTCATTTTCCCCTGCAGGTAGCTTTTTTCCGCATCCTTGAGCATTGAATGAGTTAGACGCCCCAACCTGAGAACTTCCTCTTTTGCCAATGAAACAGCGACGAAAGGGGTGCTAAGAAATCTTTCATCCAGGTATTTGGTTAATTTTTTCTCCGCTTTGGCTTCACCACCGGGAATGATTCTTTTTAGAAACCTGGCGAGCAGTGTGACCAGGGGAATCATCAAAGCGCTGACGATGATATTGAAAATGGTATGGGCATTAGCAATTTGGCGCGGCAGATCCGATGATGTCAACGTAATTAAGTTAGTGAATGGGGCAATAAAAGGCAGGAAAAGCAATACACCGCCAATATTGATAAAAATCTGGGCATAGGAAGCCCGTTTGGCGTTCACCGTAGATTGAATGGATGCCAGCCAACCCATGATGCATGAGCCGATATTTGCGCCAAGGATGAGGGCGATTGCCACCGTCAGGGTGATGCTGCTGCTTTTCCCTAGAGCAATGATCAATCCAGTCATGGCGGTACTGCTTTGAATGGCCGCTGTAAAGACCGTACCAATTATCACACCCAGGATGACATTGCGGCTTAGGGTCAAGAGCAAATCCTGAAAAACAGGCAATTGGCTGAAAGAACCAGCCGCTGCAGACATCATATTCATGCCGACAAAGACCATGCCAAAACCAAATAATGGCTGGCCAATCTGCTGCCATTTTTTATTTTGATTAAAGAACATCAGGTAAAAACCAAGGATCAGGAAAATTAAGTTGAATCCGCGGATATTAAAAGCCACCATCTGGCCAGTGATCGTTGTACCTATCTCCTGCCCAAGCATGATTCCGATGGCTTGTTCCAAGCTCAGTAGACTGGCATTGATCAGGCCGATCATGGTCACCATTAAAAGACCGCTACTTTGCATCATCGCAGTAGCCACCACACCAAATAAAAATCCTTTGAATCGATTGCCTGTTGCTTTTTCTAAAAGGGAAAGAAACCTGGCACCAGCTACTTTTTCAAGCCCTTCACTGAGCAAATGGACGCCATAGATGAATAGCGCCAATCCCCCAAAGACCTGCAACAGCGTTTGGAAGATATCCACCGGGTTACCTCATCAAATATTTATTTTCCGGGAAATATTTTTTTACCAATAAACCAGATAGTAAATGCCAATATCATACCTGCCATAAAGATGGCTTCGCGCAATTTGACATTGGTAGCTTTGGGATTGTATTTATCATAAGCCACGAAGGTACTGACCGCAACAGGGAAAAAGCCAATGCCGCTGATCAATCTGCCCTGGGTGATGCCGGTGATACCGATGACAATAAAAGCAACACCGACAACCCAAAGATATTTGTGATAAAACATGATCGCTTCCTCTTGGTAAAAATCTAATGACTATTTAGTTTAGCATGATTTAATAATCATTGCTTTTATCTTAATTGACCTTAGCTTAATTTGCACCAGATGAGCGTTTCGGTTTCCATAACATCATTAAAACCGCAGCCAACAAAGACAAGCTGGCACCGAAAAGAAAAGGTGCAGATGGACCCAGACCTGACCAATTGCCAACACCCTGCCAGAGAATGCCAGCAATTAATGAGGCTGGGAATGCAAGCAGACCTATGATCGCATTATAGGTACCGTATGCCGTGCCGCGCAATTCAACTGGGACAATGTCCGCCAGCATAGCATTGGTTGTTCCATAGGCCAATCCATAAAATAATCCATAAACCCCGTAAAGCACCCACACCTGCCAACCGGCTTGCGCCAGCCCAAAGCCAAAATACACCAGCGCATACACCAGCCAGCCACCGACGATCAGACGTTTTCGTCCAATCCGGTCTGAGAGTGAACCAGCTGGAGTGGATACAAGGGTATAGACCAGATTAAAAGTGATCAACACACCCATGATGCCCACCACGTTCAATCCCAATCCCTGAGCACGAAGGGTAAGAAAAGCGTCCGAGGAATTGCCCAGGGTGAAAATGCTGACAATGACCATGAAGCTCATAAAGTTGCTGCCCAACGCCTTGAAAGCAAATTTCGGGGCTGCCCGTTGAGTTTTTACCGGTACATCCCTGGCACCAATCATCAGGGATAGTACCGCAAGAAAAGCCGGCAGCAAACTGATCAAGACCACAAGATGAAAGGTCTCCACACCCAATTTGAGCGCGGCGGACTGTGCCATCCAGATGACCAGCAAGGCGATGGTCAAACCCAGCATGGCTCCAGCGGTATCCGCTGTACGATGAAAGCCAAAAGCCAGCCCGCGCTGTTTTTCATCAATCGAATCCGCCACCAGCGCGTCCCGCGGCGCGGTGCGGATACCCTTACCAATGCGGTCCATCCAGCGGACACCGGCAATGGCACCCCAGGTATTGGCAATATAAAAGAAAGGTTTGGAGATGGCAGATAAGCCGTAACCAACGACAGCCAGCCATTTTCGGGCACGCAATTTATCAGATAACCAACCGGAAAAAAGTTTAAGGATGCTGGCTGTGGATTCGGCAATACCTTCAATCAGCCCAATCACCGCTGTCTTTACCCCAAGCACATTAGCCAGGAAAAGTGGGATGAGATTAATGACCATTTCACTGGAAATATCCATAAAGAAACTGGTTAAACTGACAGCCCAAATATTCCGGGGAAGTTTAAAAATATTGTGGTTTGATTTTTCTTCTTTCATTGTGGCTCCTCATTGATCTCTTGGACAAGTTCATTGGCTTTACTTCGCACTTCTGCCAATGCTTTTTTCCCTTTTAGAGTGATCAGGTAATAGCGCCGCAGTTTACCATTCACCAATTTTTTATGACTGGTCAGAAACTGTTTACCCTCCAACCCATGCAATATTGGATAAAGCGTACCCGGCCCCACCCGGTATCCATGCCGGGAAAGTTCAGCCATCAGTTCCAGCCCAAAGACCTCCTCCCGACTGGCATGGTAAAGGATATGGATGCGAACAAAACCCAAAAAGAAATCCGGCAATAAAGTGTCTTTCATTATCGTTTCTCGATATTGAATTCCGATATTATCAGTTTCACAACCTTTTTGTCAAGGTCTCGTATATTAACTAAACCATCAACAGTGGTAATATTTGCATCATTATTTGTGGAGGAAGAAATGAAATTTTTAACCCGCTGGGTGATTACTGGGTTGGCTGTATTCGCTGCTGCCTTCATTGTCAAACCAGGGATTAGTGTAGAAAGCAACGGTTGGGTAGTTTATGCGGTGATGGCATTGATTTTAAGTCTGGTCAATACATTTCTAAGGCCAATCCTAAAATTCCTTTCCTGCCCCTTGATCCTCTTGACCCTGGGAATTTTCGTGCTGGTCATCAACGGGCTTACTTTCTGGCTGGCTTCCAAGATCGCGGTCAACTGGTTCCATGTTGGTTTTTATGTGGATGGCTTTTGGCCAGCATTCTGGGGAGCCCTCATTGTGAGCGTGGTTTCCATTTTCTTCAACTTGATTATTAAGGATGAAAAATAAGGAGAAGTAAATTTCAGCTTAAAATGCACCAGCTGATTGAGCTGGTGCATTTTTTTTAAACTACTGTTCCAAATACACCACCATATTTCCAAGAATCTTCCACGAATTCTCAAAATAACGGGTAGGAATATCATAGAACCTGCCATTATTCATATAACGGATGGATTCCTTAGTATAGCCGGTAACAATAACCACATGTTCATAGGCGGCTACGGTTACTTTTCGACCTTGTTTATCAGTATATTCATAGGGCACCCCGCCTACTACATTGCCAACAACCCAGGCAATCACAGGCCGGTTGGCAGCAATTTCTATTTTTAATTGATCCAGGGTAAACTCTTTCACACTGCGGGCTTTCATTCCGTACCCGCTACGCAGTAAATTTGCCACAGGGAAAGCATGCACACCATAAGAATACGGCGGCACCTGCCCCCAGGGATCCGTCACACTGCCCACAAAACCGTAATCAGGGTTATCTGAGACGGGCAGTTGAAATTGAAAATTGGACTCATGCACTTCAACACCAAAATAATGCGCCCAATCTCTAACCACCGCCGCTTCGCAGCCAATTGCAAAATACTGGTGGTGCCCCCAGATGTTCCAAATGAAGTACTTCACCGGCAAGCCGATAACAGCCGGTGCAGGAGTTACTGCACTGCCCTGGATTGGCTGTGTGACTTCCACTGCCTGCGGATTCACTGAAAGAGTTTCACGCAAATTGGATACTGCTTGATGGGTTTCTTGATCCTCATAGGTTTGAAGAGTGGCTTTGACAATTTGGTTCATTGGCAGAGTGACCTGGGAGGAATTTTCCCGGGGAGCACTTTGGAAAATCAAATAAGCGATTATTAATAATCCGATCAGGATCAGTCCACCGATGATGACCAAGGTTCTCTTCATAAAAATAAATGATAATCGATTGCTTTGAGATGAGACAATCCTGAAACATTGACAGAGATGATCAGATTCCAGAAAGCGGAGGTTTGTTATCCGGCAATGAGTAGACCTGGATAGCGGCATCACCGCCCACGGGACAATGAAACTCGCACACCCCGCAGCCAATACATTTCTCACGGATCACATGTGGTTTTAATAGGCTGGCATTTCCTACCTGTCCGAGTCCCTGCCCTTCTCCCTGTTCCAACACCACTGCCTTATCCGGCAGGGGGCACATTTCTTCACAAACAATACAAGAGGTGTTGTAAGCCCAGGGCAGACATCGGTCACGGTTGATGCTGGCCAGACCCATAGGTGCGGCATGCTTTTCCTCCAGGGTGATCTTGGGAATAGCACTGGACGGGCAGCTCTGGATACAGGCACTGCAGTTATACACGCAGTAACCCAGACGCGCCATTAAATGTGGAGTCATTAAGTTTTCCCAGCCACTTTCCACCAGACTGGGTTGAAGCCCCTGGGTTGGGCATACCCGAACGCACTCCCCGCAGCGGATACATAAAGATTCAAAATCAGTCAGGGTTGCTCCGGGTGGACGGATGAGATGCTCAGGAGAACGCCGTGCAATGGGTTCGATGCCTGCCAGGGTAGCCCCAGTGATTGCGGCTGCAATTGTGACCAAAGCATCACGACGGCTGGGATCATAGGAATGCTTTTCCGCTGGTTTCCAATGCGGCAGCTGCCAGCGAAAAGAAACATCTCCCTGATTGCAGGACTTTACACAGTCAGTGCAAACGATACATTCCGCCGAATCACTGCAGTAACCGTTTCGCGGGTCAATCGTTCCGGTTGGGCATTGGGCACTACACAAACCACATTGTTTGCAAGGTTGATGCACTTCCCGCCGTAATAAAGAATATCGGGAGAGCCAACCCAGCAATCCACCCAATGGACAAAGGTAGCGGCACCAAAAGCGTTCCGCTGACCAATTTAGAGCAATCAATCCAAGGAAAAAGAGGAAAATTGGGAAAGCGGCAATAAAGACCGATTGGATATTATGAAAGAGCGGCACTATCAGTACGGCATGAATGGCATCCAGTATAGGCCAGAGCAATTTGAACTGAAAAAGAAAATTTTCAAGACTAAAAGTGCCATACCTCAACGCCGGCCAGATGGCACCAGCCATAGTACGGGTGAGAATGGTATTAGGATCGAGGAAAATCAGCGTCTGATTTCCAAGGACCGCCAGGGCTAAAGTCGCCATTAGGAGAAAAAATTTCATCTTTCTCCAAGTCGGCGAAGGTTCGCTTACCTTGATGGTAATTTTCTTTTTATGAGGTGAGGTCCACTCCAAAATTGTTCCCAATGGGCAGAACCATCCGCACCATACGCGCCCAAAAACAAGTGTAACGAATACAGTTCCAATCGCCAGAGCCAGTGTCGGGATAATCAGGCGGCCGGCCAGCATGGCAGTGACTGCCACCAGGGGGTCCAGACGGTAAAAAAGATCTCCAAGCGGGGAAGACTGGACCAGATATACTGATTGGGTGAATAAAAAGATAAACAAGCCCAGCACTAAAACCTGGGTAAGTTGCCGCAGGCGCTGCCAGGTTGCAGCTTTCAAACAGCCAACTCCTCTATTTTTATGGAAGATAGGTCATCGGTGCCAATTCCCATCCTTGAAGCCAATTTGATGTAGCCAATATCAGCTGCTGTTTTGCCAAATAAGGTACAGGCATAAGCATCGGCAGCCACAATATCCTGGCTGGCAATAATTGTTTTGGTGAGTTTAACATCATTCAGGTTTCCACCGGTAGGCCCGTTCCGGGTCAGGATGCGATAGGCGTCCACAACCGTAAGATCAGGACGGACCAGACTGGTGATATCAGCGATGCGCTGATGTAAATTTTCATGAATCAGGTTACGCCTTTGCAAAGTACCCATCAGGTTCTTGCAACCCAGAGTCAAACCTGCCTCACCATGGTGTTTAGCGATGGGTACATTAATCAGGACATCCGCATTAAGCACCTCCTGATATACCCACCACTTTTTAATATCCACACCTTGCGGTATGGGTGTTTCAGCATATTTGGCAGGATTCATCACTTCCATTTGACCACCAGCAGCTGTGACTGCATCTGCAATCCCGCTCTTACGATATGCGCTTTCTGGTGATCCACCAAAAGGAGCATCCATCACCCGCACCCGCCGAGCGCCAGCCGACAGGCACTGCCTTACCAGTTCCGCAACAACTTCCGGATTAGTAGTGGCAGCAAATTCAAAGGTGTGATTATCGGTGCACATATTGGGCTTGATAATGACATCATTGCCTGTATTAACAAACCTCTGCATTCCACCGAGAGCTTCCACAACGCGGCGGGTTAATTCCGCCGGGCTTTCTCCTCTTGCCACAGCCAAATAGGTTTTTCCAACAGAACCATCCGTTTGAGTGGGTGATAAAGTTGAAGCAACCGGCAAACTGGTTTGAGTTGAATTGGAAAGAACGGGGGTTGGCAAATCATTTTTAGCACAGGCAATCAAAGCCGCCCCGGCACCGGCCATGCCAAGCCAGCAAATAAATTCACGTCGAGAGATAAGTTTCCTTATAGTCATGTTAAACTCCGAAAGAGTCAATTTATTAAATCAACCAGCCAGCATCGTAG
>Ga0315288_10009965_pt1 | contig 11970 bp, 28 predicted proteins | sample YL17G11_20_MG_FD_203454 | JGI IMG/M metagenome (GOLD analysis project Ga0315288, IMG submission 203454) | Sediment microbial communities from Yellowstone Lake, YNP, Wyoming, USA - YL17G11_20 | ecosystem: Environmental > Aquatic > Freshwater > Lake > Sediment | place: USA: Wyoming | collected...
TTACGCTGCAACAGTCGGCGCAGACGATCGACATGTTCGCGGGCACCGTCGACCCGTCAAGTGGCTCCGGTGTCGTGGCAGGGCTCGGGTCCATCTACTACCGCAACAACGGCACGACGAATGGCGAGCTTTGGCAAAAGACGCTTGCCGCCGCGACGGGGTGGTCGCCCATCTACGGCGCCCAAGTCATCGCCGGACAGAACGCGAACTTCAACTTCACGACATTCGCCCCCGGCACCATTATTTGCGTCGCAAGCTCGGCGGCGCGCACGGGTACGCTGCCCACTCCCGTGAAGGGCCTCCGCTGGACGGTCACGGATGCCGGCGTGCCAGGAACCTCGGGCTTCGCCACCTTCAACTTCACGGTGGCGCGCACGGGCACTGAAAGAATCGCAGGCGTCGCGGCCAACTTCGTCGCGAACACGAACCTGGCCACGCTGAATCTCATCTGCGATGGCACGGATTGGTGGCTCATCTGATCGAGAGACGGTTGACAACGTCTGACACAGCGCGTACTTTCGCGTCCGATGTCAGACAATCTCTCCCAAGGAGCCACCACGATGAAGAAGCAGAAGTCGCCGTTCTCGAAGCCGCAGTTCGTGAAGCCCGTGCCCGCCGCAGCCGATGTGTCTCCGACGGAGCCCGCTGCGCCTGCTCTCGCCAACGGTGAGTTCGCGATCGAGCCTGGTGATGCAGTGATCGTGCAGCTCGCGAACGAGCGGCTGATGAACGCGCAGCTGCACATGCAGAACCGCCAGAACGAGCTGAACTCGCTGCTCGCCCAGGTGCGTGCCAAGTACGAGGAGGCCGGCAAGTACACGATGTCGAGCATCGACATCGGTCGCGGCGTCATCGTGCGCGCACCTCGCGAGAGCTGAGCCAGGGAAATCGCGGTCGACCCTAGTTTTTTGTGAGCACCCGTCCTTTGCTCGCGCTAGACTGGGGGCGACCGTATGACCACCCCTCCTCGTGACGACGACGCGCCGGGTAGGTACGGCAGCACCACAGACGCGCCGGGTAGGTACGGCAGTGCTCCAGACATGGACGACACACGTACCAATCTAAGAGCTATGAGGGCAAGTCTCACCGAGCTACGCGCGATGCGCGCGGAGGACCGTGCGATGCGTGCCCGCTTGATCAAGTGGGCTGTCGGAACCATCGGATCCGTGCTGGCCATCGGCCTCATCCCGACGATGAAGATGTTGATCAGCGTTGGTGAAATCAGCGAGCAACAGCGCGCTGCCCGAGCAGACGTTGCCGAAGTCCTCACCGTGACCTCGACCCTCGTTCGCGATGGCGAAGTCACACGCACAAAACTCGACGAATCCGCACACGACCGCGCCGCCCTGCACGAGTCTCTTCGCTCGCTCGAAGCGAAAGTCTGGGAAGTCACGCGGCGGCAGCGGGAAGGAGCCCCATGACTGACGAACAACTGGCCGAGGAAGACACCCTCACGAACATCCGCGCCCTACGCGAAGACATCGTCGTCCTGCACTCGGCGGGCTCAAAGGACGGTGCGAAGCGACACAAGTTGATCGTGGTCGCGCTCGGTGCCATCTCCTGCCTGCTGATCGTGAGCGTGCTGATGGTCTCGCAGATGTTCCTCGGGGTCGATGCGATCCAAGAAGACCAACGCGCCACCCACGACAACATCGAACGCGTCCTCGTCGTCACCACCGCCCTCGCACGCGACGGCGAAGCAGCCCGCGCCGCCGCACAACACCCCGTCGGACACCCGACGATCGTCATGCCGCCCGGACTCCCCTCTACGCCACCCACCGCCCCTCTCGAAGTCCCGCGCCCGTCTAGAGAGCAACGATGACCGCACGGAAACACTCCAAGCGTCGGTCTTCTGTCCGTCGTAACGCAAGTGCGACTGAGAAGTTGGATCTGGGGGCGATGGGTATAGTGATACACCCGAAAGGAGATTGGCCGCGCCCCGTATACCCGCGTTTCGTCAAGTACGGTCCGAGCAAGCCAGGCTTCCAGCTACACACGACGCAGCGCTACGTCTACGTCGATCTGGTCAACGACAAGATCAAAGAAATCAAGGACGGAGCGACGCCAGCGGTGTCCACAGTATGGGCAGGCGGAGCGCGATGGGTGTTTGACGGTCATCACACGCTCGCAGCGTACTTGTTGTTGGGGGTGGAACCAAAGCTAGCGCGCTATGACAACGGTGGATCTGACTCAGTGCCCGCCCCACATCTCTTCAGGCGCACCCCGTGAGCTACTCACGCCTACCCGTCGGCACTTTTTCCGCAGACGCGAAGACCGCCATCCTCGCGAACCCGGACTACTTCGTCCGCTGGTACACGGCGAAGAGTCTCGCGCTCGTCGTGGCCGTGGCAGGCATCGCGTACATGGTCGGCAAAGAGCGCGGGCGGAGAAAGCCATGACAATCCCTCTCGAAGCCTTTCCCCCGGAAGCCGTGGACCTCGCCAAGAAGCTGAAAGTCCTGGTGCAGAAAGAGGAGTGGGAGCTTCTCGACGGCATTCTTGATGGGCTCGACTGTGCGTTTGTGGAAGGCACGCCGGAGGGGCGGAAGCAGGGGTGGTGGGTCGGTATCCACGTCGGCTTCCTGAACAAAGTCGCGCCGCAGATGCGGGAGCGGAGGTCGTTCAGGGAACTGATCTCTCGCTATCAAGCCGCGCTTGATGCTTCGCCCTTCCGTAACCTCCACCTTCGAGCGGAGACGGTATTCGGCATCGCGCCGCTGAGTCCGTCGGTGTCGTGACACCTGACATCCGCCCACTGCACCAACCGCGCTGGGCCGTCGTGCTGCGCCGCACGGTGCTCGCTGCGGGCGAATGGGCGATGGACGGGCTCTACGTCGTCGGGGCGGACAAGGCGGCTTCCTGGGCTTACACGGGCTCGCGGGCGGCGGCCTACTACATCGACGACAGAACCAAGAGGCGAGGATGACCGAACTGAAGATCGACCGCCGTCTCACACGCGAAGAAGTTCTCGCGGCTCTGAAGCGCGCTGCGCCCGGCGCGAACGAGCAGCTCCGTCGTCTCGATGAGGTCTTCCGGCTGACGCCCGAGCAGATGACGCGGCGGCTTCGCTAGGGGTAGCTGTGCGGGGCTTTGGCGTTCTCGGTCTCTTGTTCGTCGTTGGACATCTGATCCCACAGGAGCGTGAGCTGCGCCTGATCGGCGAGATCGTCTTCGGACTCTTCGGCGCCGGCAACGATCTCTCGGTAGCGCGCCTGAACCCTGGCATCGATCTCCAGGTAGCGTCGATAAGCGTCAGTCATTCCGGCCAGCTCCGCGAACCTTCCGCGTTCGCGGCTTTCTGTTCGTCGTCTGACAGCAACTCGAACAGGTCCATGAGCTGTGCGAGGTCTTGGCGATCGTCTTCGGGCTCCCACCCCGCGACAGAGCGCTTCACCAGGAGGCCGTCCACGATCTCTTGGTAGCGTCGGTAGGCGTCGGTCAGCAACAAGAGGTGCATCCGGGGGATGAGTAAGGATCCATCCGCACAGCTACGTACCCATCTCTTCCGGTTTCGCGCCGGTAGACTTCGTCGGCGAAGTTGAAGGCATCATAGATCGGTGTCCCTGACGTCTTCGAAAGAAACGCGACCCAGGTATCTCCGGTGCGAAAGAGGTGCGCTTCGACGAATCCTTCCGGGTGTCGATACGAGCACACGTAGTTCCCGTAGTTCCCGATCTCGTCGACTATTGATGGATTTTCGTGCCGCATAGGATCACTGGTTGAGCAGCTCCCCGAATTCGTCAGCAGCCTTGCGAATGTTCGCCAGGGTCGTCTCGTGCGCGGGCAGCGTCCCTGAGAGCGCTTCGAGGTAGAGCGCGGTGGTGTTGGGGTTCATGTGTCCGAGGAAGGCTTGGATCTCACGGAGCGTGACACCAGCGGCGTCGAGCTGGCGTGCAGACATATGCCGAAGGCCATGCAGCCGAATCTTGTCCCGCCGCCAGTTGAGGCCCGCTCGTTCGGCGGAAGCGTGCAAGATGGCCGCGAGCGAGTCGTGTGTGAGCGGCTCTCGTGACCCTGTGGCTGTGAAGAGCCCATCCTCCGCCGTGAGGTCGGCGATGCGCCCCGAGGCAATCCAGTACGCCTTGAGCGCTTGGTACACGATGTTCGGCAGCTCGTAGTGCTGCACACGCCCGCCCTTGACCGTGACCGTGTAGCGGCGAGGATCTGCTTGGAGGTCGATGTCCTTGATCTTCAACTTCGCCACCTCCGCTCGCCGCCTCCCGGTGAAGGCGTAGAACAGAAGGACGGCGCGATCTCGAAGCCCCTGCGCATCGTTCGGAATGGCCCGGTAGATGAGCAGAAAAGTATCCCACGGCACCGCCTTCGCCCTCGCGTACGGCGACACCACAATGTCCCGTCGCGGCACGTACCGAAAGGGGTTGCTCTTGCAGAGCGGCTCACCCTGCGTGTCCTGCGGCCGACAGAAGTAGTCGAACAACGACGAGCACGCCGCGAGCCGGAGCTGCACCGTCGCGTTCGCGAGCCCTTCCGCAAGCAGCCTGCGCTTATAGGCCACGCCATGCGCGATGGTCACGTCCTCGGGCGACACCCAGTCGAACTGATCGAAAAAACCCTTGATGCCCATGGCGTAGGTGCGGGCGGTGTGCTTGCTCTGCGCGGCCAAGAAGCTCGCAATCGCCAGCATCCACTGCTTCGCGCGCCGCTCATCCCCCTTGCCGAGGCGCTCGATGAGAAAGCGCGCGTCAGGGGGGATGATGTCGGCGATGGAGGTGTGCGGCGGCTCCACGCGTGGGGGGCGCTGGCGACTGCGGGGACCGGGGTTTTCTAGGCGGTGCACAGAGGGGGAGGGTAGCATGGGATCTGACAGCGGCGAAGCACCCGCGCCGTCGGCATGGTCGTGCGACCTCGGGCTCAAGCTCGCGCGTATCGAACGGCTGGACGAGGGGGGAGGGTAGCTTAGACAGCCGCAGCATGTCCGAGCAGACGACGAGCGTGTTTCCACGCTTCTTCTTCGTCCGCCGCGCACCACTCCGGCAACCGACCGATTGCAACGTAGTCGCCGTCGTGGTGCTTCACCAGTCGCGTCAACACGCTCGTCAGGTCTGCGAGCCGATCTTCGAAGGGACGCATAGTGCGCGGTCGATACGGGTGGGTCATTTTGCACCTCGTGCCGCGTCATAGGCGCACGGGAATCGAGATGCGCGCATGTTCTCCGGAATTGTTGAAGTGCGAGTTGATTAGGCGTTGTAGCGCCTCGCGCGCCTCTTCGACACTCACAACACCTACCACGGCGTCTGCGGCAATTTTATCGACCATATTCAGCTCCCGATGTGAAACGTCACGGTCCCGATGACGTGCTTGCTGTTGAAGCGCAGCGGCTTGGCCTTGACCAGCCTCTTCGTCTTGCGCTTGTTCTCAGCGCCGAAGGCATCGAGAAGCACCCGTGCCTCTGGGCTCGGCTCAAAGCAGAGGCCCTCGAAGACGAGGTCGGTGAGGTCGTGGCCCCACACCTTGCTGCCGCCCTGTCGGTTCATCAGGTTCACCTGCGTGCCGTTCGGGAGCTTTTTCTTGCCGATGATCGGCGCTTGCTTATGGCCCTTGCGCTTCCAGTCGGCGTCGTCGAAGGCGTAGACCTCGCGGTAAAGATCGTGCACGAGGCCGAACACATCGCCGATGCGCTTGGTGCTCACCTGGAGGGCACGCTCGTAGGGCTCGCGGAGGGGGTAGTCGAGTACGATCTTGACGCAGACCATCTTCCCCGGCTTGACCTTCCACTTCTGCCGCATCTGCTCGCCACCGAAGGCTTCGTCGATGCCCTCCGGCGCGGTGCGTGGGGTGATGGCTCGAAGCAGCTTGTCGAGGTCCGAGCCGAGTTCCGGTGCCCACCACTGCGCAAAGGCTTCGCGGATCGAGGAACCCTTGCGGAACGCCACCACCGGCGGATACCACGGCACCTTGTGCTGTTCGACGAGCTTGACGGATTTTTTGACGGACTTTTTGACCATGTTCTCCCCTTCTGAAGATCCCTACAGATCGCGAATGGTATGTGGGTCGATCACAGACACAGGCGAGACAGATCGACGCACCATGACGAACCCGCTCTCTTGCGCTGTCCTGTTTTTCTCTGCGTCGAGGAGTCTCTGTGTCTCGTTGTGGTGGTCCGGTCCGTCGAACTCGACCAGTATCTTCCGGGTCGGGAAAGCGAGGTCAAATATGTACTCACCGAGGTTGTACTCGAACTCGAAATGATCCCCCCGCTCTCGCAGAAACTTCTCCAGTGCCGCGTATTTCCACGCCTCCCGCTTTTTCAGAGTCTCGGAAGGAGAGATCAGATTACCGATGGAGGTCAAGCCACCTTTACGATTTCCAAGTCTCCTTGCTTCAGTGACGCTTCCACTGCTAGCGCATGAATGGGAGCAGAAACTCGCAGCCTTGTTATGGGTCGTCGAGACGAACGGTTTCTCGCAGTAGGGGCAGACCTTGACGACCTCCACTGATTTCCGGGGCCTGTTGCCCGCTATAGCTGCGCATCGCTGCCCGCAGTACAGCGCTCGTCCCAGTTTTTTCGAGCGATTGATCTCCCTGTTCTCTTTCGACGATTCTTCACCACATTCTTCGCAGCGTATTTTGCTTGTCGACACACGAACAGCATAACCTTTGTGTAGGCGGCTGTCAACGACCAATGTGTACTCGCTGGGTGGACCTGTCGCGAGTCGAACGCGAGTCCGAGATTTCTACTGAGATTGAGCACCACGCGCGTCTCCGAAATTCCGAGCCATTTGAGGCTGACTCGTGGTTCCCGATGGACCTTTTCTTCACCTTGAACCGACGGGTGATAAGTCCGCCGGTTCCGCCTCCACCAACTGTCCGTATTTAGCCTCGTCGGTCAGTCCCGAGGTTTTTGCCCGGATTCGAATTACGCCCGCACAGAGATCTACCCGAGCAACTCCCCGTGCGAACGGTTCACGCGGCCATGGCCGTGGGAACGTAGCTGTTGTCGTTTGCAGCTATACGTGGTCGATTTTTTACTTGGCCCTTCGACCGACCAAGGCGCGCACTCTCTCCGTTCGTTACCCCGTCGAAACCTTTCAGGCCCTCATTCCGATCAAACTCTGCCGGGCTTTCCCCCGGCGCGGTGCATGATGTCCTCCTGTTCCGATTCCTCTTGCGAGAACTGCACACTAGCACGAATCCGCTTCGTGTGTCAAGTCTTATTTGCGTCTCCGACCTTCGTCACGAGGCGGGCGACCACTCCGAGCACCCAGGCGAAAACCTCTGGGGCTCGCGCATGCACTTCCTGGCACCGTGGGCACTGCTCTCCGTACAGTTTGGGCGCGAACCGCGTTACCTCGATTCCGGGTGGAGCTGCGGTAGCGGTGGATGCCCACGTGAGCCAGCCGCAGAGGTCGCACTCGCGGTACTTGACGAGCCCAGGTCCGTGCGCCTGTGCGGCTTCGCTCACGCCGTCGCTGAGCGCCGTAGGTGGCCCGCCGATCGGAAGATTTTCGTCGTTCATCACCCTTTACCTCCCGCAGCGTTGCGCTGCTTCACGCGCATCACCAGCCGCAACCCCAGCATGAAGAGGGGTGCGAGGTCGTCGGGAGCTGGCGCGGTGGCGCTCCAGAGGAGAAGGTCGCTGAGCAAGATCGCATGCTCGAAGGTCTCGCCCGTGGTCGCGTGGACCAGCTCGTAGCCGAGGACCGTACCGTGCGCTCGGGGCTTGACCGCTCCGAGCCGCCAGCCGTGCCTGGAGAGCATCGCGTCGAGAACCTTGCGGTTCCGAGCTTGCTCTGCGAGGACGGGGTCGTTAGCGGAATCGCTCCCCATTGCTCAGTTGATCTCCTGCGTGCGGCCGAGGCGCACGCCCCAGATTCCCGCGAGGCGGGCGTTGACGAGGCAGACCTCGCCGGGGTTGCGCTGCATCCACGCGACGGCTGCGTGGGCGGAGTCGAAGTGTGGTACGGCGGATTCGGCGGGGAACTCGCCGTGGCGGTAGACGATGGCGTGGTTGCTCTGGCGGTCGAGCAGGGCGCAGACGTCGCCGGTGTCGGGGTCGCGGCGCATGAGGATCTGACGAGGCGTGTTCGCTGAAAAAATCATGTCGACACCACCTTCTGTATCCGCTTCTGTACCCGCCTGCGGGTCGCCTTACGCGGCACCGCTGGCGCAGTCGTCTCGCGCGGCTCCGTCGCGAGCTTGACCTCGCGCCGTGTCGCGGACACCTCCCACCCGAGGAAGGGCGAGTACACCTCGATCGTCTTCCCCACCCGCCGCACGAGCATCTTGTCGCCGTATTCTCCCGCGACCACCTCGTGTCTACCCACCATCGTATAGATCGGCAAGATCAGCGTGCCGACATCCCACGAGACAGCGAGCAGGTCAGGGCGTTGCGCTCGCATCTCACAGAGCAGGCTCGCGAGCTGAGGCGTCGCCTGAAGAGTGCGGTTGCGTCTGAGACTGGCGGGGCGTCCGAGGCTTGTTTGTACCTGGTCCATACTCAATCTTAGCACATCGGTCGTATCCGTCAAGTCTTTTCTTCTGTTGCTTGTTTTTACCGCCGCAGCGGAAAGATCAGGGTCCGTAGTTGCGTAGGGCGTCTGCGATCTTGTCTGCGAATTTGGTAGTTGCGCGCCAGTCGGACTCGTGGTCGGCGAGCAAGCGACGTACTAGCTTGGCAGGGATCTGCTTCGCACCGCTCGCGAGTAGGTTGCGGATGGTCAGCTCGGTGTCGATCGGCTCTGGCTTTTTCACTAGCATTGCTTCCTCCGGGGAAAAGGTGCGCGGATTTCCCACCGCCGCGCCGGCTGAGACCACGTATGCGGGGGAGTATGGCCCACGTACGCGGTAGGGAATCTAGGGGGTGTCGAGCGCTTGGCGTAGCTCGTCGATGCGTCGTTTGGCGGCATGGTCTCCGCCGAATTTCTTGAGCAGTTCTTCGGCGACTTCGAGTGTTCCGAAGAGGGTAGCTCGAAAGCTGTTGCGGAGGTGTGCGATCTCTTGTCGCGCTTCATCGCACTCTGCCGTCAACCGATCGGCCCTCTCGGCGTACACGTTGCGATCTGCCACGGCATGAATGTGTGCGTCGATCGCACGGGAGAGCTGGTCGCGCAGCGTGTCGCGTTCGCGCACCAGGGCGGCCAGCGTACCGACACCGAGGACTTCAGGTGCCGCCGGATCGACGCGTGGTGGGTCGCTCTCTTCTGCGTCGCGGATGATCGCCGTTCGCGCGAGCCGGATGGCCTTCTCGACGTCGAGCATCTCGCGCAGAACCCAGTCGACGTTCAGCTCACGATCTCCGGTGGCGGTGCGCTTGGCACCGTCGGTAGGATCCCACGAATCGAGCCCGTGCCGTTGCGTCTTGCCGACAGCAGCCAGAAGCTCGCCGCACTCTTCGATCACCCAGCCGAGCTTCTCGGCCGTGGTCTTCGGTTCGTACTTGCTCATCGTGCCCCTCTCGGCGGTGAAATCTGAAACGTCGGCAAACCGAACCGCTTCAACTCGCGCTCTTCCCGAGCCGAAATGTACTCACCTGCGAGCCGGTTCGCGACCGCGCGCCGCGCCAGATGGACAACGTGCTGCTCGCGACCCGGCGAGGAGCATGGCTGCCCGATGGACGCCTCGCACTTCGGACACGCGACCTTGAATGCGCTCGCGGTCATGGCCCCACCGTCGCCTTGTGTGCGGCGTCGCACCAATCGGCGTGGACATAGCGGCAGCCCTGCGGTACGGCGAAGCCGCAGCGCAGGCACTCGCGGCCACGGTTTGGGTCGTCGGGCTCGAAGGTCGTCGGGTGCGGAGGCGCGTCAGGCTGCCGTGCCGTCGCCTTGTGTGCGGCGCGGGCGGCGTCGAAGGCGTTGAAGAGTCCGCGTTCGCTTTCGGCGATCACCCACGGCACGACAGCTCGGATTGCGTCCGCTGCTTCGAGCGCTTTCTCTGCCGCTTCGAGGCGTGTGAAGAGGCCGTAGAACTCTTCGCGGGTCACGACCCCTCCAGGGTGCGCTCGATCGAGGCGAGTGCCTGCGCGCGGTATGGCGACCACGCTTCCAGCGTTTCCTCGCGTGGGCCAGCGCCTTGTTCGATCGCGGCCTCTTCGCACGAGCCGATCCATTCGTCGAGCCCCTCTGCGACGAGACCGAACTCGGCGATCAGTTGCGCCTCGCTGCGCGGCCCCATGACACTCAGCCAGTAGCCCTCGAAATCCCAGATTTGTGTCCGCATCACTTCACCCGCTTCACAGTGAGGAACAGAGCGCCGTAGCGCGCGAAGCACGTCTCACCGGGCGCGAGACTCGCGAGCGGCGCCGAGAGGGTGTAGCGGCGGAACATCTCGTGGGAGGCGGGAATGCTGCGGAAGGAGCGCAGCACGATGTCGCCCTGGGAGATCTCATACGCCTCATCCCCGGCCGGAACCGCAATGATCGCCTCGAAATGCCAGAGCGTGTTCTGGCTCTTGAACTTGAGCGTCGTCACCCGGTCGCACGTCACGAGGTCGAGCACACGCCCGCCAAACTTCATCGACATGTCCGCACCATCCGGGCGGAAGCGACACAGCTGCATCGACTGCCCCGCGACATCCGCTTCGCGAATCTCCAGCGCACCCGTCACCCCAGCGAACGGATGGCGACCCGAGGCAATGCACTTCACTCGCACCGTGATTTGTTCCATGCGCGTCTCCTTTGTCGGCGTCTCACCGCCCACATTCAGACTCTAGCGCGGTATGCCTCGTGCGTCAAGAACTATTTTCGTGCCGTCGTTGCTCGGGGGTTCTTTCGACGTGCCGCTACGCGCCCTTTATAGCACAGTGCGCCCAGGACGCAAGAGGTTTCTTTACCGGCCGAGTTTTTCGTGGTAGACCGCGTGCATGAGCTACACCTCTCTGGGAACCGATCCACCGAACGACACACGCCTCGCACCGATCGCGTTCATACCCTCGGCGCAAGGCGGCTCGTTCTACAACATGTCGGTGTGCGATCTCCAGCGCAGACTCGTCACAGCGGGCCAGCGTGTCGGACTGGACGGTGAGTACGGTCCCGCCACGGGAACAGCGCTGACCAACTACATCAAGACCCTACCCCTGGAGACTATTCGGACCGTGGTGCCGCCCCCGCGTGTGCTCCCGGTGTTGAACACGCGAGAGGACTATCGCGTCAGCTCAGACAAGAGGAGCATCACCATCCCCGCCGCGTACCACTCGTGGCTGATGACCAAGACACCGTCTTCGCGGCAGTGCAGCACCAGCGGTGCGACACCGAGGACACCGACACCGAGGACACCTTCCACCCCCACACCCGATGAGGCGCTTCCTCCGCCGCCCGAGGGCGGCGGCACAGGCGAGAGCGCGGGCATGGGCGCGTGGCCTTGGGTGATCGCTGCCGCCGCCGCTGCCGCAGGCGGCGGGTACTGGTGGTGGCGCAAGCGGAAGTACCCCGGCACATGAACCCTCTCGAAGTTCTCTACTCGTGGCAAGCGCTCCTCGTCGCCTGCGGGGCGGTCGGGTTGACCCAGCTCGTCAAGACAATCCACGATGTTCGCGCAGGACAGAAGGCGCCGGTAGCGACACCGACGCTGCGTGTGGCGGCGAAGGTCGGCAAGGCGCTGCGATCGGACGGCGTGTGGATGGACCGCTTCATCCTGCCGATGTGCCCCATCGTCTTCGGCGTGTGCCTGGCGGTGCTGATCCCTGCACGGCCAGACCCGATCGTTGACTACGTGAAGGCTCACGAGATCGGCAAAACCGCCTGGCTCATCTACGCCGCATGGGGCGCCGCATGCGGACAGTTCGCCGACTACATCTTCACCAAGGCCCGGAAGACTTTTTTCTCGGGCGGTGACGCAGGAGCAACCCCGTGAGCTACCACAACCGAGCCCTCGGCGCCGCCGCAGACTGCGCGCAGCTCGCTGCGGCGGCCAAGGAATCGTTGCGCGTTGCGCAGACGATGGTGCGCTTCAATCAGATGGGTGGCGGCGACGAGAAGACGGCGGGGATTGCAAAGCTGCTCCAGAGCTGGAGC